>Ga0116219_10000630_pt1 | contig 36016 bp, 21 predicted proteins | sample Sb_taG_4_FD_91019 | JGI IMG/M metagenome (GOLD analysis project Ga0116219, IMG submission 91019) | Peat soil microbial communities from Weissenstadt, Germany - Sb_50d_6_BS metaG | ecosystem: Environmental > Terrestrial > Soil > Wetlands > Peat | place: Germany: Weissenstadt | collected 2010-09-21 | reverse complement strand
TGGCGAGCGGGGGGCGTCAGCCCCCCGGTTGGACGCCCTCACCGGGGGGCTGACGCCCCCCGCTCGCCAACGTGTCGTATCTCATGCTTTACAGAAAACGGCACGAAAACCGTTTGGTGCTAGCACCAAACGATGCGCGGGGCGATTGTTGTAAAGGATGAGGCGGCACACAAGCCCGACGCGCCAGCGAGGGGACCAAGCCAAACCCTCGCTGGCGCGTCGGGCTTGTGTGCCGGCCCCAAGTTAACGCCGACCGGCCGGTTTCTCGTTCGGTGCTAGCGCTGGGAACCCCGGCCGCGGTGGGGGTTGCTTGACATGAGAGAACCGCGAGCTACCGTTAAACTAGACAAAGCTCTCGTTAGCAGCTTGACTTCGCACTGCCCCGGTGACGGGGTGAAAACGAGCCGTCACAAGCGCAGAAACGTTTGGGACATCACTCGCGCGCTGCCCGGTCTTCCCCTCTCATGCGCGCCACTTTGGCCTCCCCACTAGATGCGCCAAGCTCCTGCGGGTTGGCAGACACCACGCCCTCTTCGGCAGGTTCTCGATGACAATGAGCGATTTCAGTATGCGGCGGCGCGGGCGGCTGAGGCGGGGGGCTTCCACCGTCGAGTTCGCGGTCGTCGCCCCCGTGTTTTTCGCGATCGTGTTCGGCATCATCGAGGTGGGTCGCGGGCTCATGGCAACCCACCTGCTAAGCAACGCGGCCCGCGCGGGTTGCCGCGTGGGCGCCATCGAGGGCCGAGCCAACAGCGATATTTCCACTGCGGTGGTGAACACGTTGACCGCCCAGGGCATTACCGCCGAGGCGGTCACCGTCCAAGTCAACGACGGCACTGCCGACGCGTCCACAGCGCAGGCTGGCGACGAGATCACTGTCAAAGTCTCGATCCCGGTAGGCAAGGTCACCTGGGTTCCCGGCGGCAGCTACCTGCAGGGCAGTCTCTCGGGACAGTACACACTCCGCAGGGAATAAGACGTCCGGCGCCTGCAACGCCAGAGGAGGATTAGGATGAGGTTTGCAAACGCGGGGCCTCGCGCCGCGCCCAGGTCCTCCCGCCTGCGGCGCGGCGTCGCCGCCGTGGAACTGGCCATCCTGACGCCGTTGCTGGGCTTGATCGTCATGGGTATGGTCGAGATGAGCCGGGCCATGATGGCGAAGATCATCCTGAACGACGCCGCGCGCAAGGCTTGCCGCACCGGCATCTTGCCGAACAACGGCAACACGGCCATCACCAACGAGGTCGCGAACATCCTGAAGGACAACAGTCTCAACATCGCCAATGCCACGCTGACGATCCAGGTCAACGGCCAGGCCGTGGACGCAAGCACCGCCAACCAGAACGATCAGGTTTCGGTCAAGGTGGCCATGCCCTACACTCAGTTCGCCTGGACCCAACCGCTCTTCCTCACCAACACGACCATCGAGTCGGAAACCGTGGTGATGATGCGCCAACGCTAGCCCCAAACGGTTTTCCGGGCCGATTGTGTAAAGGATGGGACGCGACACAAGCCTGACGCGCCAGCGAAGGAGGCTGGCGATCCTTCGCTGGCGCGTCAGGCTTGTGTCGTTCGCCGGGCGTTACAAGAAACTGCCAAGAAATCGTTTGCTGCTAGCTGGCCGGTCCTGGCCCAGCAGCGATCCACCCCGTCAATCAACCCGTGAGTGACCCCATGCGACATGCCCAACGGAACGCGACAACCCGGCGCGGGGCGATTGCCCCCCTGACTGCGGCCCTCCTGATCGTCTTGCTTGGCATGGTGGCCTTCGCCATCGACGTCGGCTGGATGGTCGTCGCCCAGACCGAGCTGCAAAACGCGGCCGACGCGTCGGCCCTGGCCGGCGCTGGGCAGCTCATGGACCCCAGCGTCCAGTTCAGCCTGCCCGGTCAGACCGCGGCGCACCAAACCAGCACCCTGAGCGCCGCCCAAGCCAGTGCCACCAGTTACGCCAAGAACTTCGCCAGTTATAACCGGGCCGGCGGCGTGAGGAGCCTCGTGCTTCTGGACAATGACATTGAGTACGGCCTCAGCGACGCCAAGGGGACCTACACCAAGTACACGGGCAACATCAAGTATGCGACCAGTTTCCCGAACACCATCAAGGTCACCCTTCGCCTCGATGGCACCACCGGAGGCAACGGGCCGCTCGGCCTGTTTTTCGGCCCGGTGCTCGGCATGAGCACGACCAACCTGACGGCGACTGCCTCCGCTACCATCTACAGTGGGACGGTCGATAACTTCATCGCCCCGCCCAACGCCGGCCTCCTCCCCATGACAGTGGACGTCAATTCCTGGAACAGTTACCTGGCGACCGGCGAGTCCAACGATGGCACCATCCACCTCGACGGCAACGGCGTGCCCCAGATGCAGCTCTACCCCAGCCCGGACCTGGCGCCGGGCAACTTCGGCATGCTCAGCCTCGACGACTCCGACAACGACGCCAAGTCCATCAGTAACTGGATCGACAAGGGCCTGTCCGCCACCGACCTCAAGTCGTTGCAGGACAACCACCTCGTGCCGCTCTCGAAGCACGACACGACGCAGTGGGACTGGAAGGGGGCGCCCGGGTTCAAGGCGTCGGACCTGAACGACCTGACCGTTGGCCAGACGTACCTGCTGCCGCTGTTCAAGCCCGTGGTCGCCACGACGGGCTCGAGCTACCAGGCCACCGACAAGAGCGCAGGTCCGGCCACGCCGGGGACAGACGGCGTGGGGTCCAACGCCTACTACCAGATCGTCCAGTTCGTGGGCATCAAGATCTCTCAGCTAGACAAGTCGTCCGCCCTTTACGTCCAACCGGCCTATGTACTGGACCCGGCCGCGCTTCTCAACTCGTCGTCCATCACGCCGATGACGCCCGGCTCCTCATCCACCTTGGTGACCACGTTCGCCACGCCCAAGCTGAGTAACTGAGCCGGCGACGGTTGGCGGCCCCTCCCTCTCCCCGAAAGGGAAAAGGGGGACAAAGGAAAGGAAAAAGTGGAAAGGGAAAAGAGACTGCGCCCCTTTTTCGGGAGCCCGAAAGGGGGCAGCCTGACACCTGTTCTGGCCTGTTTTCCCTAGACGGCGAGCACCTTCTGAGGGTTCGGATCAGAATCCGCTCTCTGACAGAGTGCCGGCCCCTTCCCTAAGGGCAGCGGCCTTCCTGCCCGACGGCAAGACGCTGGCCACTCTCGCGACCAACGGGGTCCACCTCTGGGCCATGCCCGGGGCCCGGAAGATCAGGACCTTCTCCCCCGATCCCGATTCGGACAGGCCTTCCCGGATGGCCCGGAACTACACAAGCCTCGCTGTATCACCCGACGGCAGGCCGCCGGCCTGCCGTCGGTTCCAGGCAGGCCGGCGGCCTCCCCCCACCGCCTTGGGCAAGAACGGGGTCAGGTTCCACTTCTCAGATGAGAAAAGGAACCTGACCCCGTTCCTCTTTCTTCAGCGGCCGGTCGTCACCCGCACGTCGTAGGTGCCGCTCGACTCGTTGCTGGTCGGACTGGCCACGATGCGCAGGTAGAGCTTCCCTTCTTCGGGGGCCGTCCCCTCGTACTGCGAGCCGATGACGAAGACCTTGCCGTACTCGCCGATACGGCCCAGGAGCGCCCCCGGCGTCTGCGTTGAGGCCGCGGGCAGAAAGGCCCCGCCACCTCCGCCCGGGCCGGCCCCGCCTCGACCGCCGCGGCCGCCGCCGCCCGGGAAGCCACCGCCGCCCGGGAAGCCACCGCCGCCCGGGATGGCGCCCGCGCCTCGGCCCATTCGCCCCGCCCGACCGTCGGGGCCGACCACGGCGGTGCCCGCCTCGGTGGGCCGCAGATCGACCGTCCCCGCGGCCATGACCTGCAGGCCGGCACCCGCGCGGACCTTGATGCCCGTGTCCATCCACGTCTCCTGCTGGCCGCCGTAGCGGGTGGCATCGACCGCCAACTTCGTCTCGTGCTCGCTGCCCGCCCAGCGCATGGCGCGCACCTCGGCCAACTTCACGCTCGTCTCGCCGAAGTACGCGGTGCGGGCCTTGAGGACCGGGACCTCGATCTTGCCGACGATGGTGAAGTCCAGGGCCACGAGGGTGTCGTGCTGCGGCGGATGGAGCTTCTCCGCCGGCACCGTCTCGGCGAGGGTCTTGATGAGGTCCTTGGCGCGGCGCGAGACCTCGGCGTCGGTACTCTTGGCCGCCTTTTGCAGGGCCGGGTAGGCCAGCTCGCGCAGCTCCACCAACTCGGCGCCCGCGGCCTCGCGCTGGGCGAAGTCCTCGCTGCCCAGCTTGGTGATGGCCGCGTCGATGCGCTTGGCCGTGTCCTCGGGGATGCGCAGGCCGAACTCGATGCTGCGGATCTCATCGACGGGCACGGTCAGCTTGCCGTAGCGCGTGCTGACCTCGATGGTCTTCTCCTGCAGGGCCGCCTTGACGGTGCTGTCGTCGGCGAAACGGACTTCCACAGGGTAGGAGGTGGGGCGAGGCCCGGGAGCGGGCTTCGGGTCCTTGTCCTGGCCGACGGTGGCTCCGGCGACTGCAAGGCCCACCGCCAGCAGGGCCCATTGGTAACGAGACTTCATCGTTGTGCTCCTGTAAGGGGCGACGTCAGCTGACGCGCCGGGGGCCCGTCCCCCTCGGGAACAGGCGCAACGTCAGCGGCGCAACAGACTCCGAGAGGAGAAACCCCGGTTCGGCTTCTTGGTATCGTATCTTCGCACCCCGTATTCCTCCCGATTTCCTCTGTCATCGGGGCGGGGGAGTCGTCTTCACTTCTCACCGATGCAGTACAGGTAGCGTTCGCCGCGGAGATACATCCGCTTGCCGTCCGGGACCGGCGGCGAGTAGCCGATCGTCTCCTGCGCCGGGACCGGCCAGTAGCGGTCGATCTGCGTGGCGATGCGGTTCCTCCTCACTTCGCGGTACTCGCGGCCCGGCTCCAACACCACGGCGCTGCCCTGGTTGACCTGGATGACGATGTGCTTGCCGACGAGCGTCGGACTGGCCGCCACCGGCAAGGCGTTGTAGTGGAACAGGCCGCGCAGTCCCGTGTCGCGATAATAGAGCATCTGCCTGGCCTTGAGGTCGAACGCATAAAACGTCGCGTAGATGTCCACCATGTAGGCGAAGTCGTCCGCCACCAGCGGCGAGCCGGCGGTCGAACGGTCGGCCACCTGGCCGTTCGGCAGCCGGCCGACTCCCTTCGTCTGGACGGTTTCCCGTTTCGGCTTCCAGGCGTCCCCCTGGGCGCCGGTGAAGTCGAGGACGTGGAGGTGATGAACGCCGTACTCGGGGACGTAAACCACGTCGCCGCGGATGACGCCCGTGGTCCAGCTGTGGTCGGCGGTCGGGTAGGGCTCGAGGGACAGCACGTGGCCGTCACGGGCCCGGACGACGTGGCCCTTGTGGGTGACGAAGACCGGCACGCCGGCGACCTTCGCCGCCAGTACCGATCCGTTATTGCAGGTGATCTCTTCCTGCTCCCAGCGGACCTTGCCGGTCCGCGCGTCCAGCCCGACCAGCCGGTGAAGGAAGACGGCCAGCGTGTCGTCGGCCAGCGCCGGCGAGGAGGAGTAGCTCAGCTCCTTGGCCGGGAGGCGCGTGATCCAGCGGCGGTTGCCGTCGAGGTCGTAACAGGCGGCGACGGCGTTGCCGCACCAGACCCAGACGTGCTTGCCGTCGCTGACCGGCGTCGGCGTCGTGAAGCCGACGATGCCGAAGTGCTCCTGGAAATGGCCGTTGGCCTTCCAGGCGAAGCGATCCGGATCGATCTGCGTCAGGACCCGTTTGATCCGGGTCCGCAGGTTCATCCGCTTGATGAAGTCCTTTTCCTTCTTGAGGTCCGCCAGCAGCGGATCGACCTTGGTGCGAAAGGCGGGGTTGGCCTGGCGCTCCTCCGGAGTCAGGGCCTCGTAATAGTTGTTGGCCGCCGTCCAGAGGATTTTGCCGGTCTCCTTGTCGAGGCAGAGGAGTTCGTCCGGCTCGGCCATGACGAAGACCCGGTTGCCGACGACGATCGGCGTGGCGTTGCTCCGCTGCGGCAATTCGCTCATCCAGAGGATGTTTTTGCTCTCGTAGGGGACCGTCGGCGGGTCCATGAGGCGCAGCAGGAACTGGTGATCGGTCCAGCCCGGTTTGTTGAAAGTGGTGACCTTCAGAAGCAGGCGGTTCCAGCCGGCCTTCAGGTCGAGGTCGAAGCGCGGCGACGGCGTGAGGTCGTAGGTGCCGAATTCCACGCGGCTGAAGGCGTAATAATTGCCCATGCCCTCGCCGCGCCCCGGCGAGCGGTAGACTTCCTTGCCGTTGAGCCATGCCTTCATGCCGTGGGCGTGCTCCACGACGGCGCGGGCGGTGCCGCCCTTCGGCGAGTAAAGGTAGGTGTGGACGTAGGCGACCTGGTTGCGCTGGAAGCCGCCGCTGGCTGCCGCGAGGTCGGTCGAGGGCGGCGTGGCCGGGCCGAAGGCAAACGGGTCGTCGAGCGGGCCGGACAATTTCTTCCAGGTCAGCTCCCCCACCTTGTCGCCGTCCGCCGGTCGCACGGCGGCCTCGTCGGCGAGCTGCGCCTTGTCGAGGTCCTCCACCGAGTCCTTCATGGGGAGCGGCCCGAGGATCAGCCATTCGCGGACGATGCCCTTTTCGAGGGGCGTGGCATCAGGCTCGGCCTTGTCGCCCGGCCGGTCGGCGCGGGAGCGCAGGTCGGTCAGCACCCCTTTGGGGATGCGATACCACTCCAGCGGCGGGTTGGCGTCAGGATACAGGCCGGTGCCGTTGCCGCGCCAGCCGACGGCGGTGTCGGCGGCGCACGGCGAGTGGACGAGGAGCGCCAACAGCAGGGCCGCCAGTGTGCATCGATACATGGGAGGACTCCGGCGGGGCCATCGCGGGAGCAGATGGTTGGCCCTCTCCCTTTGTATGAACCGGTCAGCGTTCCTTCTCGGGGGCGTTCGCCTCCGCCTTCAGTTCGTCCCGCACCTTCTGGAAGTCGTCGCGCTCCTTGAGGGAAGCAAAGGCTTTCTCTTCGCGCAGCATGTCCCGGTTCGAGGGGGCGGCGAAGAACCTCGCTGCCTTTGCCTGTCGCAGCAATTCCACCGCCCTGAGGCCGTATTGGTCCTGCAACTCTTTGCGCTGTTCAGGGGTCAGGGTGCGATCGTCTTGGCAACCCTTGAGGAAGAAGGCATACAGGACGGCCGAATCATAGAGGTCGCTGCCCGTCGCGGCGTTGAACCCTTGAGCTTTCGCCTGGAGGGCGGCCGCATCTGCCAGAGCGTTCGCCTCGGAAGCGGCCTGCCGGTAGTTCGCCAAATCGTCCGCGCCGGGCTCGCGGTCCATCATGACGGCCCGCCGGAACTTGAACAGTTCCTTCCTCCTCCCGTCGTCGAGTTTGCTCGCGGCATCCAGATCGCGAGCGGCATTCTCGAAGTGACCCAACCGCTTGGAAGCGGCATCCTCGAAGCGACCCAACCGCCAGAAGGTGGAGGCCCGTGCCAGATAATTCCCCTGGAGCATCGCCTTGATGCCGTCGTTGCCCGGATCCTCTTTCCAAAGTGCTTCGTGCTTGTTGATGGCACTCTTGAACCACGGGATCGCCTGCTCGGGCCGCCCCTCGTCGTTTTCGAGTTGGCCGAGCAACAAATGCACGAACCCATGACCCGCCATGATCGAACGGCGGAGGCGATCACGTTGGTCGCGGAGGGCTTTTGATAGGTCGAGGTTGCCGCCTGGGGGGAGCAACTGGGAGAATCGGTCGTAACACTTGTCCGCCTTGTTGTAGTCCTCTCTCGCCTTGCCGAACTCACCGGTCGTCTGATAGCGCAAGCCCCGGAAGACGTACATCCCGGCCAATTGCCCGAGTGCTGCCCACTCCGCGTCTGGCAGCAACCCAGGCTCAGCCAGCATTTCCTGAAGCACCTCCAGTGCTTCCGTGTAGTTTCTCTCTCGGGAATAAATGAATGCCTTTTGGAGCCGAGCCTGGCGGTTGTTCGGGTTCTTCGTCAACAACCGCTGGACCTCGTACTTTGCTTGCTTGAGTTCACCCAGGTTCATGCAAGCCTGAGCAAGAAGCATCCGCCCAAACTCCTCGGCAGGGGCCGGCACGCCACGCTCTTTGAGGAGCTTCGTTAATTGATCCCGAGCCTCCTTGTAGCGCCCCTGTAAGAGAAAAGTGTTCTGGATCAGAGTAACTCGATTGAACACCTCCGAGAAGTCCTGCTGATACGTTGTCCGCAGCGGCTCGCCTTCGCGGACCAGGCGGTTCTGTTGAATCGGGACCGGCCGGTCCTCTTGCAGCCGGAGGCCGGTCTTCTCCTCGGTCAGCGCGAGCAGGTCCTGGGGGGCCTTTCCCATCATGTCCTCGATCGGCTTCAGGTCGTAGACCCGCATGGTGCCATCGATCTGAACCGCGATGAGCTGGCGGCCATCGGCAGTGAACCTGAGACTGTAGATCGTCTCACTCCTGATCGGCGTCGCGGATAAGTCCGAAGCCTTGGCCCTGATCGTCATCGCGGAAAGGACGACCGCCGGCTTGTAAGTCGTTGCGTCCCAGAGCCGGATCGCGCCGTCGCCGCCGCCCGTGGCCAGCCATTTGCCAGCAGGGCTGTAGGCCACGGCCAGGACGAGCCCGACAGCACCCGCGGGGAAGCCCGAGACCGACCCGTGTCCCTTGAGAGTGTGGATGCGCTTGCGGGTTGCCAGGTCCCAGACGGCAATGATCGGCTCGCGGCCGCTTTGGACCAGCCACTTGCCATCCGGAGAGTAGCACAGGCCCTTGGCGTCTGCTGGGCCGAGCAAGTCTGGACACTGCGGCTGGCCCAATTCGACGTCCCAAAGGCGCAAGTTGCCGTCCGCATAGGTCACCGCGAGCTGGCGACCGTCCGGGCTGAAGGCCATCCCGGCCACTCGGCCCTGCCCTTTCTTCAGGGTACGGACCCATTTCCCGTCCTCGATGCGCCAAAGGTCCACGCTGCCATCATCCCAGGCTGACGCAGCCAGGGGGCCGACCGCTTGTACGGCCACCGGCCATTCGGGCAAATAGACGTGGGGAGGAGGCACAACGCGCGGCTGACGATTCCCGTCCCGCCCCTTAAACTCAGCCACAATCTTGCCCGTCGTCATATCGTGAACGAGCACCCGGCGCCGCGCGGTGGCGAAGACGACCTTTCCATCAGCCCGACCAGCTGCCGCTACCTTGGCCAAATCGAATGGCGCCGTCTGGCTGGCCCACTCCATCTGAAGACGTCCCGTTCGCGGGCTCCAGTGCAGGAGATTGCCTCCCGCGCACATTACACACCCCGTTGGATCGAAGGACCGCGATACCGGTAACATCTCAGCCATGGGGCCGAGTACCTGGCGCCCGGTGGACCACGCGGGCAGGTCCCAATGGCGCACGCTGTTGTCCCCGCCCACCGTTACCAGTTCGCCCTCGCGTGTGAAGTAGGCCGTGATTGCGCTCTTGCCCACTCCGTCGGTTTCGTGGCCGATTCCCCGGTAGGTCACGGCCCCGCTCGTCACGTCTACCAGCGAGATTGAACCATCCTGGAGGACGACGGCCAACCAGCGCCGATCAGGAGAGAATGCCAGGCTCCGTACCACCGCGTACGACTCGTTGACCTGGGCCTCCTTCAAGATGAGCTGGTTTTCCGTGAGCCGAGCCGGGGGGCGCAGGGGACCTGGACCCCGCAGCGGCTTGAGGTGAATCATCTGGAGGAGGTGTCGAGGTTTTCCGAGGTCCCAAATCAGCACAAAGCCGTCTTCCGACCCGGAGGCGAGCATCTTGCCATCGGGGCTCAGGGCCGCTGCGTTGACGCGCCGGGCGTGCCCCCGCAGCCATTCCACGACTCGGGGGGTGTCTCCGTCCAGTTTCCAGAACCGGATGACGTTGTCGCTCCCAGCGGTTATCAGGTCCTCGTCGGCACCATCAAACAGCAGGACGGTTTGAGGCCGGTCAGTGGTGGAACTGACTGCTGTGAGAAGCCGATTTTCCTTTTTTTTCTCCTTAACTTCCTTGACAATTCCGCGATCGTTTGACGGCGGCTCTTCGGGCTCCTCCTCGTTCCACTGGCGCAGCAGCGAGCGGTCCTGCGCTTCGGCATTCCAGAGTTTCAGAGTGCCGTCGCTACCGGCGGACGCGACCCGTTTGCCGTCGTGACTCCAGCCGAGTGCGGTAACGGCGAGCCAGGAATAGTGTCCTTTCTCGCACTGCTCGACGAACTCGCCTACCCCGAGAAAGCCGTTCCCTTCAATCCAGGCGCTATTCTTCCTGGCCAGATCCGCCAACTTCTTGGGGTCGGGGGGCTTGTGAGCCTTTTCGCTCCGGGCCAGTTGCTTGCCGGTATCGGTATCCCACCAGATCAAGTGTCCATCCGGCTCCGAGGAAACGAACTGGCTCCCGTCTGGATGGATGGCCAGGGCAGAGATGCGATTGTGCGAATAACTAGCGTGCTTGCCGGTCAACGGTGACAGACCGGTATACGTTCGCTGCTGGCGGAGGGTCCGAGTGTCCCAGGAGCGGAGAGATGCATCGGCATACCCGTTCGTGGTGATCAGCAAATGCCGCTTGGCACAGAAGGCGCTGGTGCCGAGAGAGAACGGCAGGTCTTCACGGGATGGCAGTGGCCCGCCTTCCAAATGGGCCAGAGGTTTGCCGGTCTGTGCCTCCCAGATGCGGATGTCCGTATCGAGGCCGCTGGAAGCGAACTCCCGGCCGTCAGGCCGAACGACCACCGTTAACACCTGCGCGGTTCCTTTCGTGTTGGCTTCGTGGCGGCCGCGCACCGCCACCTGTTTGCCCGCCTGTGTGTCCCACTCGCGGATGGTCCCGTCTGTGCCGCCGGAGAGAAGTCGATCGGGCGACACGTAGGCCAGGGTGATAATGAATCGGTCGCCGTTGGCGTCCGGTTCGTGTCCGCCCAGGTCGTGAAGCAGTTTCTGCCCCGCCACGTCCCAGACGTAGATGCGTCCCTCCGGACCGGCGGCGGCAAGCTGGCGGCCGTCCGGGCTATACGCCAGCGCGGGCAGGAACAATTGCAGGGGCAGGTCCTCTGCCTTCAGGTGCAAGAAGGGCAACACGTGGAGCGGTCCCAGCGGGGCGCCGGCGAAGGCAGCGCCGACGTGCAGCCCGGTCGCGGACAGCTGTAACAGCTGCCGTTTTCGCTCCGGCCACTCAAGGCTGCTCAGGGGCTTGCCCTCCGGGTCCCACAGGCGCACGACGCCGTCCTCGCCGGAGCTGGCACATTGCCGGCCGTCGGGGCGGTAGCGGACACGATTGACACGCCCGGCGTGGGCGGCTGGGACTTCCTTGATCTTCTCCAGGCCATCCAGCTTCCACCAGGCGAGGTTGCCCTTGCTGTCGCCCGTCACGATGCGGCGTCCGGCGATGGGGTTGGGGTCCGGTTCAATCGCCAGTGCCTGGAGGGGAGTGTTTGCTGTATCACCCTCCCTGAGATTCTGGCTCAGCTTGGCGCCCGTGACAATATCCCAGAGGCGAATTGCCCCATCCTTTCCCACGGAGATAATCTCGTTCGGCCTGTCAGGCCGGAAGACGATTTCCCGCACGACGAAGCGTGGGAGTTCCTCCACGTCGTCAAGGTGAGGTGGTGGGTGGCCAGGGAGGACGAGCTGCTGCTGCCAGGTGTCGGTCGGCCAGACGCGGATCTGTCCGTCAGTAAATCCTCCCGAAACCAGAAAGCGGCCATCGGGACTGTAGCTGAGAGCGCCGGTCCAGATGCCCCGGGACGAAGTCTCCACCGGCACCAGCGACCGCTGCATGTCCTCCAGCCACTGGGCGCGGATCCGCGAGTCGTCGTTGTCAGGTAAGGCCTTCGCCAAATACAGGGCCGCTGCCTGATGGAACCCTTGTGCCCGCAAAGTCGCAGCGCGTTCGATCAGCGGCAGCGTTTCCGCGCGAAGGCGTTCGCTCTTCTCCGTTTCTGCCTGGGCAACGGCCTCCGCCCTCTTCTTCTGTCCCACCGCGGCGGCGGCTTCCACCTCTGCGCCATGGATGCGCTCGTACGTGGCCCAGGCCCCCAACCCGAAGCCACACACGGCCACGAGCGCCAGGGCCGCCGTCAGGCCGAGCGTCAGTCGCCGGGCCCGCCGTTCGACGGCCGCCTTGGCCTCGGCCACCCGCCGCGTCCGCGCCTCCTCCTCCGCCCGCGCCGCCGCCGCCGCGCGCTCCAGCTCCGCCTGCCGCAAGCGCTCCTGCACCTCCGCTTGACGGGCTTGGACGGCCGCCTGATAGCCCCGCAACCGTGCGGCCACCGCCCCCGCGTTGCCCGGCCGGTCCTCGCGCCGCGGCGCCAGGCACTCCTGACACAGCTGCACCAGCTCCGCGTCCGCGCCGCAGGCATCCAGCCGGGCCACGGCCTCCGTCAGGTCCCCCCGCCTGACCTTGCCCCAGACCTCAGCGCGGTCAATCCCGATGTAGACCGGCTCCCCGGTCAGGACAACGCACAGCATGGCCCCCAGGCTGAAGACGTCGGCCCGCTCGTCCACCGGCTGAGCGGCGCTGCCGGCCTGCTCCGGCGGCATGAACTCCAGCGTCCCCACCACCGTCCCGGCCCGCGACTCCTCGGCCGTCGATCCGGGTCCCGGCAGCGAGGGCACGCTGTCGCCGCCTCCCTCGGCCAGCGTCGCCTCGCCGTCGGGCCCGGGGCTTCGGGGCAGCACCTTGGCGAACCCCCAGTCCATGACCTGGACCTCGCCGAAGGCGCCCACCATGACGTTCGTCGGCTTCAGGTCGCGGTGGACGATCCCCTTCTCGTGGGCATACGCCACCGTCTGGCAGACTTGCTCGAAGATCGCCAGGAAGCGCGGCTGGTCTTGCCGAGGATCCCGGCGCTCGCCCAGCAGCGCGGCGAGGGTGCGGCCGTCGACCAGCCGCATGCTAAACCAGGGCCGGCCGTCGGCCAGGTGGCCGGAGTCGTAAACGGCCACGATGCCCGGATGCTGCAACTGCCCGAGGACGCGCGCCTCTTCCAGAAACCGGCGGACCAGCGCCGGGTTGTCGGCGTGGTCTTCCCGCAGGATCTTCACGGCGACCTGGCGGCCGAGCTGGGAGTCGTGGCCGCGGAGGACGATGCCGATGCCGCCGCCGCCGATCTGCTCCTGAAGCTGGTTGCGCCCGGCGCTGCCGGGAACGGCCGGCTCGTCACCTCCCAGGCCGGATAACTCATGCTCCCAGGCGCGGACCTCAGCCGCGGCACGGGTGTCGTTGACCAGTTCCGGAAAGCGGTCGATGTGAGCTGCGCCGCGCGCCGAAGTCTGCCATCGCTTACGCGACTCCAGGTCGCTCTTCAGCAGCGCGACCAGCACCAGGGTCCGCAGCGGCTGGTCTGGCGGAAGGTGGGCGGCGACGTCCGGCGGCGCGTCCGGGTGGTCGTGCCAGTCGTCCTCGAACCGGTTGATGATGGCTTCGTACCGGGCGCGGTCCGCGGGGGAGAGTCCCCGTAAGCGCTCGCGGATCGAGGACATGGTGCTATCCCTCCGGGGGAACGAAAAGCCAGGAGCTATCTGCAGGGGCGTTCACGCCATCCCGCCCTCTTCGAGCATCTGCCGGATGCGGTCCTGAAACCAGCAGATCCAGCGGGAAACCGTCGATTGATTGATGCCCAGGGCCGCGGCAATGTCCGCCTGCGAGCGTTCCATGTCTTCCAGGTAAGCCTGAACGATCTCCAGGGCGTTTCGCCGGCCTTGCAGCTCCTCTTTGATGGAGTCGATTGCTTCCCGCAAATATGCAGTCAGCTCGCTCTGGATCACCTGCTGGTCGGGGCCGGGGCTGTCGTCGGGGTGGTCCCGGGGGACCGGTTGCCCTTCCGAGTCTCGGGCCGTGCCGTGTCGCAACTCGTCCCTGATGTGCCCGTCGCGCCGGCGCCGGCGCTGGGCGCGGTTCCCGGCGATGCGGAGCAGATGCGCGGCCAATTCCTCCGGGCCGGCGGCGTCCGCGAACTCGCCGTCGCGGGAGTGCCGTTGGAACGACGAGCAGGCCGACCAGAGGGCGGCCTCGGCCTGGCGCGCGTCGGGGACGCGCAGCGCCCGCAGGCCGAAGCCCTCCTGAAGTTGCTGCAAGGCGATCGGGATGAGCGTCTGGAGAAGGCTCCGCCAGGCGTGGCCGTCGGCGGTCGTCGCATCTCCGTCAGGCCGTGGGGGTTCGGTACTCAAGGAAGACCTCCTTTTGGTGGGCGGGGGCGACCCCCGCGGGGGCCGAAGCCTGGGCTCGGGAAAAAACCGCATAAAACGCCGTCCCAGACGACCTCTCCGATAGAGGGCCGTGGAAAGCCCCAGGCCGAGCCTCGACCCGGGATCGCGACTACGTGAGGCAGCCAATGAAGACAGCCCGGTAAGTGTAACCGCATCGCTCTCCGGCTACAAGCAATTTTCCCCCCCCGTTTCGTTTCCGACGAACCCTGGAACGATAAGGAGACGTCCGTGAAGTCCCCATTGCCTCTGAGTGGATTCTTGCTGGCGGCTTCGGCCGTCGTCTTGCTGGCCGGCTGCAACAGCCGAACCGGCTCCCCACAGGACGCGCCGCCCCCGGCGGGCGCCGAAACGGCCCCGCCGGACCCACCGCCGCCTGTCGGCCAGGCGCGGACATTCGAGCCCGGCTCCTTCCAGCGTGTGCCCGCGACGGACGGGACCTTCACCTTTCTTCTTCCCAAGGGCTGGACCGTGAAGATCGCCGATTCGGACAACGGCCTGGTTCTCTGGAGTCCTCAGGGGGGGACGGTTGGCGATTACCACATTGCCGTACCGGCCGACCGCGGAACCGTGCAACTGACCGTGAAGGGAAGGCAGGCGGTGGGTCTGGCACCGGGGGCCGAAGAGGAGGCGCTGCTCGTTCGCATGGTCTCCCCGCGCCTGTCTCCCGGGGAGGTCGTCCGGGATTACTTGCCCCGGATCAATGCCCCTCGGATGAAGGACCTGCGCATTGTGCGCACCTGGGACCCTTCGGAGGCCGAGAAGAAGATCTACCAGCAGATCGATAAACAGCTTGGGGAGATGAAGCCGCTCTTTGAGGCTGTGGGGATGAGTTACAACGGCCCCAACCGCCAGGTGCAGGCCATCCATTACAACTACACGTTCCAGGGGAAGCGCGGCAACCAGTACCAGCGTACGCTCTATCGCACGCTCTATCCGCCGCCGTTGCTGGGCCGGGACGCGACGGCGATGGAATGCCGCATGCAGGTCACTGCTTTGGACTTGCCGAGCACTCCCAGGATCAACCCACGCGAATTCCCCCACTCGGAAGTGCCGGGGCTGCCGGCCGTCCCCGGCGCAAACCAGTGGAGCCTGTCGTTCTCCGGGACGGACGCGCCGGCCGATGTGTTCGCCGACCAGCAGCTCATGTACGCGGTGGTCATGAGGTCCGTCCGCATGGACTGGGATGCCTACAACAAGAAGTACGACGGGATAAACGAGTCCTTCAGAAAGTCCGCAAAGGCAAGTTGGGAGGCCAACAGGAAGCTCATGCTGGCAACAGATGTCGAGACGACCCGCCTGTGTAACGCGATCATGGGCTACACGCCGTATTACTCGAAGAGCGCGCAGCGGATTTCCTACTTCCCCAGTGGAGTTGAGCCTGGTCCTGGTTGGCGACCCCCGACGGAGCGCGAGGAAGAACGGGATTCGGTCTTCGGGCGATGACCGTGGAGAAGGGAACCTGCCGCTGGTTGTCGGAAGACGGGTTGCTCACGATTGACAGCGAGGCATCCGGCCGAACGACGGCCACCATCACATGGGTCAACCCGTCCCGCGATGAACTCTTGTACAAGAGCTGTGGGGCGCAGATCACCTTCCGCCGCAAGCGAGGCCGGCGCGGGCGGAAAGGTGGGCTCCTCCAGGCTCGTCCCGATGCGGACGGGCCTGGAGGGGCTGCGCTGCCCGCCAGGCGCTTGCTTTTCTCCTCAGCGTGTGCGGCAAGCACTTTTCCACGGGAGAGGAGTGGCCGGCGGCGAGGCCTGTAGCGGCAGCGCTTTTTTCGGTGAAAACCGTTGCGACCGTTCCCTCGAGGTGGTAACCTCAGCCGACGAGACACTCAGGAAAGAACTGCTGTCATGCGGCGACTCAGGTAACAACGAGGTCCATTTTATCTTATCTCAGGAGAAGTTAGATATGACTCCCCGCCCCACGATCTCCGCGGACAAGTTGGCCGAAGCTCTGCGATCAGGGCAACCGATCGGTGACCAGTTCTCCAATCACCTGATCGAAGGCGATCTGGACGTTAACTCGATCTCCTACTCACATCCTTTGGAGATCCATAACAGCGTGTTCCAGGGCCGGTTTACCGCCCGCGAGGCCCGCTTCGCCCGTCGGGTCGATCTGAGCGGCTGCACCCTCGAGAAAGGGTTCTCCCTGGAGGGGGCGCGCATCTTCGGAGAGTTGTGCCTCAACGGGGCGATCATTCAGCAGGATCCGGAAGGAAAGTGGGCGGCGAACTTCGAGCAAGTCCACGTCGAGCGCAACCTCCTGGCCCGAAAAGTCCAGGTGCATGGGGCCGTGCATGCGAAAGGTGCCCGGGTAGCAGGCGACTTCGTCCTCCGCGGCACCCAGATCGCCGGCGAGCTGCGGATGTTCTTCGCCGACATCGGCGGGAATGTGGCCTTCCTGCCCGAGGATGGCCAGGCCACGGTGATCGGTGGCGAGGCAAGCCTCCTCGCCGCCAAAGTGGGAGGCTCCTGTGCATTCGACGGTGTCCGGGTCGCGGGCCGGCTGGACTTGCAAAGCGCCGACATCCGGGGGGGAGTGTCCTGCGGGCCTTTCGGTGGTCATCGCGTGCAGATCGGCGGAGAAGTGTGCCTCCAGTGGACCAAGGTGGGAGGGGTGGCGAGGTTCACGGGGGCAGCGATCAATGGCGATCTCAACCTGCACGGCGCCGACATCGGTGGTGGGTTGGGCTGCACGTCTGACGGGGACCAACCCCTGGAAATCGGCGGCCAGGTATCGCTCCTGACAGCGAAGGTAGGGAGCATGGTCTCGTTCTGTGGTGCGAAAATTCGAGGCGATTTGAACCTGGCCAACGCCGTGATCGGCTCCGATCTGGGATGCCAGTTTTCTGAGGGCCAACGAACCGAGATCGGTGGTACGGCCTTCCTGATGGGAGTCAAAGTTGCGGGCACAGTGACATTCGGGGGGGTCAGCATCCAGGGGGACCTCAACCTGCAAGACTCGGACATCGCCAGGGGATTAAATTGCGGCATTCACGAGGGGCATCCCACCGCAATTGGCCACCAGCTATTTCTGGCAAGGGCGAAAATTGGGGCCGACGCCCTGTTCTCCGGCATTCAGGTTACGGGCGCTTTCCACGGTATGGGTGCCAACATTGGCGGGCATTTGTCCTACCTCACTCCGGACGGGCAGCGCACCGAGATTGGCGGTCTGGCGGAGTTGCTGGGAGCCCGGGTGGCTGGTGATGTCACGTTCGACGGCGCCTTGTTCAAAGACGCTCTTCACCTGGCGGACGCCGAGGTCGGGGGTGAGATTTCCTTTGGAGGTCAGTCCGGTCAATTCACTGAGATTGCCGGGGAGACGGCGCTGGTGGGAGCCAAGGTGACGGGCGGGGTATCAATCGTCGGAGCCCAGCTGCGCAGTCATCTGAACCTGATGAGGGCCAACGTCAAGGGCTGGCTGTTGCTCGGCGGTGCCCAGGTCGCCGGTGATCTGAACCTGGCCATGGCGGACCTCGGCGCGGGCCTGCACTGCGGGCCTGTTGGTGCCCAACCCACCGTGATTGGTGGCAAGTTGATGCTGGAGGGAGCCAAAGTGGCGGGCGGTGTCCGCTGCGAAGGCGCCCATATCACAGACAATTTGCACCTGATCAACGCCGACATCGGCATGGACGTGTTCTGTGGTCTTCGGGATGGGCACCGTACTGAGATTGGGGGCCTGCTTGGAGGAGGGGTCAAAGTCGCGGGTGGCGTCTGCTTGATGGGCACCCGGATCGCGGGCGATCTGAACCTGGTCAACGCGGAAATCGGGGCGGCGTTCACCTGTGGTGTTCAGGACGGTCATCGCACCGAGATCGATGGAACGGCAGTGCTGCTGTCAGCCAGGGTGCTCCGTGGCGTCGGCTTCGTTGGCGCCAAGATCGCGGGCGATCTGAACCTTGCCCAGGCACACATTGGAGCCGACGTCGTCTGCAGTTCTGAGCCCGACCCCCGCACCGACTTCCGCACCGACATCGGGGGAGAGATGGGAGTATCGTTGATGGGCGCCGTGGTGGAGGGCGGAGTGTTGTTCTCCGGCGCCCGAATTAAGGGTGGGCTGGACCTGAACAACGTCGAGGTCGGCGGAAACGTCTTGTCCTCGTCTGACCAGGGGAACTGTACCGAGATTGGAGCCAACGCGACGCTGCGCGGAGCCAGGGTGGCAGGTCTGGTCGGGTTCGATGGCGTTATGATAGCCGGCTACCTGGACATGACAAACGCCCACATCCCCGGGCAAGCGGCGATTGGCGGTGAGGTCAGCATACTTGGCGGTAACGTCGCCTTGCGGGAAGCCCACATCGGCACGGCAACACTCGATGGCCGCCTCTGTTCGACCGGCACGCTCGACCTGACTTTGGCTCGCATTACGACCCTGAATGTCAAGGAAGGACTTCCGGTACAAATGCGTACCGAAGGCTTCCAGTTTGAGCAACTGAACTTGCCGGCTAACGATTATCTGGGGTTTCTGGAGGCGTCCCAGCCCTTTGACAAAGGGAGCTATCAGTTCCTGGAGAACTGGTTCCGCAACCGTGGGGATGACGAGCAGGCCCGCAACGTGTACCTGGCCATGCGCCGCCGCGACCGCCGCGAGGGCATGGGCTTATTGCACCGCCTCGGGGACGCGATCCTCGATTGGACCGTCGGCTACGGCTTGAAGTCGTACCGAGTGCTCGTCTACCTGGTCGTGATGCTGGCGCTCACTACCTTCCTCTTCACCTCGCCGCGCTCGGTGAGTCGGAATGTGGTGGTGACGTCCCTGGCCGCCGCCGACCACCCGGAGGTGATCGACAAGGACGTTTTCCCCAGTGAGTGGACGATGGCGGATGGGTTCTGGGTGGCGCTGCGCATTAACATCCCCGTGGTCAACGTCAGTGCCAAGAGCAACTGGAGCCCTTCGTCGGAGCGAATCCCCTGGCTGGGCATCACCTACGAAACATACGCCGCGATCGTCTCGTCGCTCGGCTGGATCGCCGTGCCGTTGTTCCTCGTCAGCATCTCGGGTTTCCTCAAAAAGGAAAAGTGAACTGCCGCGCTTTCGCCGCATCAGGCGTTGCAGCCGCCGCTCGCCGCGTAGGGCAGCGGCCAGCTGCGGTTGAGTCCCATCCAGCCGCCGCTGCCGCTGAGCTGGTCCTGGTGGAACCAGTTGTCGGCCGTGAAGTAGCAGCCCTGCCGTCAGATCCAGCGGGAAACCGTCCCTTGATTGATGCTCAGTGCCGCGGCAATGTCCGCCTGCGAGCGTTGCATGTCTTCCAGGTAAGCCTGAACGATCTCCAGGGCGTTTCGCCGGCCTTGCAGCTCCTCTCTGATGGAGTCGGCCTCATAGGGCAGCTCGATCAGGCCCTTCCGGTTTCGGTGGTCGAGCTGCACGATGCCGACAGGAAGGTAGACGCACCCGCCCTCGTAAGTGAGGAAGTCCTTCGCCGCGCGGAGGAACTGACGGTTCCTCGCTCATTGGTCGATCTCCGTCCAGACGTCTTCTTTCCCGACGTCGTTCGCAGTCTGAGACTGTCTGACTACAGTCAGGATCTGGGTTCTCTCACCCCCGGCGGCCCAGGCGAGGGTCCTTTCCGAGCGCGTTTGCTCCCGCACGATGCGTTTTTTCGTATCATGCCACCTGATGTTCTCTACAAGTCGAAGGGTGCCGTTCTCGTAGTAGTAATAGGGAGCGTCGCCAAGTTTGAGCCCGCGCCTGTCCCAGCGGAAGAACTTGCCAGCATAAGCGCCTCTTCCCTTATCGAAGTACGTGGGGAGATCAAAGTGGTATACAGTCCCATCACCAGCGACCCACCTTCCCACCAGGTCGTGTATTTCCGGCCAGGGCTGTCCCTTTTCAGGGTGAGACGCGCGAGAGAGACGTGCAAAGGCTACCCTGACTTGTGGTTTCCGCAGAACCTTGGCCAGCCATATCCCCACCGCAAGGAGTGGGAGGCCAGCACCCGCATACCAGACGCTGCTGAGACCCACGATTATTGGTACGATCGCGGTGAACCACGCCCACCGGTAGGATCGTAACCGTATCGTCTGGATACCGCCGATCGACAGGGGAGTGAGGAGCATCGCGCTCAGCCAGAATCCGATCAGGGCCGCCACCACAGACGCTGTATCGTTCCCACCGAACCCAACGATGAGGAGAATGACACAGGGAACGATACATAAGATCGCAAAGATCAAGAGCACGCTCACAGCTGGCCAGTAGACAGCATCTTTGGCAGGTTTGGCCCAGGCAGAGCTACTGTCGTCGTCCTCCTCCTCCTCCTCGCGCACGGGCCGCCTCCTGCGCGGGGCCTTGGCAATGTCTTCTTTCTCGTCCTCGTCGCGCGCCGCCTTCTTTGCTGCCTTGGCGATCGTGGCCTCGCCCTCGGTCCTCGTCGCCGCAATCGCAGGCCCGGGCACGACTGTTTCCCGGCCGAGCTTCTCCTTCAGCACCGTCTGACCGCCCGGCGGCGGAGGAGTCGGCGCCACCGCCGATAGCGACCCCAATACCTTCCTGACGAACGGCCCCAGCGCCTGTGCCACCCCGACTGGCTTTTGGTAGCGCTGGGCCGGGTCCTTCGCCATCATCTTCGCCACCACCGCCGCCAACTCCGCCGGCACGTCCTTCCTGACCTCATCTAACGGGGTCGCCGGCGTCGCGGCGTGCGCGTGCAGGAGTCCGTACAGGCTCTTGGCCTGGAACGGCGGCCTGCCGGTCAGGAGGAAGTAAAGCGTACACCCCAGGCTGTAGATGTCGGCACGGATGTCCGCCCTGGCCGCGTCCTCCGCTTGCTCCGGCGCCATGAAATCCGGTGTGCCGAGCACTTGGCCTGTCCCGGTCAAGGCATATCCCGTTAGCTCCTTCTCACGCGTCGCCTTGGCCAGCCCGAAGTCGAGGATCTTCACGATGTGCTTCTTGCCTTCGCGGGCCAGGATCAGGTTGGAAGGCTTGATGTCGCGGTGGACCATCCCCTTCTCGAAGGCGTGCTGCAGGCCGAGCGCGGTCTGCTGCACGTAGTAGCAGGCGTTCACCACCGGCAGCGGCCCGCGGGCCTTGACCACCTGGGCCAGGTTGTCGCCCTCCACATATTCCATCGCCAGCACCAGCAAGTCGCCGATCTGCAGCGCCGCATAGGCGGTGGCGATGTTGGGGTGCCTCAGCTGGGCGGCCGCGCGAATCTCGCGCAGGAAGCGTTCCTCCAAGCCCGGCTGCTTGAACAGCTGCGGGTTGACCACCTTGAGGACCTCGGCCCGATTCATGAGCTTGTTCTTGGCCAGGTAGACGACGCCCATGCCGCCGCGGCCCAGCTCGCGGAGCCCCTCGTACTGCGGGTGGTCGCGCAGTTCGGGCGGGAGCGCCGCCGACCAACTCGCCGGGGCGGGGGTCGCCTGTTGATCCGTGGCCTCGCTGAACGTGCCGATCTCGTCCCGGTACGCGGGGAAGCGCTGCAGGTACTCGTTCTGCGCCGGGGCCTCGCCGCCTCGCAGCCGCTCGCGATACTCGTGGCGGATCAGCGACGCGACATGCTGCGGCGAGCCGCGCAGCTCGTCGAACTGGGCGAGACGTTCTTCGAGGATGCCGGGCGTTCCCCGTCTGAAGCTCAGCTCGCAGCGTATCAGCTCCATGAGCAGCTCGAGCCTGCGTGCGGGATCGTCCAGGCTTTCCAGGCAGTCCTGAATCCGGGGATTCTTGCCGTCGCGCAGCCTGGCATCAAAGTCCCAGACGACGTCGGCCAGGTTCCGGGCCGGCTCCCCGCCGGAGCGACTTGGCGACGGTGGGTCGGAGCAGACGCCGGGGGTCGGAGTCGCGGCGGCCGGAGCCGTGACGTGAAAGACAGCAGCGCATCCCGGGCACTTGATGTACTTGCCGAGGCGGTTCTCCTCGAGCTGCAACTTCATCTGGCATTTCGGACAGGTGACGCTGACGCTCATGAGTCTCTCCGGGTGACCGGCCCGCGGTGACGCAGCGCCCGCAGGCCGAAGCCCTCCTGAAGCTGCTGTAAAGCGATCGGAATGAGCGTCTTGAGAAGGCTCCGCCAGGCGTCGGCGGTCGTCGCATCTCCGTCAGGCCGTGGGGGTTCGGTGCTCAAGGAAGACCTCCTTTCGACGGCCGGGGGTGCCCCCCCGCGGGGGCCGAAGCCTGCGCTCGGGAAAAGACCGCATAAAACGCCGTCCCAGACGACCTCTCCGATAGAGGGTCGGGGAAGGCCCCGGGCCGAGCCTCGACCCGGGGTCACGACTTCTTGAGGCAGCCAATGAAGACACCCCGGTGAGTGTAACCGCATCGCCCTCCGGGTACAAGCAATTTCACCTGCATCTGCACCTCAAGTACGGCCGCGACGTGCTCAAGACCAAATCGGGGACCTGTATCAACACGGCGATTTTCTACGCCAGCGTGGCGGAAGCGGCCGGCCTGGAGGCGCACATCTATCTCGTCCCCGGACACGCCTTCCCGGTCGTGCGGCTGCCCGAGAGCAGGGACGTCAGGGTGCCCGTCGAAAGCACGTGGCGCGACGTCAACTTCTGGCGTCGTCAGGACAAAAGCCTGGAAGACGACAATTCCGCGGTCGGGAGTGCAATAAAAACGTGTCTTAAATATAGGAATACCGGTCTGTTGCTCGACGTCAATCTCCACAAACTTCACGAGAACGGCGTGACGCCGCCGGAACTGCCCAATGTCGGGAACAATCCCCTCAAAGATTGGGGAATTGTGGATCCCGATCAGGTGCCTAGCGACCATCCGGGGGTTCCGGCGCCCCCACCCGGCGGGCCGCTGCCCGGCGGGCCGCCGCCCGGCGGGCCGCCGCCCGGAGCACCAACAGCGGCCGATCTCGTCGGCAAGTGGAAAGCGCCGTCTTGCACGTTTGAACTGAACCGGCAAGGCACGTTCAGCGTCCTTCTGGACGGGACACCGGCCACACAGCGGGTCTTTGGCATCGTCGTAGACAACCGGAGCTACGGCACGTACAGCTATGAGAACGGCACCCTCACTCTCACCTACCCCGACTTGTTCGGCCTGTCAGAGTCCGGACAGGTCGTCTGGCACGACAAGCCGTCGGCTCTGCTGGTGGGCGGACACGTGTGGAAACGCCTGCGCTGACCGGCTTCCGGCTCTGGCCGCCCAATTTTCCCCCTGGTGGGTCGTTTCATTGGGCCGGAAAAGGGCGTGTGTGCCCGGCGTGAAACGACCCCCATCCCGAAGGCATAAGTCCGTTCTTGACAAGGAGATCGGGCAACGCAGGTCGTTTCACGGGTGGCGAAACGACAGCACGCGGCGCAAGAGACAGCGACGGTTGGAACGTCCTCACTCCACGTCCACCACCACGAAGGCGTCGCTCGGGTCAACGCGGGCCCCCTCCGTCACGCGCAGGGCGAAGACGTGCCGTCCGGCGGATAGCTTGTCACCCAGCCGAATGGTCACCTCGCGTCGCGCCGAACCTCCCGCGGGCACCTCCAGCGCCCACGCCTGGTCGGCGGTCAGGCCGCGCCCCTCCAGCGCCACCGTCAGCTTCTGCGGCTGCTTCAGCACGTTGCTCGCCGCCAGCACCCCCTTGAGCGTCGCGCCCGCTTTCGCCCGCTGCAGCAGCGGCTCGACGTGGACGCGACTGGGGTCCCAGTCGTGGCGGTGGTTGCCGCTGGGGCTGACGGCGTCGGCGGCGCGGGCGCCGACCTCGCCCCAGCTGACGCGTCGCTTCCAGTCCTCCTCGTTGAACTCGAACGGCCCGCCGTGCTCCGCCAGCACCCACTCCGGTTTGGCCTCCAGCACCTTGCGGGCGCTCGCCGCGTAGGGCAGCGGCCAGCTGCGGTTGAGTCCCATCCAGCCGCCGGTGCCGCTGAACTGGTCCTGGTGGAACCAGTTGTCGGCCGTGAAGTAGCAGCGCTTGCCGTCGATGACCGTCTCCCAGCCCATCGTGAATTCCGTCTGCCCCGGCAGGTGGTGGAAGCGGAAGCCGTACTCGCGCCAGGTCAGGCTGTCGCCGTCCTTCGGCTTCTTATCGATCTTCACCGGCCGGGCGTCGAGGAACGGGGCGCGCAGCAGCGCCGGGTCGGCGATCGGCACCGACACCTTGTCCAGCGTCCAGACCTCGAACTTATCGCGATCCGGCAGGGAATAAATACCGTCGTAGTGGTCGTAATGGGCGTGGCTGAACATCACCACTTCCAGGGCGCCGAGCTTGCGGTCGGTCTTCAGCTTGGCGATTTGCCCGGCGCTCCGCTCGGCCCACGGATCGACGACGAGGAAGGCGTCGCTGTCCTTTGAGGTGAGGACGTAGGTGTTGCCGGTGAGGAAGAGGTGGTCGCTCACCTGCGTCCACGGCTTGGACCCGTTCGACTCCGCCTGCTCCTTGGCCAGGAACTTGTACTGCGGGGCGTCGCCGAGGCGCGTTTTCGTGTAGCGCTCGAAGCTCTTGAGGAAGGCCATCTCCTCGACGTTGGCGGCGGTCTTCTCCAGGGCGGCGACGGCCTCCTTGGTCACGACGGGGCCGTGGCCGGGCAGCAGGGTCGCCGGCTTCAGGGCGGCGAGCTTGCGCAGCGACTCCCCCGCCGGCTTGAGGCCGAGGTCGGTCCAGTGGTCCCAGTCGGTGGTGTACGGCGTCGGCAGCGTCCCCGCCGCGGCGAAGGCGTCGCCGCTGAACAGCAGCAGTGGGCCGTCCTTGCCCTTGCGCGCCGCGTAGGCGACGTGGTCGCGCGAGTGGCCGGGCGCCGCCGTCACCTGGATCGTCCAGCCGTGCCAGTCGATCTTGTCGCCGTCGGCCAGCGAGCAGTCGATACCATCGACGCCCGCCGCCCGGACGAGGTACGCCGTGTCCGAGGAGCGCAGCGGCAGCGACTTCTTCCAGTAGGTTTCGACGTTGGCGGGAGTCAGCCATTCCGCCGACGCCTTCGGAGCGCGGACCGGCACCCTGTCCTTCAGGAGCGCCTCGACGGCGGCGCAGGCGTCGCGGTGGTGATGCGTCAGGAGGGCAAGATCGACTTTCTTGACCTTGAAGGGAGCGAGCCCGGTGCCGTCCTGGGGGGCGTCGATCATCAGGGCCGCTTCCCCATCGACCAGGGCGTAGCCGTAGGGCTCCGCCGGGGTGCGGCAGACGCCCGGCAAGACTTCCTCCCACCCGCCGTCCACCTTGCGGCCGCCCTCGACCTGACTCCCCCACCACGCCGCCGCCGTCACCAGCGCCAGGCACGCCAGCGCCGCCAGAACGCGCTTGCTCATGACCGACTCCCCTAGCCGATGTGTATCGTTTTGCGCGAAACGTAAACCCGGTCGCGTCCCAAGGTAACACATCCCGCGCTGCCGGGAAAGCATCTCGTCGCCATTCCGCGGTTGCCATCCGGCGCGGGGTTCGGACAATAGCCACTGACTTCGCGCTCCCGTCATCCGCTTCCACGAAAGGAGACACGTCATGCGTCGCGCGTTGCTGCCTCTGCTGTCCGCCGCGGTCCTGTGTACCTTCGTCGCCGGGACCCGCGCCGCGGACGACGACGCCAAGGCCATCATCGCGAAGGCCATCAAGGCCCACGGCGGGGAGGAGAAGTTGATGAAGTACAAGGCCACCCAGGCGAAGGGCAAGGGGAAGGCCAACACGGTCGTCGGCGAGGTGGACTTCACGAGCCGGTCCTCCACCATGCTGCCGGACAAGGTCAAGGAGGTCGCCGAGGCGGAGGTGGGGGGAGAGAAGTTCCGCATCGTCGTCCTGTTCGTCGCCGACAAGGTCAGCATGGAGCACAACGGCAAGGCGGTCGAGCTGGCGGAGAAGGCGAAGGGGCTGCTCAAGGACACCGGCTACCAGATGCGGGTTGCGCGGCTGTGGCCGCTGCTGAAGGAGAAGGGCTTCGAGCTGTCCGGCCTGGGCGAGGCGAAGGTCAACGGCAAGCCGGCGGTCGGCGTGCTGGTCAAGTCCAAAGGGCACCACGACGTCAACCTGTACTTCGACAAGGAGAGCGGCCTATTGGCCAAGGTCGAGAAGCGCGGCGCCGACGCGATGTCCGGCGACGAGTTCACCGAGGAGCGCATCATTACCGAGTACCAGAAGGTGGATGGGATGCCCGTGGCGAAGAAGGTGACCATCAACCGTGACGGCAAGAAGCACGTGGAGGTGGAGATCGAGGAGTTCAAGTTCCTCGAGAAGCTCGACGACGACGAGTTCAAGAACTAACGTTACCGCGCGCTTGCGGCTTCGCGCATCGCGCGAAGCCGCAAGCGGTGATCTCGCCTCCGCTTCCGTCCCGTCCGACTCCCCTTCTCAGCGCCGGCCGTTTCTGCTACTTTAGCAAGACGAATATCAGGCCCGGCGCCCTTCGCCGTGCCGCATTGCAGACGGAGGACGTTTGTGGCTTCGACCAAATACATCGACGTGCGCAAGGGTCAGGTGATCGTCGGCGAAGGCGGGCAGCTCTTCACCGTCGTGGACCGCGAGCACATCACGCCCGGGAACTGGCGGGCGATCCTCAACCTCAAGCTGAAGAACCTCAAGACGGGTTCGGTGGCCGTCAACCGCGTCAAGCCCGATGACAAGGTCGAGGTGGCCTACCTGGACCGCCGGAACATGCAGTACCTCTACGCCGAGGGCGATGGCTACGTCTTCATGGACAACGACACGTACGACCAGCTGACGCTCGGCAAGGAGTGGGTCGGCGACCAGATGAAGTTCCTCAAGGAGAACGAGAACGTCCAGGTCATCCAGTACGACGGCAAGCCGATCAGCCTCGACCTGCCCAAGACGGTCGAGCTGAAGGTGATCGACACCGAGCCGTCGGTGAAAGGGGCCACGGCGGCGGCGCAGTACAAGCCGGCCACGCTGGAGACCGGCGCCAAGATCACCGTGCCGCCGTTCATCAGCATCGGCGACGTGATCCAGGTGGACACCGAGGAAGAGAAGTACCTCGGGCGCGTCAACAAATGACGATTGCAGATTGCAGATTGCAGATTGCAGACTGAATTCGCAAATCTGCAATCTGCAATCTGCAATCTGCAATCCCATGAAGATCGGCCCGGTCCGTGTCGCCCACCCCGTCACGCTCGCTCCGATGGAGGAGCACACCAACTACCCCTTCCGGCTGCTGATGAAGCAGTTCGGCGCCAGCCTCGTCTGCAGCGAGCGCGTCGATGCGGCGGACGTGGCGCGGCGCGACCGTCGGGCCCTGCGCCTGCTGCACACCACGCCGCAAGAAGCCCCCCGCGTCGGCCAGGTCAGCGGCGCCGACCCCGCGGTCCTGGCCGCGGCCGCCCGCGTCGTCGAGGAACAAGGCTTCGACGCCGTGGACCTCAATTTCGAGTGCCCCATCCGCCGCCTGGTCAACCGCGGCGAGGGCGGCGCCCTGCTCGCCGACCCGCCGCGCGTCGCCGCCCTGGTCGCCGCCGTCGTCCGTGCGGTGTCGGTGCCGGTGACGCTGAAGATCCGCAGCGGCCCCGACGCCGGCCGCGAGACCGCCGTCGAGGTGGCGCGACTGGCGCAGGAAGCGGGTGCGGCCGCGGTTGACGTGCATGCCCGCAGTGTGGTACAGGGCTACGTCGGCGGTCCGGATTGGGGCGTGGTGAAGCGCGTCAAGGAGGCGGTGCGCATCCCGGTGCTCGGCAGCGGCGGCGTCCGCGAGGCGGCCGACGCGCTGCGCTTCCTGCGCGAGACCGGCGCCGACGGCGTGGCCATCGGCCGTGGCTGCCTGGGCAACCCGTGGATCTTCCGGCTGGCGCGGGCGCTGGTACAGGGTGGAGCCGAGGTGCGCCCGCCGACGCCGTCGGAGCGCGGCCGGGTGCTGCTGCAACTGGTCGAGGGCGAGTTTCAGTTGTACGGTCCGGCGCTGGTGCTGCGCCGGCTGGCGCGGACGAGCTGCTACTTCGCCAAGTTCGTGCCCGACTTCCCCGCCTTCCGTGACGGTGTCCAGAAGGTGCGCGACCTGCGCGACTTCCGCAGGCTGGTGAAGGAGCATTTCGGCTGATCGGAGCCGGGGCCGCCGGTGCGAAAAAGGAGGATGGCCGCCGTACGAAAGGGAGTCGTGATCGCCTGCCTTATCGCTGTGACCCAGATCGGCTGTGCGACCCAGCCCGTGGCGTTTGTGCCGGCCGGCGTGGACCACGTGGAACTCGCGGCCGCCATCGCCCGTCAGGGACGGGAATCCGCCCACGTGGAAGTTGTGCGCCCTACCCCCGAGCCGAACCCCCCTCCCGAGTGGCTGGTCAAGACCGGAGAGGTTGCCGGAATAACGGCGTTCTGGACCGCAAGAATCTGTGGGGCGATACTCCTCTCCGCTCTGGTGGCCGCGGCGAGAGGGGGATTCCACTGAGGCTCGGCGTCGGACGGTCAGCGGCTCAAGTCTGGTCGCCGGGCGACCGATTCTCCGATGGGGAGTCTTCCAGTTCCCGGAGCGCCCGCCATGCGAAGGTGTCTGCTGACTACCTTGTTGTTGGCCTTCACTCTGACCGGCTGCGCCAGAACCAGCACGATGGTCGTGCCGCCGGGCACGGACCGCGACCAACTCGCAGCGACCATCGCTCGACGGGGACAGAACACCATCTCGGACGAAAGCATACCGAACGAGAGACCGGCATCGCAGCCGAACCGCCTGGACAGGAGTGTCCAGTGGGTGCTCGAGGCCACTCCCGTCGCCTTGCTGTGTGTTGGCCTGGCTCCCCTGGTCGTCCTCTACGCCCTGGCGCCGGGACCGCACGCCCCGTTGAACCTGGGTAGCCTCGGTTCGTCGTCGTAGATCATTTGTCATCGGTGGGAACGCGGGGGAGACGTCCCCAACCCTTGTTCTAACCCCGGTAACCTCAAGGCCCCGGGACTGCGCCACCGGCTCGACGCGGATCGGTTTTTCTTGCCTCTCGTCCCATCGACGATTATCATGTGAACACGGTCATGAATGAGCGCGACCTGTCCACCTCCTCGGGCGGACGACGCCTGTCGCATTCCCCTCGCCGGAGGCGCTCACCTCGACCCCATTCGACCGCAACAGTCGCCCCCTGCGCGCGGCATCCTGTGTGCCTGTCCTGACCGTTCGCCGACCCGACCTAGCCGGAGGTTCCGCGATGGGGCAAATCTCTCGACCGAAGTTCGACGTCTTCAACTCCGGCTGGGGTCCCACGCCGCTTTCCCCCCACGTCAACACGCCGGTCCCCAACGACGCCGCCCCCGTCGCCACCCCGCAGCCGCCCGGGGGCAGTTTCATCGTCCAGTTACAGCCCCTGGCCCGGCCCGCTCCAGGACCGCAGACCCTCATCGTGCGCCTGGGCGGGGTCGCCCCGGGCGGCGCCGTGGTGTCCTTCTACCTACTGCAAGCGTGCCACGTTATTGCCGGCCGCTCCGTCCGGCCGACCGGCGCGCTCACAAGTTACGACCTGGTGCTGACCCCGGCCGAGATCGCCCGTATCACTGATTACACGAAGTTACAAGTCCTCGTCGCCACGTAAGGCACTGGCGGCTCCGGCAGCGGTTCCGGGAGCCGGCCGCCGGGCCAACTGCTGGTCTTGTGCTGCCCCGGCGTGGGGCTGCCGACGAACCTCGACGCTACGTTCACGGGGGTGGTCGCCGGCACCTAGACGTCGTCGTGCTCACGGCCGTCGTGCGCGACCTGCACGCCGCCTGCCCCGGCCAGTTCCTCACCGACGTCCGTACCGCCGCCGACCCCCTCTGGGAGCACAACCCCCATCTCACGCGCCTCAGCGAAGGCGAGCCGGGCGTGACGTCGAGGAAGGGCGCCAGCACGGCCTGCGCCTTCGATCTCACGCGCCTCAGCGAAGGCGAGCCGGGCGTGACCGTCCTCGATATGCAGTACCCGGCCATCCACCAGAGCAACCAGCGGCCCTACCACTTCCTGCACGGCTACGTCCAGTTCTTCAAAGAGCGCCTCGGATTGCGCCTCCCCGTGACACGTTTCCACGGCGACATCCACCTGTCCGCCGCCGAGAAGGCCGCGCCGCCGCACCCTGAACTGGGCATCCCGGAGCGCTTTTAGCTGGTGGTGGCGGGCGGCAACCCGTCGCGCGAGCGTAAGGACATCCCCGTGGAGGTCGCCGGCCGGCTGTGCGACGACGTGATCGAGGCCGGTTTCGTGCCGGTCATCCTCGACTGGGACTCTCGCAGCCCGCTGCCCGACGGCGTGCGCATCCACAACCCCAACGTCCAGGCCGACCTGTGGGGCCGCACCGGGACCGGCGACGCCGAGGCGCTGGCCGCCCTGGTCGAGCAGTCGGGCCTGCTCGTCGGCGTCGATAGCGGGCCGCTGCACGTGGCCGGGGCGATGACCACTCCGGCCATCGGCATCTGGCTGGGCCATCACCCCATCCACTACTTCGGTCTGGCCGACAACGTGACGCACCTGGTCCCCGAGGGTCACGCCGGCCTGCTGCGCGGCGACCGGGCGGCGGGGGAGGCTTTCTTCCGCAGCCGCTACCGCCACCAGACCTATCGCGACCTGGAGAACGCCTTGCGTTCGCTGGTGCGCGAGCGGCTGAAGGCGACCGACGGCGGCTTCGTGCGCGTGCGCGACTTCTGGGTGCGGCCCGAGACGGCGGAGCAGGACCTGGTGGTGGTGCAGGACATCGCCGAGCAGGACTCGTACCGCATCGACGAGCTGCCGATGCCGCGGCCGGTGGTGGTGGACGTGGGGGGCGCACATCGGCTGCTTCAGCCGGCGGCTGCACCAGCGCAACCCGCTGGCGCGGATCATCGCCGTGGAGTGCTGCCCGGAGAACATCGCGGCCCTGCGGAAGAACGTGGGGGCGTTCGCGACGGTGGTGCAAGCGGCGGTGACTTACGAGACGGACGTGGCCTTGCTGAACGCGGTCTACCCGGGCTGCGTTTCGACGGGCGGCAGCACGCTGATCGGCCGGGACGAGTTGCGCCGCCGGTTGGAGGCGGGGGCGGTGGCGGTGAAGCCGGGGGGCGAGATGCCGAGCGAGTACTGGGCGGACTTCCGCCCGGTGGAGACGCTGACGCTGGAAGATCTGATGGAGCGGTACGAGTTGGAGCGGATTGACTTCTTGAAGCTGGACTGCGAGGGAAGCGAGTTTTCGATTCTCCGGCATACGCCGTCCTTGGAGAAGATCGGGCTGATCGTGGGGGAATTCAACTATAAGGGAGCGTTTTTAGAGCTAGTGAGCGAGCGGTTCGCGGGTTGGGAACTGCGCATCATTCGCGACGGCGAGCTGGGGACGTTCTGGCTGACGAACCCGGCGGCGGCGGGCGCGGTCGGCCCGTAGCCGCAAGCTGCCAGCTTGCGGGCTGAGAACAAGCCCGCAAGCTGGCAGCTTGCGGCTACGGATCGGTGGAACCGGTGGAATCGGCGGTTTTGCGAGTCTTCCCGGGTTGGCAGCCGGGGCTACAATGCAGCAGGTCACTCGCAGGGGAGTGCCTCCTGATGGCGACGAACATCCAGAATAGCTGGATCCAGTTCGCGGTCCCGGACCACGTCCCGGGCCTCAACGGACCCGTCGTCCCCCTGCGCGATTGCGGCTGCGGTTGCGGCTGCAAGGCCTGTGCGAAGGCGCCCCCCGTCCCCAAGGCCCCCAACGCCAGCCGTTTGCCCATCCGCTACGGCACCGGCGAGATCGTGCTGAGCGCCACCGACATCACGGTCGGCGGCTTCGGCGTCCCGTGGGGCCACACGCGCACCTTCGCCAGCCGCCTCAGCCAAACCACCAACGTCGCCAACGGCAACAACTGGCAGGTCAAGGAGTGGTCCTACCTCGTCCGCCCGACCAGCACCACCGTCGTCGTCATGGGCTCGGCCAACGACGTCCTCTGGTTCGACCTGGTGGGCAGCAACTACGTCCCGCGCTTCGACGTGACGCAGACCCTGCTGTTCAACGCCGCGGCGAACGCCTACCAGCTGCTCGACCTGGACGGCAGCATCACGCAGTTCGACGGCACGAGCGGCGCCTTGCAGAGTCACGCCGACGCGGCCGGCAACCAGGTCGCCGTCGTCTCCTACACCAGCAACGACTGGAACTTCACCGAGGTGGAGCGGACGTACACCGTCGGCGGCGTCACCACGACGGAGTCGTTCCTATACACCTACCAGGATCCGACCCGCCCCTACCCGTTGCTGAGCGGCGTGCTGCTGCGCCGGCAGGTGGGCAGCGGGGCGTGGAGCAACGTCAGCCAGGCGCTGTACACGTATTACGGCAGCGGCGACGCCCACGGTGGCCTGAACGACCTGCAGACGGTGCAGACGCAGGTGTGGCAGAACGGCGCCTGGGCCACGACCGGCACCACGCTGTATCGCTACTGGCTCGGCACCTCCTCCAGCAGCAGTTCCGCCAGTTCCGGCAGCAGCTCGTCCAGCTCCTCCGGCCCTGTGTCTCTGCCGAGCTTGTTGAAGTACGTGGTCAACCCGGCGTCCTACGCCAACCTGGCCGCGGCGGTGGGCAACCCGCTGACGGCGACCGACGCCCAGGTGGCCCAGTACGCCGACTTCTACTTCGAGTACGACGGCAGCGGCCGCGTCACCAAGGAAGTGACGCAAGGGGGCACGGGTACCTACCTGTTCAGCTCCCAGCAGAGCGGCAACGCGAACGGCTACAACAGCTGGGCCACAAAGGTCGTCGAGACGTTGCCGGACGGCAGTCAGAACATCGTCTACAGCAACTACGCCGGGCAGACGATGCTCTTCGTCTTCCAGTCGGGCGGCAGCCAGTGGTGCGACTTCTACCTCTACGACAACGGCAGCGCGGACCTGATCCTGCACGCGCTGCCGTCGGCGGTCAGCGGCTTCGACGACCAGTACCCCGACTTGCTCCATAACGTAGGCGGTAACTACCAGTACCTCAACGACTCGACGGGGCTGATCCACACCTACACGTACCACGCGCCGACCGGCTACCTGGCGTCGGAGTCGATCCAGCAGGGCGAGTTTGGCCTATCGATTCTGCTGCGGCAGTTCTTCTACGTCGCCTGCTGCCCGGCGCCCTCTTCCAGTTCGTCGCCGTCCAGTTCGTCGCCGTCCAGTTCGTCGCCATCCAGTTCCTCAGGGTGCCTGGGGAGTCTGCCGCCGGTCTACTTCCTGGCGGAGGAGATCCTCTACCCGGACGACCCCACCGCCGGCTCGTCCAGCTCGTCCTCCTCCTCCTCCTCGCCCGGGCCGGGCCGGCAGATCATCACGACCTACGCGTACACCTGGTATCCCGGGACGTGCCAGGTGCAGCAGCGAACCACCACCCTGCCGGTCATCTCCGCCGCCCAGAACGGCTCGGGCATCGCCGCCACCCGCCGCGATTACTTCGACATCCACGGCAACCTGACGTGGCAGATGGATGAACGTGGTTTCCTGACGAACACCACTTACGACACCGTGACCGGGGCGGTGAGCCAGCGCATCGACGACGTGGACACGACGCAGGTGAGCGGCGCCCCGCCCGGATGGACAACACCCGCGGGTGGCGGCCTGAACCTGGTCACCGACTACCAGTTCGACAGCCTGGGCCGCACGACGCAAGTCCTGGGGCCATCGCACACCATCGACGTCGGCGGCGTCGCCACGACCATCCGCCGGGCTACCTGGACTGTGTACCAGGATGGCACCTTCCAGCGCTGGACCGGCATGGGCTACGCCACGGGCACGGCACCCAACTACACCTATACGCTCATCAACCCGGTGTCGATCACCATCTTCGACCCGGCTTGGCAGACGCTGCACACCATTCAGGCGACGCGGGCCTCGACCAGCGGGGCGCTCCAGCCGACCGATATCTTCCCGCAGTCGTCGTACGTGCGCTGGGCGACCACGCAGTACGCCAACACCTATTTCGTGGCCTCGCAGCGCGTGTACAAGCTCATCCCGGTCAGCGGCACGGGGACGAGCGGCACCAACTACGACGAGAGCGACTTCGGCTACGACGTGATCATGCGGCAGAACCGTGTTGTCACCCCCGGCGGGACCATCACGCGGACGGTCTACGACGCTCGCAGCAACCCCGCCCAGGTCTGGGTCGGCACGAACGACACGGGGGCCACGGACAACGACCCCAGCGGGGGCGGCGCTCCGGGCAATAACATGGTGCAGGTGACGGGCAACCAGTACGACAACGGCCTGGGCGGCGGCGACAACAACCTGACCATGTTGACCCAGTACGTCGATGGCTCGACCAGCTGCGTCACCACCCTCCTTTACGACTGGCGCGACCGATGCACCGACACCGACGGTGAGGTCGATTTCTACCAGAAAGTCTACTACGACAACCTGAACCGGCAGATCAAGGCGGAGCGCTACGACATGACGCCGAGCGGCAACCTGATCGCGCGCGCGTTGACGTACTTCGACGACCGCAGTCGGGTCTATCAGACGATCCGCTACGGAGTCGATCCCACGACCGGTGCGGTTGGCAACGGCCTGGTGGACAACAAATGGTACGACGCTGCGAGAAACCTTCTCAAGGTCCAGCCGGCCGGGTCGCAGGGCTTCAACAAGATGGTGTACGACGGCGTCGGTCGGGTGACGACGCGCTACAGCGGCTACAACCTGACGGACCAGAGCTACGCCAACGCCAGTAGCGTCGCCACCGACACCATCCTGGAGCAGGTGGAGACCAGCTACGACGCCGCGAGCAACGTCATCCAGACGGCGACGCGCCTGCGCTACCACAACGCCACGGGCGTGGGCGTGCTGGGCTCGCCGAGCAGCGCACAGCCCCAGGCGCGCGTCACCTACGTGGCCCTGTACCCGGATGCCCTGGGGCGCAATCAGGCGACCGCTGACTACGGCACCAACGGCGGTACGTCACTCGTCCGTTCCTCGACCATCCCGGCCCGCTCGGATACGGTCCTGGTGAGCAGCACGCAGTACGATAACACCGGGGCCGTGCAGACCACGACAGACCCCGCCGGCACCGTCACCTGTTTCTCCTACGACGCCGTGGGGCGCGAGGTCCAGCGCGTCCTGAACTGCTTGACCCCGAGCAGTTCCAGCTCCCCCAGCAGGAGTTCCGGCTCCAGCGGCAGCTCCGTCGGTTGCCCGCCGTCTACCGACAGCAACGTGACCATCCTCACCGCCTACAATGCGGACGGCAACGTCAGCAGCATCACCGCCGTGAACGCCGCCACGGGCAACCAGGTCACGCAGTACGTCTACGGCAGCACTCTGGCCGCTTCCGGCGTGGCCAGTAGCCTCCTGAAGGTCGCGGACGTCTACCCCGACTCCGTGGGCGGCAGCGACCAGGTGTCATTCACATACAACCGGCAGGGGGAAGTGACCTCGCTCACTGACCAGAACGGCACCGTGCATAGCTACCTTTACGACCTGCTCGGCCGCCTCACCCAGGACTGCATCACTACGCTGGGCAGCGGCGTGGACGGCGTGATCCTGCGCATCGCCACGGGCTACGAGGTGCGCGGCATCGTTAGCGACGTCACCTCCTACGACAACGCCACAGTGGGGAGCGGCAATGTCGTCAACGACGTTCAGCTGGCCTACAATACCTTCGCGCAGCTGGTGACGGAGTACCAGTCGCACGCGGGCGCGGTCAATACGGCGACCACGCCGAACGTCCAGTACACCTACGCCAACGGCAGCGCGAACACGATCCGGCCGACGGCCATGATCTACCCCAACGTTCGTAACCTGACCTACGACTACGGCACCGCCGGCGGGATCAATGACGCCGCGAGCCGGATCGGGACGCTGTTCGACAACGACGGCGTCACGCATCTGGGCGACTACTCGTACCTCGGCCGCGCCGGCATCGTGGTGGTCACTTCCGCGCAACCGCAGATTCAGTACACGCTGGTCGGGATCGCGGGTGGCAATGACCCCGTCACGGGGGACATCTATTGGGGCCTGGACCTGTTTGGCCGGGTGAAGGACCTGATCTGGACGGCCGGTGGGGGTAGTTCGTCGAGTGGTTCGAGTTCTTCAGGCAGCAGCGGCACCGAGACGATCCTGGAACGTGTCC
>Ga0116219_10000627_pt1 | contig 36122 bp, 26 predicted proteins | sample Sb_taG_4_FD_91019 | JGI IMG/M metagenome (GOLD analysis project Ga0116219, IMG submission 91019) | Peat soil microbial communities from Weissenstadt, Germany - Sb_50d_6_BS metaG | ecosystem: Environmental > Terrestrial > Soil > Wetlands > Peat | place: Germany: Weissenstadt | collected 2010-09-21 | reverse complement strand
AGCAGCAGATCCGGATCTTCGAGGAGACGATTCAGCAACTCCGCGACGAGATTGCCATCCTCAAGGGGCAAAAGCCTCGGCCCACCATTGCTCCCAGCCGACTGGAAGCACCGCCCCCTAACAGCCCGTTGAAAAAGGCATCCAGAAGCTGAAGCTCGACCAATCATGCTCGCAGGAAATTCACTTGAGCTTGAGCTTTGGAACGACTTTTTCAACGGGCTGCTAAGCCACCCCCTGCCGATGGCGACCAGCGGCCCGGTTCCCAGAAGCGCTCCAAGAAGACGGTGTTCCTCACCCCGAAGGAAGAGGTCATTCCCTTCCCCAATCGTCCTGACGGGGCGCGGAGCGATGGCTACGAGGACTACTTCGTCCAGGACCTGGTGATTCACGGCACCGCCACGCTTTACCGGCGCGAACGCCTTGTCACCGCCGAGGGCCAGTACTTGCTGGCGCCGTTGCCCGACACCGTCCCGCCGGGCAGCCACTTCGGCTCGAACTTGATTGCCTACCTGATCTATCAACATCGCGAGTGCAACGTCACGCAGCCGCTGCTGCACGAGCACATGCTCGATCTGGGGATCGACATCTCCACCGGCCAGATCGATCGCATCCTGACGCAGGACAAAGAGGCCTTTCACCAGGAGAAAGAGGAGGTGCGGCAGGCGGGGCTGGAGGTATCGTCGTACCTTGGCGTGGATGATACCGGGGCGCGGCACGACGGACACAACGGCTACTGCACCGCTCTGGGCAACGATCTGTTTGCCTACTTTGAAAGCAGCGACAGCAAGAGCCGGCTGAACTTCCTGCAGGTACTGCGGGGAAACGCCGGCGGTTACACGATCAACGACGTGGCCGTGAGCTACTTCCAGCAGCAGCAACTGGCGCAGGACGTGATCAAGCACCTGGACGCCCAGCCGCGGCACTTCGCCGACGAGGCGGCCTGGCAGACGCGCTTGCAGGAACTGGGCATCACGTCGGCGCCGCACATTCGCATCGCCACGGAAGGGGCCTTGCTGGGGCAACTGATCGCGCAAGGACTGTCGCCGCATCTGCTGATTCTCAGCGATGGCGCACCGCAATTCGACATCTTGACGCATGCCTTGTGCTGGGTGCATGCGGAGCGACCGTTGGCCCGCATGATCCCGTTCAACGACAAGCAGCGCGTGGCGATCGAGCAGGTGCGGCAGCAAATCTGGGAGTTGTACCAGGATCTGAAGGCGTATCGTGCCCAGCCCGAGGCGGCGCACAAGGCCTCGTTGGCAGCGCGGTTCGATACGTTGGTGGGGCAGCCGACGGACTTTCCGGCCAGCATCGCTGGTGTGCTGAAAGAGAGGCGCGAGCACAAGGCGGAGTTGCTGCGGGTGCTGGATCGGCCGGAGGTGCCGTTGCACAACAACGGCATGGAGTCGGACATCCGCGGCTATGTGAAGGTGCGCAAGATCAGCGGCGGGACGCGGAGTGAGGCGGGTCGTCGCTGTCGGGATACCTTCGCCACGTTGCGGAGGACGTGCCGGAAGCTGGGGGTGAGTTTCTGGGAGTATCTGGGCGATCGGGTGCGTGGTCTGGGTCGGGTGCCGCGCTTGGCGGAGCTGATCCGCAAGAAGGCCCAGGAGTTGGCAGCGGGGAAAGGGCAAGCCGCGACGCCAGCAGCGATCGGCGGCGGCGCGGCAGAATGAGGAAGGCAGGCGACCGATACCTCGGGAGGAGCGACCAAGGAGGCTCCTGGTAGCCACGTCGAAGATGCACCCTGTGCAGTCCCGTGCCGGGACTGATTGAGATGTTACGAGGCCTCCGCGGAAGTTGAAGGGATTTCAGGACTTCTGTCTTCCAGCATGGGCGTGCCTCCTCAAAACGTGCATGAGTGGTGAGAAGAGAAGAAGAAACGACTTCCTCAGCCCTCATTATACTGTACTAACGTTCAATAGACAAGGGGATTGGCAGCAGGGACTGGGCCAGCAGGCAAGGGCCGGTTAGAGTCAGACGGGGGGTAGCAGGGTTACGGTGTGAGCAGGGCGACGACGCCGAGGCCGTAGAAAGTGTATTCAACATCGGTGCCGTCGTCCCAGAGCCCGCCGCGGAAGCCGCCGTCCGGCAGGCCCAGCGACCGGCCATAGGCCAGCAGCGCCCCCGCATCGACGCGCCCCAGTTCGCCGATTTCCGCCAACGTCCACGCCCCGGTGAAGGTGGACAGCAGGTCGGCCAGCGGCGCCCGCCCGTTGGCCCGCAGCCCCCCCTCCAACGACGGCATCTCCGCCAGGAAGCCCGCCAGGCCGGCGCGCACGTCCTCGGCCAACTCCACCCCGAGCAGTTGCAGCACGCCGACCGCGGCCGCCGTCGGGTTGGTGCCGCTGCGGCGCATCGGGGCGATCTCGACGTAGCCGCCGTCCTCGCGCCGCCGCGAGGCGACGAAGCGCACGACCTCGTCCGGGCGCGGCAGGTCGCGGCCGAGCAGCTGGTAGCAGAGGCCGACGAGGAAGGTGTGGTAAGTGCTGCCCGAGGCGGCGCCGGCGTTCTTGGCGTAACCTCCGTCCGAGGTGCGGAACGTCTCCAGGGCCGCGGCGACGCGCTCGGGCCAGTCGGCCGGGGCAGTGGCCAGCACGTCCGGCCCGCCGCCTGCCTGGATCAGCAGGCACGAGTACAGCAGCGAAAAGAAATCGACGACGCTCGCCTGCTGGGCCAGGGCCGAGCGCAGGAAGTCCGCCGCACGCCCCAGGAGGTCCGGTTCGAGGGCGTCGAGGACGGCGAGGGAGCGCAAGGCGAAACCGGTGTAATAGAGGTCCGAGCCGCCTTCACGGCCGGGGAAGCCGCCGTCGGCGTTTTGGCGGCGGCGGACGAAGTTGGCGTGGCGGGTGCGGAAGTCGTCGGGCAGGCGCAGCAGGCCGTCGGCGAGTTGGGCGGTCAAGCGCGGCAGGTAGGGTTCCGGTGACATGAAGGAGTATTGTAGGCATCGCGAGCGGAGTTTGCCCCCTCCCCGCCGACCGGCGGTAGGCGTCCTCGGCTTGGGGGTAGCGGTTCGACGTCGTCAGCAGCGCGGCCAGGTTATGGCGCGTCCGCCGCTCTTCGCGGCCCGGCCCCCGCCACTCCCGCCGGCTCGCTCACGACGCCTCGGGTTTGAGCCACCAGCCCCAGCTGATCAGCCGGCCGCGCTTCCCGAACCGGAGCCGGATGGTGAGGACCCACTTTTTGCCCCCGGCGCCGGTCGCCACCCTCCTGGTGGTAATAAGCCTCTGACCATCCTCCTCGTTCGTGATTCGTGGGTCGCCGGAGGGGTCGAATGTTAACGTGGGATGGCTCACCTCGAGCAACCGCACCGCCACCCCGAGTCCCTCCTTGACACGCCGCTCATCCGTGGCGGGGCCGAACGTGGTGTTGAACCACGACCCGAAGTGCCCTCCCTTGCCGAACAGCGGTTGCGCCTTCGCGTCCGGCCCCACGATCACCACGTTGACGCTGCCTTTCGAGCCGGGGTCGTCCGCGTCCGGGTCGGCGATCGGGGCGACGAAGAACAGGGAGCCGCGAAACGTCCGCAGCAGCAGCGGGTCGTCGAGGTACTTCACCGACTCCGCCGTCAACTTGACGTCTCCCAGGTAGACCTTGACGACCTTCTCCGCGGCGGCGATTTCCGTGGCCGTTGGCGTGGTGAACTCCGCCTTGCCCGGCTTGAGAGTGACGACCTCCACTACCTTGATCGGGTCGCAATTCCGGTCCAAGGTCAGGGTCGCCTCGATGGCCCCGGTGCCGCCCTCCTTGACCACGACCTTGCCGACCCCCACCTTGCCGCGCGGGCCGTCGGGGGTGAGGGTGATCTCCTCCACCGGCCAGGTGAACTGGTACTCGGGATGCCTGGCCTTGAGCAGAAGCAGGGTCACGCGCACGGCGGCCTTGCAGCGCTCCTCGCCCCGCTCGTGGTGGAAGCCCACCTTGAACAGTTCCACGAAATCCTCAGACTTGGCGAGGAGCTTGACGCGGCCGTCCGCGGCCACGGCGAAGACGTTGGCCGCCTTCAGCGGCTCCGGCAGGTCGGCGACCGCGGCCTGCGGGTAGACGGCCACGAAGAACAGGTAGTCGGGGAAGGCGCGTGTCAGCAGTCCGTCCGCAAGGGGACGGACTCGGGCGGGCGGCACGTCGAGCTTCTCCAGGTACTCCTTGACGAGCAGCTCACTGCCCAGGACTTCCCGGGCCGTCGGCGCCGCCGTGGATGCCGCGGCGCCGACCGCCAGCGCCGGCAGGGCGATCAACCAGACCAGGAACTTGTTGACCGACATCGATTGGTCTCCTCGGGACGACGAAGGTTTGCCGTCATCCGTGCTCCGCTGCCCGCGCGCCTAGTCCCTGGCCGCGCGCGCCAGCCGCCCCAGAGCCTCTTTCGCGGCAACAGTCAGGGGAGCTTCGGCTTGGCCTTTGGAGAGTGATTCTAGCAACTTGCGTGCCTCCGGGGTGCCGAGGTTCTCCAGCACCTCGACCGCCCGCAGTGGCCGCACCAGCTCCGTCGGCGGCCCCCCCTTGTCCTTCATCTTGTCCAGCAGGCCTTCGATGGCCCGCCTGGCCTCCGCGGACGGCCCCGCCGCCAGCGCCTTCTTCAGCGGCTGCTCCGCCGCCTTGCCCAGCGCCGCCAGCGCCTTGGTGGCCCGCTCGCGCTCCTTGAAGGCGTCCGCGTCCAGCGCGGCGATCAGCTTGGCGATGGTGTCCGTGTCGGTACCTCGGTCGTCGGCCGGCTTGACGTGCTTGGCCAGGAGTGCCACCGCCTCCTCGGGCGACGCCTGCAGCCGCCGCATGGCCTTGAAGCCGGCGCGGCCGTCGCCGTCGTTGAGCCCCGCCCAGAGCTTGTCCAGTTCCTCGGCAGTTGGCGTGCCCTTGGGCGTCTTCTCGGCCGTGCGGCCGGTCAGGTCCCACAGCAGCACCGTCGTATCGGCGGCGCCGGTTGCCAGCGCCTTGCCGTCCGGGGCGAAGCAGAGCGCCGTGACCTCGCCTGTGTGGCCGGTGAACTCGTGGCGCGGCGTGCCGCTGGCGACCTCCCAGACGCGGACGTGCGGCTTCTTGTCGGCCAACAGGTAGGCGGCCGCCAGCAGGCGCCCGTCGGGCGAGAATTGCACGGCGGTCACGACCTCAGCCTTGGGCGTCGGCAGCCCGCGCAGCTCGCGCCCGGTGGGGCCTTCCCAGAGGGTGACGGCGCCGGCCTCGCCGCCGCTCGCCAGCACCTTGCCGTCCGGCGCGAAGGCGAGCGCTCGCACGTCAGCCGAGGAGAGCTTCGCCTGCCAGCGCTCCTTGCCGGTCGTCAGGTCCCAGGCGTGCAACTCCGTCGGCGCGTTGCCGCCCTTTTCCACCGCGACCAGCAACTGGCCGTCCGGGGCGAGGGTGATGGCGGTGGTCTGCGTGCCCTTCCGCAGCTCGCGCAGCTGTTGCCCGGTGGCTACCTCGTACACCCGAAGGTTGAGTCCGCCGATGGGGTCGGAGGCTGCGGCGATGGCGAAACGGGAGCCGTCCGGAGTGAACGCCCCCGCGAGGAGGTTGGTGTTCGTTTCCTCCAGGGATAGCAGCGTTTCGCCGGTGGCCGCGTCGCAGAGGCGCCCTTCGCGGAGTCCGCCCGCCAGCAGGTGCCGGCCGTCCGGCGAAAGAACGACACCACCCAACGCCTCCCGCGCCTGCGGATTTACCCGCTTGCGACGTAGCTCTTTGCCGCTGGTCACATCCCACGCGCAGATCAACCCGTCGGGAGACGCGGACACCAGTTCCTTGCCGCCAGCCCGAAACGCCAGCCCCTGGACGACGTCGGTGTGCCCCGCCGCCGGCGTCAGCGGCTTGCTGGCCAGCACGTCCCAGATGAACACGGCCTTTTCCCAGCTGCCCCAGGCGAGCAGCTTGCCGTCGGCGGTGAAACAAGGGTGGACCATATCGATCGGCCCTTCGTGATGGCCCAGGCGCTTGCCGGTCCTCGCGTCCCACAGCTGCACGGTGCCGCCATCAGTCTCGGCCGCAAGGTGCTTGCCGTCGGGCGAATAAGCGAGAAAGGAACCAAGGCCACGGCGGGTGGCGCAGCGCCGCAACTCCTTGCTCGTCGCCACGTCCCAGAGGGTGAGGGTAGAGTCGCCCCACGTCGCCGCGAGGGTCTTGCCATCGGGGGCGAAGGCGACATTGCCGAAGGCGCCGTGGTCGGCGCGGAGGCGTGACATCTCCCTTCCCTTGGCCACGTCCCACAGGATGATGGTTCGCATGACTTCGTCGGGGTTCTTTGTCTCGCTTGGGGACGGCACGAGCGTGCCGCAGACGGCGAGGAGTTTGCCGTCGAGGGAGAGAGCGGCTCGCATCTGCTGGTTGGGGTCCACGGCCGGCGAGGCGACGAGCTTACCGCTCGCGGTCTCCCAAACGAGCAGCGACCCTGTTGGCGTCATCTTCGGGACGGTCGTCTCCCTACAGGCGGCCAGGAATTTGCCGTCGGCAGAGAAGGTCACGCCGGTGACCTGCGGCTGCGGCGCGGTGAGCTTGTGACCGGCACGACCCGTCGCGGTGTCCCAGAGCTGGATGTGTTGCGCGTCCTCCACCACGGCGAGTACCTTGCCGTCGGGCGAGAAGGTTAAGGAGCAGACGGGGGCCTCCAGGATCTTGAGCAGGCGGACGTGCTTGCCGGTGGCCGCGTCGAGGAGTCGGACGCTCCAATCCGTCTCGGCGACCGCGATCAGCTTGCCGTCGGGCGAAAGGGCGGCGGTCACGATGGGGGCGCCGGTGCGGAATCGCAGAGTTCCGAGGCGGGCCCGGGCGCCGGCGGGCAGCGGATCGCCCGTGGCATCGAGGCGCGCCGGCTTGTCGGCCGCAGGAGCAGCCAGCGCCAGCAGGAACAGGGCGAGCGGGGTGAGGAGATACCAGATACTTCGCATGGACCGATCTCCCCGAGAGGCGAGGAATGGCGCCGCTTGCGGCTTCGCAGGACGTGCGAAGCCGCAAGCGGCTGAGTGCCACGTCATGGCTTGCCGGTGCGATCCAATCGGGCCAGCGCCTCTTTCGCCGCGACCGTCAGCGTCGCCTCGGGCCGGCCTTTGGACAGCGACTCCAGCACCTTCCTGGCCTCGGGCGTGCCCAGGTCTTCCAGCACCTCGACGGCGCGCAGCGGCCGCACCAACTCCGTCGGCGGCCCCTCCTTGTCCTTCATTTTCTCCAGTAAGTCTTCGATGGCCCGCTTGGCCTCCGCCGACGGCCCCGCCGCCAGCGCCTTCTTCAGCCGCCCCTCCGCCGACTTGCCCAGCGCCGTGAGTTCTTTGGAGGCGGCCTGGCGCTCATCGAAGCTGTCGTCGTCGAGGGCGGCGATCAGCTTGGCCACGGCGTCCGCCGCCCCGCCCGCCCACGCCGGCTTCACGTGCTTCGCCAGCAGCGCCACCGCCTCCTCCGGCACTGCCTCGAGCCGGCGCATCGCCTTGAAGCCGGCACGGGCGTCGGCGTTGGCCAGCCCCTCCCAGAGATCGGCCAACTCCTCGGCGCTGGGGTTGCCCTTCGCCGTCTCGCCGTCGGTCCCGCCGGTCAGGTCCCAGAGCAGCACCGTCGTGTCATTGCCGCCCGTGGCCATCCGCTTGCGGTCGGCGGCGAAAGCCAGTGCCGTAATCGGGCCGTCGTGGCCGACGAACTCGTGGCGCACCGCTCCGGCGGCGACCTCGAACAGGCAGACATGGGCCTTCCGGGCATTGGAGTCGTAGGCGGCGACGGCCAGGAGGCGGCCGTCCGGCGAGTAGGTGAGCGCCGAGGGGTTCGTCGTGCCGGGCCGGGCCGGCAGGCGGCGCAGCACGCGGCCGTCGGCCGCCTCGTGAAATGTGACCGCCCCGAACGCGTCCATCGCGGCCAGCACCTTGCCGTCGGGGGAGAAGGCGAGCCCCTGCAACCAGGCCTGCCCCCCATCGACGTGCCACAGCGACTTACCGGTCGTCGCCTCCCACGCGCGCAGTTCGTGGACCTGACCGGTGGGTTGGAAGTTGCTGATCGCCGCGGCGACCGTCTTGCCGTCCGGGGCCAGGGCCAGCTGTCGCAGGTCGCCGGCCTGACCCTCGAACTGGCGCAGCTCCCGGCCGGTGCCCACGTCGCACAGCCGAATCAACGGTTTGCGAGTCCTTGTGTCCGAGAGGCCCTCCAACAGCAGGCTCCCGTCCGCGGAGAACATCGCGGTCGGGTTGTAGCTCGTGAAGCCGCCGGAGAACGCGCAGACCTCGCGCCCCTTGCCCAGCTCGTAGAGGGACAGTCCGTTGTTGAATGAGCCCAGGACATGCTTGCGGTCCGGCGACAGCTGAAGGGTGCTCATGTGGAACGTGCCGGGCGCGGCGAAAGGGGGCTCCTCGCCAGGGTGGAGCTGCACGTGCCTGTTCTCCTTGCCGGCCGCGTCCCAAAAGGAGACGGCGCCGTCCCACGAGGCGGACACGAGGCCCTTGCCGTCGGGCATGAAGCCGAGCGCGGTGACGCCGGCGCCGTGCCCGCCGGTGGGCGTCAGCGACTCCTCGGCCAGCACGTCCCACACGGAAATCGCCTGCCCCGTGCTGCCGCAGGCGAGCAGCCGGCCCGCCTTCGTGAAGGCGACGCGCGTCATCTGGGTCCGGGGCACTTCGTACAGGCCGAGGCGCTTGCCGGTCGCCGCGTCCCACGTCTGCACGGCACCCAGCGGCGAACCGGCGGCCAGGGTGTTGCCGTCGGGCGAATAGGCGACGAAGGCGCTCAGGTCGCGCCGCCCCGCCAGCCGCCGCAACTCCTTGCCGGTGGCCGGGTCCCAGGTGACGAGGCCGCTGGCCGCGGTGGCGACGACCATCTCCTTCCCGTCCGGGGAGAAGGCGACGTTGGAGACGCCCAGGGCCCCTTCGGTGCGCAATTTGTGCAGCTCCTTGCCGGTCGATGTGTCCCACAGCTCGACGGTCGAGTTGATCTCGACCTGCTTCTCGAACGGCTCGATGCCGCCGCGGGGAACGTGGTACCCCGTCGTGGCCAGCACCTTGCCGTCGCCGGACAGGAAGGCGCGCGCACCGTTGTTGTGCATCAACGCGACTTGGGCCGTCTGCTTGCCGGTGGCGACCTCGTACACGGCGGCCCGACTATTGGCGCCGGCGGCGAAGTCGTCGGTGGCGAGGACCACGGACTTGCCGTCCCCGGAGAAAGTGAAGGTACTGCCGGTGCGCCCCACGCCTTTTTCCGCGTCGGCCGGGGCGACCTGGCCGGCGGCCTCGCCGGTGGCCGGGTCCCAGAACTGGATGCGGCCGGTGGAATCCGCCGCGCCGACGAGCTTGCCGCCGGGCGAGTAGTTGACGGAGATGAAGTTGACGGACCCAGGGCTCTTGAGGGCGCGCAACTCCTTGCCGGTGGCCAGGTCGAGGATGCGGACGGCCTGGAGCCCGGCCACTGCCAAGGACTTGCCGTCGGGGGCGACGGCGACGGCGTTGATGAAATTGCCGTCGCGGAAGCGAATGGTGCCGAGGCGGGCCAGGGCACCGGTGGGCAGCGGGTCGCCGTAGGCGTCGAGCCGCGCCAGCGGATCGGCGGCAGGGGCGGCCAGCGCCAGAAAGAGACCGGGGAGGGCGAGGAGATACCAGATACTTCGCATGGACCGATCTCCCTGAGAGGCGAGGAATGCAGCCGCTTGCGGCTTCGCAGGACGTGCGAAGCCGCAAGCGGCTGAGGGCCACGTCATGGCTTGACGGCGCGATCCGATCGGGCCAGCGCCTCTTTCGCCGCGACGGTCAGCGGCGCCGCGGCCCGGCCCTTGGCCAGCGCCTCCAGCAGCTTCTTCGCCTCGGGGGTGCCGAGGTTTTCCAGCACCTCGACTGCCCGCAGCGGCCGCACCAACTCCGGCGGCGGCCCCCCCTTGTCCTTCATCTTGTCCAGCAGGTCTTCGATGGCTCGCCTGGCCTCCGCGGAGGGCTTGTCCGCCAGCGCCTTCTTCAGCGGCTCCTCCGCCGACTTCCCCAGCGCCGCCAGGTCTTTCGCCGCCTTCTCGCGCTCGTCGAAGCCGTCTGCGTCCAGGGCGGCAATCAGCTTGGCGATCGTGTCCTTGTCCGACCCCTTGGCGTCGGCCGGCTTGACGTGCTTGGCCAGCAGTGCCACCGCCTCCTCCGGCGCCGCCTCGAGCCGGCGCATCGCCTTCCAGCCGGCGCGGCCGTCCCCGTCGTTCAGGGCGTCCCAGAGCTTGTCCAATTCCTCGGCGGTCGGCTTGCCCTTCGCCGCCTCCTCGCCGGCCGCGCCGGTCAGGTCCCACAGCAGCACGGTCGTGTCGTTGCCGCCGGTGGCCAGCCGCCGGCTGTCCGCGGCGAAGGCGATTGTCGCGATGGGGCCGTCGTGGCCGGTGAACTCGTGGCGCAGGCTGCCGGTGACGACCTCGTACAGGCGCACGTGGGTCTTGCGTGCGGTGAAGTCGTAGGCGGCGACGGCCAGGAGGCGGCCGTTCGGCGAAAAGCTGACGGCCACGTTGCTCCCGGAGCCGAAGCCGCCGCCGACCCGGCGCAGCTCACGGCCGTTGGCCGTGTCGAAGAGGGTCGTCACCCCCGTTTGCTCCAGCGTCGCCAGCAGTTTGCCGTCGGGCGAGAAGGCCAGCTTTTGCGCGAACGACTGCGCCCGCTCCGCCTGCCACAGCGACTTGCCGGTCGCCGCGTCCCACAGGCGCACCTCGGAGGTCTGGACGGCCTGGAAATTGGTACTTACCGAGGCGATCGCTTTGCCGTCCGGCGCGAAGGCGACCCCTTGGATGTTGCCGACGTGGCCCTCGAACGTTCGCAGCTCCTGCCCCGTGCCCACGTCGTACAGGCGCAACACCGGCTTGCGAGCCTGGGGGTCCGTGCTGGCCAGCGCCAGCAAGGTGCCGTCCGCGGAGAACGATCCGTTCGGTCCGAACCCCGCGAAGCCCGCGAAGAGGGTGCAGACCTCTCGGCCCTTGCCCAGCTCGAACAGGGCCATCCCGTTCCCGGTCGCGCCCAGGGCGTGCTTGCCGTCCGGCGACAGGCACAAACCGTTCACGAGCCCAATTCCCACCGAGAAAGGCATCACTTCGTCGCCGCGCAACTGGATGTGCTTTGTCTCCTTGCCGGCCGCGTCCCAGAAGGCGATGCCCCCGTCGTTCGAGGCCGAGACGAGGCCCTTGCCGTCGGCGGTGAAGGCGACGGCGCTGACGGCCGCCTGGTGCCCGCCGGTTGGCGTCAGCGACTTCTCGGCCAGCACGTCCCAGACGTAAATCGCCGGGCCGTTGCTGCCCCAGGCGAGCAGCTTGCCGTCGGTGGTGAAGCCGAGGCGACCCAGCTGGTTCTGGTTGCGCGGCATGTCGTACAGGCCGAGGCGCTTGCCCGTGGCGGCGTCCCAGGTCTGCACGACGCCGTCGAACGAGCCGGCGGCCAGGGTCTTGCCGTCGGGCGAGTAGGCGAGGAAGGCACCGATGTTGCGCCGCCCGGCCACGCGCCGCAGCTCCTTGCCGGTGGCCAGGTCCCAGATGATCAGGCCGCCGTTCTGGGCGGCGACGGCCATCTGCTTGCCGTCGGGCGAGAAGGCGACGGTGCTGACCCCCCAACCCGCCTCGTTGCGGATCGTGCGCACCGCCTTGCCGGTGGCCGGGTCCCACAGCTCGAGGGTCTGGTTGATCTCAATCCGCTTCTGAGGGGGCTCGGCGACGCCGCCGAGGGGAAAGTACTGCCCGGTGGTGACCAGGATCTTACCGTCGCCCGAGAGGAAGGCGCGGACGTTCTGGTTATGCACGACCTCGACCTGGGCGGCCTGCTTGCCGGTGGCGACCTCGTAGACGGTGGCGTGGTTCTTGACGCCGCGGCCGAAGTTGTTGTCGCCGACGGCGATGTACTTGCCGTCGCCGGAGAAGGTCATGGTGTTGAAGTTCCGCGCGAAGGCCCCGGGCGCCGCCGCCACCGGCGCCACCTCGCCAACCGACTCGCCGGTGGCGGGGTTCCAGAACTGAATGCGGCCGGTGTAGTCCGCGGTGGCGAAGACCTTGCCATCAGGGGAATAGGTGCCGTGAGCGAAATTGGCGAAGCCAGTGGTCTTCAGGGCGCGCAGCTCCTTGCCGGTGGCCAGCTCCAGGATGCGAACGCCCAGGTTGCCGCCGACGGCCAGCGTCTTGCCGTCGGGGGCGAGGGCGACCAGGGTGACGTTGTTCCCGTCACGGAAGCGCGTGGTGCCGAGGCGGGCGAGGGCGCCGGCCGGCAGCGGGTCGCCCTGGGCGTCGGTGCGTGCCGGCGGCTCGGCCCGGACGGCGACGGCCAGCAGCAGCACGACGAGGGTCGGCAGGAGTCGTCGGTAGGGCGCGGCCATGAGGAGATCCTCTGGTGATGGGGGAATCGCGATGCCCTGACGATAAGGCGGCGCGCGGCCTTGGTCCAGAGGAAACGCGGCTCCGCCCGATGAAGAAATCTTGGATGTTACAACAGGCGCAGATCGCGCCGCGGCTGGGGTCGAGATCGGGTTGCCGGCGCGCAGACGATGCGGCATCCCGGGTACGAGGGCGGGCCCGTTTAGCCTTCGTTTCCCATCTTCCCCTTGGCTTCTCGGGAACGCCTCCGTCACGGATCGGGGCCCAGGCAGTCGAGTACCTCCTCGATCACCTGCTGCCAGGGCATGACTCGGCCCGCGGCCCAGGCCCTGGCGAGCGCCGCGGGGGCCAGTGCCCCGCGTGCCGCGGCCACGTCCCGGTCGTAGCGGACGCGGTCACTGGGCCGCAGGGGCGAGCCCAGCTCTTCGCGCAGCCGCTCGGCCCGGCCCAGAAGCCGCGCCGCTCGCTCCGGCTGCCCGGTCGCCGACGCCAATCCGCCGACGCCCTCCAGCGAGACGACGATGCCTAACTTGTCCCCCAGGTCCTTCCGGATCGCGACGCTTTTCCGGTACAGCGCCCTCGCCGTCGCGCAGTCGCCCTGGTCACGGGCCGCGTTGGCAAGGGTTTCAATGCGGAGGGCCTCCCATGTCAAGTTCCACAATTCCTGGGGGATGCGTTGCACTTCTTCCGAGAGTCGCCGGACCTCTGTGAAGTCCGCCAGTTGAAGGGCAACTATCGCCAGGTTCAAGAGGTTGCCCGCCGCCCACAGCCGATCACCTGCCTTGAGGTGAAGGGCCCGTGCTTCCTGGAAGCATAGGCGCGCCGCCTCGCAATCGCCGAGGTCCTGGAGGATATTCCCCAGGTTCGTCAAAGAATGGGCGGTGCCGGACGGGTCCTGCAGCTCCCGACGTATGCTCAGGCTCTTCTCGGCAAGCTCTTTACCTTCGGCAAGGTCGCCCTGGCGGAAGGCTAGATATCCGGCGCCATTGAGTACCTTGGCGAGCGCCGCCATCGGCGAAGCCCTATCCGCACGCGCCCGCAGCTTGCCCATTTCCTCACGACCGACGGCGTAGTGCCCGCGCACGTCCCAGAAGTACCACAGCGCCCCGGCCAGCCGAAGGCCCTTCTCGGCGCAGGAGGCGCCGCCTTCGCCACAACGCGCCGGGAGCTCGTTGGGTGCAACGGCCGCAAGGGCCGTCTGACGGGATTCATGCCAGCGCAGCGCCGCCCGCAGATTATTGTGGTCCGCCTCCAGGAGCTCCAGCCAGGTCTTCTGTTCCCGGCCCAACAGCCTGGGCTCGGCCTCCTCGGCGAGGGCGAGAAAGAAGTCCAGATGGCGGTCGTGCGCGATCTCAGCCGCGCCCGCGCGGCTCAACTCCTCGTGAGCGAACTGTCGCACGCTCTCCAGCAGCCGGTAGCGCCGTTGCTCATCCGCCTTCTCCTCGGAGACGACCAGGGACTGGTCAAAGAGCGACGTGAGCAAGCGGAGCACCTCACCCTCCGGGATGAGGACCGCGGGAGGAGGGGCGGGGCACCAGGCACCGCGTCCCTGGCCGTCCGAGCAGACTTTTTTGGCCGCCTCGAGCGTCCAGCCACCCACAAACGTGCTGAACCGCTGGAGGAGAAGCCGTTCGTCCCGCTTCAGAAGGTCATAGCTCCGCTGGATCGTTGCCCGCAGCGTCTGGTGGCGATCGGGGACGGTGCGGCCGCCGTCGGTGAGGATGCGGAACATCTCGTCCAGGTAGGTGACGATCTCGTCCAGGCTGATGACCCGGACCCAGGCCGCCGCCAGCTCGATCGCGAGCGGAATTCCGTCCACGCGCCGACAGATTTCCGCCACGGCCGGTGCCGTGGCGTCATTCAGCTGGAAGGCCGGGTCGAGCGCGGCGGCCCGTTCCACGAACAGCACCACCGCCTCGGACCCGGTCAGGTCGCTTGCCCGCGGCGACGCGCCCCCGGCCGGCAGCGACAACGACGGCACACGATGGGGAATCTCCCCCGGGATGCCCAGGCGCTGCTGGCTGGTCGCCAGCACTTTGAGATCGGGGCAGTTGCGCAGCAGGTCGTTGATCAGGCGGGCGCAGGCTTCGAGCAGGTGCTCGCAATTGTCGAGGATGAGGAGGGCCGTCTTTTCGCGAAGATAATCGATCAGGGTCTGCGTGACGGTCTTATCCACCTGGTCCTTGAGGTCCAGCGTGCTCCTGACCTGCTGCGCCACCAGGCCGGGGTCGGAGATGGCCTCCAGCTCGACGAACCACACGCCCTCGGGGAACTGGTCCAGCAAATCCCCGGCAAAGCGTACCGCCAGGCGGGTCTTGCCGCAGCCGCCGGAGCCCGTCAGCGTGAGGAGGCTCGTGGTCCCCAGGAGTCGCTTCAGCTGGGCCAACTCCCGGACCCGCCCGACGAAGCTCGTCCGCTCCTTGTACCTGGGCAGGTTGTTGGGCGCGACTCGGCCGGCCTTCTCGCAGTCGGGCGGCCGCGCGAGGGGCGCGACACCTTCCGCGCCCACTTCAAAGACTTCCAGCGGCTCGTCGTAGCCCTTGAAAAGGTAGCGGCCGTGCGCCAGCCAACGAAGCACGGGACGGGCCGTGGCTTCGACCGCGGGGTGCTGCTGCACGAATTGTCGGGCGTCGCCGTACGCGGCGCGCGTCAGCAAGATCTGGCCCGGCATGGCCAGGCTCATGACCCGCGACGTCAGGTCAGCGGCCAACCCCTGCACATCGCGTTGCTCGTTGACTTCCTCGACATCTTGGGCTTCGCCGACGTGTATGCCCACACGGACTTTGATCGGCTCGGGACGCCAGGGCTCGTGGGCCAGGGCCCATTGGAACAGGAGAGCGGCCTCGACCGCCGCCCGCGGGCCGGGGAAACGTGCCAGGGATCCGTCGCCCGTCCGCTTGATCAGCTCGGCCCCTGGGATCGATGCGAGGACCGCGTCGAAAATCGCGTTTTGCCGCTCCAGCAGCTGAAGAAACGGCTCGTCACCGTGTTGCGCCTTCAGCGCTACCGAGCCGACGACGTCAGTGAACATCAGCGTCATGAGGCGCGAAACCGAGGAGGGACTTATGTCCGAGGTCCGGTGCGCGGCCCTGCGAGAAGGAGGCCGGTCCGATTGGGTGGCGTGGCGTTGCTCAATGGCAGATGTCTGGTAAGGCGGCTCCATCGCCCCCAGCACATTGCCGTAGTCCTGAAGGTCGTAAGTTAACCCGGTTTCGGCCCGCATCCGACCCAGGGCCGCCCTCCAGAAGGCCGGCGTACCGTGCGGTTCCTCTGCCGAATAATCCCCACGCGTGCGAACGGCTCCACGGCGGTGCGAACTGGCCCGCGCAACTCGGATAGAAGGCCGTTGCAGGACCGCGCGAATCTGGCGTTCCACGTCAGGGCTTTTCGTCTCCACCCGCGCCAGAAAGAACCGTGCCCCGGCAGCCACGGGCTCCGGCAACCAACTCGCTTGCTCCCGCCGGTCACTAAGCACAACGGTGGCGATCATGCGAGGCGCCTGCCCCGCTTCCGCCGGACGATAGATGCGGACTTTCATGGCGGTAGACACTCCCTGAACAAACGCTCGACAAACTCAGAACGTTCTGGAGAAATCCTTCTCAGCTCATCCGGCTGGAAGACAAACCAGACTATTACCGAAGCCCAGTCTTCGGCGACGAGGTTATAATTCTTGCGATTAGGGATGTTGAAAGGGTTAGGATCGTCATTCGCGTCGCACTCCACCCTGACCCATTCCGAGCCGGCCGAAGAGTAGGGTGACCCCTCGGCTTCCAACCGAAAGTCCCACACGTGTACCATCTCCTCCAAGAGACAAGCGAAGAGCATTGGCACACGCAAGTCAGTCTCATGGAGAGAGGACGTAAACAACGAAACATTCAGCCCAATCCACTTGGGGTCTGGCCGGTCTGTAAACTCGTAGGCGACTCCTTCGTGTACTATGCCATTATCTCGCAAATCTCGCGCGAAGAACAGGTAGCTTACCCGGGCGGCCCGAATCAGCTTTCTTGGCAGGTGACGCAGAGCCAGTTCCAACTGCCGAAGGTGACTCACCTGCCACGGCAGTACATCACCTTCAATGTAGCTACGCGGCTCAGGGGGCAGATTCAGCCTGATACCCCACCGCCAGCGGAACAGCCTGCGCTTCATGCCGAGCGCCGGCCGGTGAAGGAGATTCCCGGTAATTGCTCGCAACCACGCCAACGCTCGGCCGAACATCTCCAGCCCACCTTTCCACCTCCCAGTACCCTTGCTCCGTCCGTGGCAGCGTCCGGGAGTGGCTCGCGCAGGGCCGGAGCCCGATAGCCTTCAATCATTCAACATCTCCACATCGTCCCTTCCAATAACCGAGTTCCAGCGGCCTGAATAAGGCCGTTGCTTCCACCGTACGTCCAGGGTCATCATGCTCCCGCCTGCCGCCGTGCCCTCGGCCTCTGTCACGGGGAGCCTTCGGGTGGTGATTCCCGGTCACCGTTCCCCGCGCAAGCCCGGCAGGTCCCTGCCCAATTCCTCCGGCCGGGCGGCGGCCAGCAAATCCTCGACCAGAAACTTGTGGATCGCCTCGGCCTTCTCTCTTGCTCGGCGGACGGCGTTCCGCTCCTGCACTACTTCCGTCTGCTTCTTGCCCAAGAGGACCAAACCAGCGTACAGCGCGGCCACTGCCGTGACCAGCAGCACCGCCGCCGCTGATACCGGCGTTTTGTGCCGCCGCCCCCACCGGGCCAGCCGGGTCCGGAACGGCTCCCGATACGCCGTTGCCGGCTCATCCGCCAGCCAATTCTCCACGTCATCGGCCAGGGCGCGGGGGGACTCATAGCGGTCGTCGGGCTTCAGCGCCATCGCCTTCAGACAAATCGCCTCCAGCGGAGGGGGAAGCTCCCGGTTGACTTTGCGCGGCGGCGGGAACTCGCCGCGCTGCACGCGCTGAAGTACCTCCTCCACGCCCCCGGCGTGCGGGTCCGGGAACGGCACCTGGCCGGTGAGCAGGCAGTAGAGGGTCGCCCCCAGACTGTAGACGTCGCTGGCCGGACCCAGTTGCTCCAGCCGGCCCGCGGCTTGCTCGGGGCTCATGAACTGCGGTGTGCCCAGCGCCGACCCGGGCAGCGTCTCGACCGACCCGCTGGCCGAAGGCGGCCGCAGCGGTCGTTCTTCCGGCGCCGGGCTCATCTCCGGCCCGCTGAGCGGCTTGGCCAGGCCCCAGTCCACGACCAGCGTTTCGCCGTACTTGCCGAGCATAATGTTGCCCGGCTTCAAGTCCCGGTGCAGCACGCCGCGGCTGTGGGCGTAGGCAACGGCGTTGCACACGTCGAGGAACCGGCCCAACAGCTTGCGGAACTCCACGGCCCGCGCGCCGGGGTCGCGGCTCGGGACGTCCGCCTGGTGGAAGCGCTCGATGGCATTCTTCAGGCTGTCCCCCCGGATGAAGCGCATCGCGTAAAAAGGCCGGCCGTCCGCATAATGGCCGAGTCCGTAGACCGGCACGATGCCCGGGTGCTCCAGCCCGCCGGTGATCTCGGCCTCCCGCAGGAAGCGGCCGCGGCTCTCGGGGTTGTCCGCGTGCTGGTCCTGGATCTGCTTGAGGGCCACCTCGCGGTGCAGTTCCTCGTCGTGGGCCACGAAGACCTGGCCCAGCCCCCCCCGGGCGTGCGCGCGCAGGATGCGGAAGCGCAGCCCGGACGAGGTCGGCACGCCCACCTCGGGAGGTTGCGTGGCGTGAGGGTCGTTCTCCTCCAGCCGGGCCGCCGAGACGTGGGCCAGGCTGGCCTGCACGTCGGCGTCGGCGATCTGCCGTAACTCCTCACGAGCCGGCCCGAGAGAGCTGAGAGCGGCCAGGCTCTTCTCAGCGTCGTCGCCGTGTAGCTCCAGATGCTTCCGCACCAGCGCTTCCAGGAGGTCGCGAGCGTCGCCGCGCAGCGAGCCTTGCCGTCCCAGGATCTCTCCCAGGGGCTTGGCCTTGTCCAGCACCCAGGCATTCATGGCAGCAATGAGCTGATCCCGTGTGACGAAGTCCATCTGCAAGGCCAGGATACCGAACAGCAGATTGCGATCCGCACTTCCTCGGGACATGGTCAATCCTTTCCGGGCGCCAGAGCGTTCTCGCCGAACTCGGCGAGCCCCGACGGACGGTCGATCAGGAGGGAAACCCGAAAAGCACTGACGCTCTTCGAGAGCGGTTGGCTTTGTTGATCTACTCAACCCATCCTACCAGCCGGTAGTCGGGTAGGTCTAGTACGCGAAGCCCGTGGCGCGCCGCGCGTCATCCGACGACACCGGCGGACAAGCCTGCCTGCCCCGGCCTGGCACTGCCTTGAACATTCTCGCCGTTTGCCGTGTCTCTCTTCAAACCAGTTTCGTCGGCCGCGGGCCGGGGGCGCGTCGCCTTCGGCCGGGCCGGGGCTTCCGGAGATGAGATCGAGAGGTCAGTAATGGCGAAAGGGGTTTTCGAGCGGACCAAGCCGCACGTCAACGTCGGGACCATCGGGCACATCGACCACGGCAAGACGACCCTGACGGCGGCGGTCGTGGCGCGGCAGGCGCACCGCTTCGGCGGCGAGGCGCCGGCCTACGCCGACATCGCCCGCGGCGGCACGGTGCGCGACCCGTCGAAGATCGTCACGATCACCGCCGCCCACGTCCGCTACGAGACGGCCCGCCGCCACTACGCCCACATTGACTGCCCGGGGCACGCCGACTACGTGAAGAACATGATCACCGGCGCCGCACAGATGGACGGGGCGGTGCTGGTCGTGGCGGCCGACGACGGGCCGATGCCGCAGACGCGCGAGCATATCCTGCTCGCCCGCCAGGTCGGCGTGCCGCACCTGGTCGTCTTCCTCAACAAGGTGGACGCCGTCGAGGATCCGGAATTGCTCGAACTGGTCGAGCTGGAACTGCGCGATCTGCTGTGCAAGTACGACTTCCCCGGCGACGCGATCCCGATCGTCCGCGGCAGTGCCCGGGGGGCCATGCGCTCCGGCGGCACGGACGACGCCGCCTGCCGCTGCATCGACGAGCTGATGGAGGCGCTCGACACCGCCATCCCGCTGCCGCAGCGCGCCGAGGACCGGCCGTTCCTGATGAGCGTGGAGAACGTCTACACGATCAAGGGGCGCGGCACCGTGGTGACGGGCAAGATCGAGCGCGGCAAGGTGCGCGTCAACCAGGAGGTCGAGGTCGTCGGCCTGCGCCGAGAGGCGCGGCGGACGGTCGTGACCGGCCTGGAGACGTTCCGCCAGACGATGAGTGAAGGCGTCGCGGGCGACAACGTCGGCCTGCTGCTGCGTGGGGTGCGCTCCGACGAGGTGGAGCGCGGCCAGGTACTGGCGGCGCCGGCGACGGTCGTGCCGCGCACGAAGTTCGAGGCCAGCGTCTACGTCCTGAAGAAGGAGGAGGGCGGGCGGCACACGCCGTTCTTCAGCGGCTACCGTCCGCAGTTCTTCTTCCGCACGACCGACGTGACCGGCAGCGTGGTCCTCCCCGAGGAGGTCACGATGTGCATGCCGGGCGACAACGTGGAGCTGACGGTGGAACTGCCCGCGGAGACGCCGGTGGCCCTCGACGAGGGCCTGCGGTTCGCGCTGCGTGAGGGTGGGAAGACCGTCGGCTCGGGCGTGGTGACGAAGGTCCTCGCCTGACTGTAAAATGAGGCGGCGGTTGGGGCACGGCGAAGGCCGGGCGCCGGCCACCGCCTCTGTGTTTACATGAGCGCTTCGGGTAACATGGCGAAGGAAACGCGGTGCAAGTGCTTGTTCGCCTGCCGGGAGGTGGGACGGTGATCCGTTCGGTGGAGATCAAAGGTCTGCGCGGGATTCGCGAGGGAAAGCTCGCGGACATGACGCCGCTGGTCGTGCTGGTCGGCCCTAACGGATCGGGTAAGAGCACCATTCTTGATGCGCTCTCCATTGGTGCGAGCCCCACCCCTGCGGAGGCAGTTGGCCAGGCGGTGAGTCGCCGAGTCGAATTGAGCCAGGGCGCCCGCTGGCTCTGTTGGAAAGCCGGCACCGACGGGCCGGCCCGCGTTGAGATTTCGACGGACGCCCCAGCGACACGCGTGATTGAGTTGTCCGTGGGGCGCTCCCACGAGGCACCTTACCCGCTGCTCAACGGAAGGGTGTTGCATAAATCGGAGCAAAATGGATATCATTTCGCCGTGCATTTTCGCGACGCCACGCGGCCGTTCGACGCGCCGGACCTGGTCAAGCCGCTCGATGGCGTGTCGGAGGTGCGCTTCGTCGATCAGCGTGCCAGGGTGTTGCAAGTCCCCTTGCATCAACTTTACACGCAGGCATTTGTGTCCGGCAGGGTCGCAGAAACACAGGACATGATGAAGGCCCTCATGCCCGCCATCGAGGACGTCCGGATCCTCGTCGAAGGCGACTCGCCGCACATTTACCTGACCTACCCTGATCGCGCCGTCCCGGCGGCGGTGGCGGGCGATGGGCTCTTCCATCTGCTCCGGTTGAGCCTGGAGCTGACCACGCGCCGCGGCGGCTCTGTGCTCCTTGAGGAGCCCGAGGTTCGCCTCCACCCCGGGGGAATCCGCGAATGCGCGCGGGCAATTCTCGCCGCGGTCCGCCGTGACATTCAGGTGATCCTGACGACACACAGCATTGAACTCATCGACTCGTTGTTATCCGAATCGACACTCAAAGGCCGCGCCGACCTCGACAAGCTCAGCGCCTACGGCGTCGCACTCAAGAATGGCGTGTTGATTACGACTCGCTACTCGGGTGCCGATGTCGAGTCGGCTCGTGGTGCAATTCAGGAAGACCTGCGATGAGCGAATCGGTGGTGCTGTGCGAAGGCCCCCACGACCGCGCCTTCTGGGCGGGATGGCTCACCTACCTCGGGTGCTCCGACGAGGGGTTCCGGCCCGGGACACTCGGCTATCCTCGCCCTGACCCTTGGGGCGATGAGGTTCGCGGCGGAGAGTTTGGATACCACTCGAGGAGTCATTCCTTCCTGCGCGTTGTCTTCTGCGGGGGAAGAAGTAAAGTCGGCTTCGCGCCTGCGGTGCCTGGCAAATAGCCGAAGCGCTCGCCCTCTGAACAGTCGAGAGATACCTCACCTATGCCCAATCATCCGCACATCTGCGTCGTCGGCTCCACGAACATCGACCTGACATTCCGCACCGTGCGCCTCCCCAAACCGGGCGAGACGCTGGCCGGCCACGGCTTCCAGCTCGGCTACGGCGGCAAGGGCGCTAACCAGGCCGTCATGGCGGCGCGCCTGGGCGCCCACGTCACGATGATCGGCAAGGTCGGCCGCGACGTCTTCGGCGAGGGCGCCCTGCGCAATTACCGCGAACAGGGCATCGACACGACGCACGTCTTGATCGACGGCGAGCGCCCGACCGGCGTGGCGTCCATCGTCGTCGATGACGCGGCGCGCAACTGCATCCTCGTCGTGCCAGGCGCCAACCTCGGCCTGACGCCAGAGGACGTGCGCGCCGCGGCCAGCGTCATCGAAGGCGCCGCCGTGCTGCTCTGCCAACTCGAAGTGCCCATCGAAACCGTGACCGAAGCGCTTCGCATCGCCCGGACGGCGAAGGTGACGACGATCCTCAACCCCGCGCCGGCCGTGCTCTTGCCCGACGAACTGCTGGGCCTCGCTGACCTGTGCGTGCCGAACGAAAGCGAGATCGAGCTGCTGACCGGCGGACAGACGGCGACGACGGTGCAGGAAGCCGCCGCCGCCGCGTGGGAATTGCTGCGGCGCGGGCCGCGCACGGTGATCGTCACCCTGGGGGAGCGCGGGGCACTGATCGCGGACGCCACGTCGGCGGAGCACGTGGAGGCGCCGCACGTCGAGGCCGTCGATTCCAGTGGGGCGGGCGACGCCTTCATCGGCGCCCTGGGCGTGTTCCTTGCCGAAGGGATGCAGCTGCGCGAGGCCGTGCGGCAGGCGAATGCGGTGGCGGCGCTGTCGGTGACGCGACTCGGGACGCAGGCGTCCTTCCCGACCCGCGCGGAGGTTTAGCGGCGGGTCGCAGACCCGCGGGTCTGCGACCCGCCGCTAAACGTCAACAGCGCACCTCCAATGTCTTCACCGCCCCGGTCTTCACGTCGCACACCCGGATGGCGTGGTTGTTGGTGTCGGCGACGTACAGCTTGCCGCCGGCGAACGACAGCCCGCCCGGCTCCGAGAACTGCGCCTCGACGCCGCGGCCGTCGTGGTGGCCGGGTTCGCCGCTGCCGAGGAAACTCGTCACTCGCCGCTCTGCCGGATCGCAGCGCTTGATCTTGTGATTGTAACTGTCCGCGACGTACAGCACCCCGTTCGCTCGGGCCACGCCGAGCGGGTGCTGCAAGCGCACCGCCTCGCCGGCGCCGTCCACGTCGCCGAAGTCGAACAGCCCCGTGCCGGCGACCGTGTGGACGTAGCCGCCGTCGAGGGCCACGGCGCGGATCGCACTCACCTCGCTGTCGGCGACGTACAGCGTCCGGGCCGCCTCGTCCAGCGCCAGGCCGCTTGGCTGGGCCAGCTGTGCCTCGTCCGCGGGGCCATCGACGATGTTCTCGCGGCCGCTGCCGACCCACGGCATCGCCCGGTCCAGGGGCTCGACCTCCCAGAGCTGATGCAGGCCGGCCATCGCCACGTACAGCCGGCCGTCGTGCGCCACCACGTCCCACGGCGAACTGAGCGGCACCTCGCGGGCCGGGCCGCCGCGGTGGCCGCCGTGGGCCTGCTCCCCGGTGCCGGCGACGGTGACGACCAGAGCGTTCGCCAGGTCGATGCGGCGCACGACGTGGTTCTCCGTATCGGCGACGTACAGGTCCTCGCCGACGAGGGCCATCCCCTGTGGCCCGTGGAAGCACGCCGACTGCAGGTCGCCGTCGTCAAAGCCGGCCACCCCGCTGCCGAAGATACGCCGGACCCGACCGCGCAGCGACATCTCGAGGATGCGATGGTGGCCGGTGTCGGCGACGAACAGTCTCTTTCCCGCCGCGTCGGCCAGCACCTTGCCGGGGAAGAACAACGGCCGGTCGGGTTCGTTCTCCTGCGCCGCGGTGAACGACAGTGGCCGGCGGTCCAGCAGGCCGGCCCTGTCGAACCCCTCGATCATCCGCGACAGGGCGGCGTCCATGTCCTCCAGGGCGAACTCGCCTTCGTGAACGCCGATCAGCTTGCCGCGCGGGTCGATGACCATCAGCGTCGGCCAACAGCTCACGGCGTACTCGCGCCAGACGCGGTGCTCGCGGTCGTTGACGACGGGATGGCCCACAGACAACCGGCGCGCCGCATGGGTGATGGCCGCGGTCTCCTTTTCGCCGGGATACTTCGGCGCGTGAACGCCGACGATCACCAGTTCGTTGCGGTACTTGCGCTCCAGTCTCCGCAGCTGGGGGATGACGTGCTGGCAGTTGATGCAGCAGAAGGTCCAGAAGTCGAGCAGGACGACCTTGCCGCGCAGCTCTTTCAGCGACAACGGCCGGTCGCTGTTCAGCCAATCGAGACCGGGCGGGAAGTCGGGGGCGTTGACAGGGCTGGCGTAGGTCCGCGGCGACATGGGGAGACTCCCGGGTGCGTGGGCTTCCCCCACCCTAGCTGATTCCTCCACGCGGGCCAAGGCGGGCTGTGCGCGGAGGTCACTGGCGGTTGTTCGTGTCCTCCGGGAAGTTAGAATGAACACGGACTGCGCCGAAAACACCGCCCCGGAGGTTACCATGCCAAGTCCGCCTGTACCGCAACCAGCTCTCAAGTACGAATCCCAGGTGACGCAGGACGGACGGATTGACCTGCCCGTCCCGCTCCCCGCCGGGTCGAGCGTCGTCGTGTTCGTCGTCCCTCAAGCTGAAGACGACTTCTCGGACCTGGTGTCGGCATCGCAAAGCAGCCTGGACTTCTGGGACAACCCGGTTGATGACGAGGACTGGAACAATGCCTGAGCAGGGCGACATCGTGCTCGTCCCGGTGCCGTTCACCGATCTGTCCTCACAAAAACGGCGCCCGGTGATCGTCGTCTCCAACAACGAATACAACCGGACCACGCACGACATGGTGGTTGTCGGCATGACGTCGCAACCGCGATCCTCACCCTACGGGTTCACAATCACTTCCGCCGACCTGGACCGCGGTGCGCTCAATCATCCTGGTCAAGTCCGGGTGGACAAGGTTTACGCGCTCGCTCAGTCCTTGGTAATCAAGACGTTCGGGCGCGTGAACGCGAAGGTGCTGGACCGGATTCGCGTGCTGCTCCAGGATCTGGCGGCGGTGAAGCCGTAAGCGGTCGGCCCGTGGCACGATAGTGTTCGCGCCTCCGCCTTGACGCCATCCGCGAAACCGCCTACGATCCTGCCCACCCGGAGGCTCTCGGCGATTCACCCGCCGGCGCCGACCGGGGCAGGGCCGAGAAGTCAGCGAAGCGAGGATGCTCATGGAAGGGCACGCGACGGGGGCGGCGGCGCAAGACGGGGGCGGCGGAGCGCCCTGGCGCGACCTGGCGCTGGTCACCCTGCTCCTGCTCGTCGCCATCGGCCTGCGGGCCTGGCACCTCACGCACACCGAGGTGGCCGCGCGCGACAGCATCGGCTACATCCGCTACGCCTGGCAGTTCGGCCATCACTCCTGGGTGAAGACCATTGCCGACCCCCGGCAGGAGCAGCACCCCGGCTACCCGCTTGCCATCCTCGCCGTGTCCTACCCGGTACGGCAGTTCGTGGCTGGCCCCGACACGCTGGTGATGCAACTCAGCGCCCAACTCGCCTCCTGCCTCGCCAGCGTGCTGCTCGTCGTGCCGACGTTCTTCCTCGGCCGAGAGCTGTTCAACCGCGGCGTCAGCTTCTGGGCCGCGCTGATCTTTCAGTGCCTGCCGGCCGCCGGCCGGGTCTTCGCCGACGGCCTCTCCGAAGGCGTCTTCTTGCTGTTCGCCGCCACGGCCCTGTTTGGTGCCTTGCACGCCTTGCGCATTCACTCGCCCCGCTGGTTTGCCCTGACTGGCGTCTCCGGCGGACTCGCGTACCTGACACGGCCCGAGGGCGCGCTGATCGTCGCGGCGACGGGGCTGGTGCTTCTCGTGGTGCAATGCGTCCGTTCGCGGCGCGTCCCCTGGCGGCGCCTCCTGGCCTGTGGCGTTGCCCTGGGCGTGGCGGCGGCGGCCGTCGGCGGTCCGCTGGTCGCCCTCACCGGCAAGCTGACGGTGAAGGCGACGCCAATCCGGATCATCAACAACGCGATGGCTCCCGGCCTGGAGGCGCCCACTCTCGACACCCTTCGGCGGGGCGACGTGGCTGACTCGCCGCCCTTCGCGGTCTGGTTTATCGATGACGGCGACCACACCTCGGCCTGGGCGCTGCAGGCCGTCGGCAAGGAGTTCGCCAAGGGCTGTTACTACGTCCTGTGGGCGCCGATGGCGCTCGGCCTCTGGTGGTTCCGTGATCGCTTCCGGCTGTTCCCGGGCGCCTGGGTGCTGTTCCTGGTCAGCCTCGTCATCCTGGCGCTCATGTGGCGCGTCGCGTCGCTGCTCGGCTACGTCTCCGACCGCCACCTGCTGCTGCCGATCCTGTGCGGCCTCCCCTGGGCCGTGGCCGCCGTCCCGAAACTCGTGACCGGCCTCGCGGCCTTCCTCTGCCGGGTTGGCTACCTGGCGCGACTCGGGGCACGCCTGCCGGCCGCCGCCGGCCCGCTGTGGGCGACCCTCTTCCTGGCGGCGTTCGTCGTGGCGACGCTGCCCAGGACGCTGGAGTCGCTGCACGCCAACCGCAGCGGCTTCCGCGACGCCGGCGTGTGGATCGCCCAGCACGGCCACCCCTGGGACGAGGTCATCGACCCGTACTCCTGGTCGCACTACTACGCCGGCCGGGTCTTCCTCGAAGACGAGTCGCCGGCGCCTCCCCGCGGTGAAACCAAGGTGTGCTACGTGGTGCTCGAGGCGTCGGGGCGTGAGCACTCGCGCTTGCCGCTGATTCAGAGAGCGATGAGGCGGGCCGCCGCCGGCCACAAGGTCAAGGAATGGACCCGTCAGCGCGCCAAGGAAACCATTGACGTGATCGTCTTCGAGGCGCCGCCCTGAGCCGAGTCGGCGTTGCTCCTTGCGTCGGCGGTCAATTCTGAAATAATCGTGGGCGAGAGTCGATGTTCCTTTCCGCGGGAGCACCTCATGCCCACGCACGTCACCTGCCGTTGCGGCCACTCGTGGCCCCTTAGCGCTGCCGGCCCCGCGGGCGGCGACGGGCCGCATGTCTGCCCGGCTTGCGGTTCTCCCATCGCCTCAGACGCAACGGCGCTGCTGCCTCTGCCGGCTGACCCCAAGGCCGTGACCCTCCCACCGCGAGCCTCCCCGTTAGAATTGTGTACGTTGCCCCTGGCTCCGTCGGGGTCCGACGCCGCCACCCTTGCCCCCCTGGTCGGCCCGCCGATTCCTTCATCGGCAACGAGTGCCACGCTGCCGGGCTACGAGATCCTCCGCGAACTGGGCCGAGGCGGCATGGGCGTCGTCTACCTGGCACGTCAGATTCGGCTCAACCGCCTGGTGGCGCTGAAGATGATCCTGTCGGGTGTCCACGCCGCCGCCGACGACCTGGGGCGCTTCCGCACCGAGGCCGAGGCCATCGCCCGCCTGCAGCACCCCAACATCGTGCAGATCCACGAAGTCGGCGATCTCGATGGACTGCCCTATTTCTCCCTGGAATTCTGCGACGGCGGGTCCCTGGACAAGAAGCTCGCCGGCACCCCGATGCCGCCGCGAGAAGCGGCCGCCCTGATCGAGGTGCTGGCGCGGGCGATGCACGTCGCCCACGCGCGGGGCATCGTCCACCGCGACTTGAAGCCGGCCAACATCTTATTGCAGATTGCAGATTGCAGATTGCAGATTGAAAAGCAATCTGCAATCTGCAATCTGCAATCTGCAATCTGCAATTCCCAAGATCACCGACTTCGGCCTGGCGAAGAAATTGGACGAGGCGGGGCAGACCGCGAGCGGCGCCGTTATGGGGACGCCGTCGTACATGGCGCCGGAGCAGGCCGCCGGCCGGGTCACCGAGGTCGGCCCGGCGGCGGACGTGTACGCGCTGGGGGCGATCCTCTACGAGGCGCTTACGGGCCGGCCGCCTTTCCGAGGCCAGGGCGTGCTCGAGACCCTGGAGCAGGTGTGCTGCCAGGAGCCGGTGCCGCCCCGTTTCCTGCAGCCGAAGGTGCCGCGCGATCTGGAGACAATCTGCCTCCGCTGCCTGGAGAAGGAGCCGCGGCGGCGCTACGCCGGCGCGCTCGACCTGGCCGAGGACCTGGGCCGCTTCCTGGCCGGCGAGCCGATCCGCGCCCGCCCGGTCGGCAGCGCGGAACGGGCCTGGAAGTGGGCGCGCCGCCGCCCGGCGGTGAGCGGCCTGCTGGCGGCGGTCGTCGCTGTCGCGGCCCTCGGCTTCGGCCTGGTCACCTGGAAGTGGCGCGACGCCGCGGCGGCCCGCGATCAGGCCCAGACGGCGGAGCGCGAGGCGGACACCGCCCGCGACGTGGAGAAGGCCCAGCGCGAACGAGCGGAGGGACTGTCCCGGGATCTCGCCGCCGAACTCTACCACCGATCGGTCAGCCTGGCCGACGAGGCCGTGGCGGCCGACGACGTGCTGCGGGCCGACGAGGTCCTCGACTCCCTCCCACCGGGAGCGCGCCGCTGGGAGTGGGACTACCTCAAGCGCCGCTGCCACGCCGACCGGCTCACCTTCCAGGTGGACGGCGGCACGCTGGCGGGCGCGGTCAGCGCCGACGGCAAGCGTCTCGCCACCGGCGGCGGCGACCCTCTGCGCTCGAACGATCCGGGGGCCCTGCAGGTCTGGGATCTGGAGACCGGCCAGCGCCTCTTCACCACGGAGAAGAAACACTCCGGGCCGATCGCGCAGGTCGTGTTTCACCCCGACGGGGAGCACGTCGCCTCGGTCTCGATGGGGATCGATGTCGCGGCGGTGAGCCGGGGGGACCGGAAGGCCCTGCGGGCAGCGAAGGGCGAGGTGATCCTGTGGGAGGCGAAGACCGGTAAGCCGGTCCGCACCTTTGCGGGAGGCGGGTCGGTCTGCTTCAGCCCCGACGGCAAGCTCCTGGCCGTGCCCGGCCCTTACGAGACCGTGAAAGTCTACGCGGTGGATACCGCGGCCGAGGTGGTGACGCTACCCGGCCACCGCGGCAAGGTCGGCGGAGTGTGCTTCAGCCCGGACGGCAAGCTCCTGGCGGCGGGGAGCTGGGAGATGGTCGTGGCGGCGGGTCAGTCGCCGAAGGTCCGGCACGGCTTCAAGCTGTGGAACACCGCCACCTGGAAGGAGGCGACTCTCGCCGGTTCGCTGGCAGGGAGCGACGTCAGCCTGAGCCGGTTCAGCCCTGACGGGAAGCTGCTGGCCAGCCGCGACGACCGGCAGGTGAAGGTCTGGGACGTGGCGACGGGGGCCTTGGCGCGGACCCTGACCGGACACCGCCTGCCGGTCAGCGACGTGGACTTCAGCCCGGACGGCCGGCTGCTGGCCTCGTGCGACAACGACGGCCGGGTCCGCCTCTGGGACGTCGAGGCTCGGACGTTCCTGCGCGAGCTGGGGCGCCACACCCTCCCGGTCCGCGCCGTCGCCTTCAGCCCGGACGGCCGGCTCGTGGCTTCGGCCAGCCTCGACAAGACCGTGAAGCTGTGGAGCGTGGCCGACGGCAAGGAAGTGGGCAAGCTCGAGGGCCATCTGAACTGGGTCCGCAATCTCGCCTTCAGCCCGGACGGCGGGTTGCTGGCCACGGCCAGCTTCGACCGCACGGTCAAGCTCTGGGACGTGAGCACCGGCCACGAGGTCCATACGTTTCGCGGCCACACTCACTTTGTCCAGGGCGTGACATTCAGCCCCGACGGCGAGTCGCTGGCCTCGTCGAGTTATGACCAGACGGTGCGCATCTGGAGGCTGCCCTCCCGGAAATAGACATCCCCAAGGAGAATGCCATGACGGAGGAGATGAAGAAATTCCAGGGATCCTGGAAACAGGTGGCCTGGGAGAAGGATGGGGTGAAGGACCACCCTGACGAGCAGGGTTGGGAGCCGCGCGTGACCTTCACCGGCGACACCTTCGTCGTGACGCTGGCCGACGGGAGCATCCCGATCAAAGGGACCTTCAAACTCGACCCTACGCGGGAGCCCAAGGCGCTCGACATGACCGACACCTTCGGCGAGGACGCGGGGAAGACCTTCCTGGCGATCTACACCCTGGAGGGGGATCGATTGACCTTCTGTGCCGCCGACGACGGGCAGGAGCGACCGACGGAGTTCAGGACCGGGCCCGGCCAGGTCCTCCGCGTCAGCCAGCGCGAGACGAGATAACCCGTCGTCATTCCCGGCGCGGGTGATCCGCGCTCGGGGGCAACTTCCAGCGGATCACCTCCAGGCGCGTCTTGTCGTCCTTGCCGCGGTAGGAGCAGGACGTGACCAGCGTCCCGTCCTTGAGCTGCACGGTGTCCCCTTTGGTTTCCTCGGGCCTGTTTATTCTGGTGCGTAAAGCAGCAAAGCAGTAAGATCAACGGAGCGGTCGATTGTGGCAGTACTCGGAAGAAGCGGTCAACCTCTTTCCCAGGAGAATGCGGCGATGGCAACCCGCGTCATTCAGTTCCCCGGCAAGGCGGAATACACCCGGGCCGTGGCCGCCCTGGCGGACGTGCCCCGGACGCGCGTGGGGCTGCCCGACTTCAAAATGGTGGTAACAGACGACCACGTGAAGGCCCTGGACCGATCCGGAATCTCCTACACCGAACTGACGAAGGACGCCCGACATGAGCCCACCACGCCCGTTCAACCCTGACACGCTCAAACCCTACGCCGTGCCGTGGCTGGTCCCGAATGTCGGCAACTGGTCCGCGGTGTGGCGCTACACGGTCTTGGTTCCCGTGGAGCAGATTCTCGACGACGGGACCGTCAAGCCGGTCGCCTCGGAACAAGATGTTGCCGCGCTGGAACTCATGTTTATCGAACACTTCGGGGGCATCACCAGGCCGCCGCGGAGCCTGGGCATCGGTGCCCGTGACCCGAGGCGGTCGCGAGAGACCCGGGAAACGAACGCACACGAAGTGTTCCAGGTGTACGCGCCCCAAGCCCCGGCCTCCGACCAGTATTTTCAGGCCCTCCGCTTTGAACTGCAAACGGCGCTTGTCGAAGGGCAAGTTCTTATCGGCAGAGAAGACGTACTGCTTCTTTGATTTTCCTTCGGTGGTGCGCTCGTCCCGCTCGGCGACAAAGGGGACGCATCTCAACTCATGCCCGATCATTCAATGGTACGATTTGAGGTGTGTCCCCTTTGCCGATCTTTTCCGGTCATGATCCGTCCTGAAAAAGTCGTGCCCCGGAGCCAGGAGGCTTGCCATGCCTGCTGCCCTACCCCCCGAGATCGTTGTCACTGAGGCGGCCGATGGAGTCCACTACCGCTTGCCCCGGCTGCAGCTCGGGCCGGTGCGCTTCGCCGGCTGTATCCTGATCGCTATTGGCTGCGTCCCGGCCGGCATGGGCGGTGCCTTCATCGCCTTCGCCGCCACAGTGATCCCGAACTTGCCCTGGCCGGTCATCCTGGTCGCCTGCCTGACCCTGCTGGTGCCGCTGGCCTTTCTGCTCGTGGGCCTGGCGCTGATCTTTTTCGGCGGCTGGATGCTGGCCGGACACCAGGAGATCTCGCTGAGCGCGCGCCACATCCGCAGCGCCCTGTGCGTGGGGCCGGTGCGATGGTCGGGCCGCCGGTCCCGCGCCCGACTGAAGCAGTTCACCGTGGTCCGGGGGAACCAGCCCGGCCCGAACGCCGGCACCGCGCTGGGGCCAAGCGGGAACGTGTTGCAGGCCGAATGCGAGGGGAGCAGGCCGCTGCGGCTTGCTCGCGGCTATCCCGAGGAGTGGCTCCAGGCCCTGGCCGATGACCTGGCCCGTAATTGTCGAGTCCTGTCGGCCGAGGCGCCGGACGAGAGGGCGACCGCGGTCGTCGGCGTGTCCGAGGAATCCGCTTCGCCGCACGACATCCGGGACCGGCCGGAACGGCCCGTCAACTGCCGGGCGATCCTAAAAGAGGAGGCGGACGGCGTCACGCTCGTCATGCCGCCCGCCGGCGTCTGGCGGGGCACCAACACGTTCATCGTACTTTGGACCTTCCTTTGGTGCGGCATGCTCCTGCCCCTCACCGTCGGGCTCGGCACGGCCGCTCTGCTGGGCAACGTTCACGACGAGCAGGGCCAGCCAATCTCGCCCCTGTGTCCCATCCTGTTCCTCGTCCCGTTCTGGCTGGTCGGCATCCCCTTCCTGCTGGGCATCGTGCATCGGGGCCGCCGCCGCGTCACGCTGACCGTGGACGGGAAGCGACTGCTGGTCGTGCAATCCGGCCTGTTCGGGACGCGACGGTCGGAGTGGTCGCGACAGGAGATCGCCGAGCTGCGTGTGGCCTGCGACCGGCGCTTGAGGATCGGGGAGGGCAAACAGAACCCCTACTACCCGTGGCAGATTGACCTGCGGATCGTGCCGCGGGACGGGGCCGAGGTGAACGTCATCACCTACCGCGAGGGCGACCCCCGCAAGCCCGACCTGGAGTGGATGGCCACGGTGCTGCGCGGGGCCTTACGGCTTCTGGATGAATAACCGCCGGCGGAGAGGGGCGGGCCTGGTTCAGAACGGGGGCGACTCGGGTAACACGTTCTGCGGGGGGCGGCTGACGGTGTCATGGCCGGCCCAGTGCCGTTTCTTCTTCTCTTCTCACGACACACCCCCATTTTTCGGGTTCTCACCCCTCTAGCACATCATAACTCCTTGTGTGGACGCCTCTTGCAGATGATCCACACTTGTAGCGGCCGTTTCAGCGTAACAAGGCCGAGCATGAGGCAGGCGGTGCTGTGAGGCCCCGCTCGGCTGGCGGGCTGGTCGATACGCCGACGGCTTGGCCCTGGCCGAGTTCCCGGTACAATGGCGGGGAGGGCCGCATCCCGCCCAAGATGGATCCGTTGCCGAGTCTGGATGGCTGAGCTTGTCGCCGGCGGATGCGGAGGCTTTTGCGGTGCCGCTGCGCGACCTGCTAACGGCGCGAGAGGGCCGCGGGAGCACGGCAGCCGGCGCAGGCGCTATTGGACCGCGCGCGTGTGGGCGGCAACCGGCTTCCACGCCGCGGCGCCGGGTGTCATGACATGGAAGAGAAAAAGGTGCCAAGAACCTTTTTGTGTCTCTTCATCTGAAAAAGGGTCCTCCTGACACCTTTTCTGCCCTCCTTTTCCAGCTCCGCCTTTCTTCCCCGGCGAGGGCTGCGTGGTATTGGAGCCGGTGTCCGTCGATAGCGGAAGAGGTACACTGCTGGTAGTGCCTGGTTCGGCACCGGGAACTACGCTGACAGCAATCTGCTGCCCTCTGTCGCTCGTTCGATCCCGAAAGAGGAGACATCGTGCTGACGACCTTCGCGATCGATGATTTCGGGGCGTTTTCGCACCTTCGTGTTGAGCGACTTGGCCGCGTTAACCTCGTGGTGGGACGGAACAACGTCGGGAAGACAATGTTCCTGGAAGCACTGCGCTTACACGCATTAGGCGGGACGCCCGCGGCATTACGGAACCTCCTGCTGGAGCGGGACGAGGTGGTAACAGAGATCACCCCAACCGACACCGACGAACCAGATCTCCATCTTCGAGTTGCCTCTCTGTTCTATCGCGGACCGTCCGGCAGGCCTGGGCAAGCGACGATTACGCTGGGACCCATCGGGGAAGCGGCGCGGGCCTTAACGATAGAGCCGCGGATAATCCGTCGCGTTCGGATTGAGGGGGGGGGGTAGGATTCAGGCACGAAGTAATTGACGATTCGGAAGATGTAGCGGATGATTCGACATTGCTGCCCGGCCTTCAAGTTACCCAGGCAAATCGCAGGCAAATCGGTGTCAGTTCAGTTTTCGCCTGCAGCAAATCGGTGTCAGTTCAGTTTTCGCCTGTCGAACGCAAATCGGTGTCAGTTCAGTTTTCGCCTGTCGAACGGGCGAAAAATGAACTGACACCGATTTGTGTTCCGATTTGTGTTCCGATTTGTGTTCACCACGATGTTGCCCTCGAACCTGGAGTGGCGTCGGGGCGGGCGAAGGCCCATGCAATGGCCGACGAACAGACTGGCGGGAGCAGATCACGGCGGCCCTGCGCGGCAGCCCCCGACCGCCCGGCATGATAGAGGCCCTCGCCGAAGCGAACCGGGGGAAGACGCTGAACGATGAGACACGGCGCAGGATGAGCGCAGCACATCGGCGGCTGGGTACGAGGCCACCGACAGTGGCTCACCAACGACAGAAGACGAACTGCTGCGGACGCAGCCGGCGAGCGAGGTGGCACGGCAGACGGGTCGGACCTTGACGGCGGTCAATAACCGCAGGATCGACCTCGGGATACCGGACGGACGGCGGCGGGCGACGGTGTTGTGAGTGCGGACCGCTTCCGGCGGGCTGGCTCGACGACGTTGACATTTCACGGCCAAGCAGGGCGCGAGCGCCCTCGCCCTCTTCCACTGGTTCACCACCCACCTCTTCGGCGAAGAGTGGACTATCCGGGGCGGCGTCAAACGCGCCAATGGGGTGTTGCTCAGGCGAGCGCCCGCCGGCAATGCGCCCAAGGGGCAGTATCTGGAACGCACCTCGAAAGTGGGCTCGTACAAACCGAACCGACTCGGAATCTACGACATGCATGGTAACGTCTTTGAGTGGTGCGCGGACCTCTTCCAGAGCGGCGGCTCGGACCGGGTGATCCGGGGCGGCGGTTGGAACATCAACGGAATCAGCTGCCGCGCGGCGGACCGCTACGACATCGAGCCGGGCATCCGGATCCGCCTCCTGGGCGTCCGCCTCGCCGCAGTCCCGTCCGGGGCATGAGACAGCGAGAGCGACCCTCGCCTGGAGCGGAGGCCGGCGGGCCGTAAGCAGGAAGCCCATCGGTCCCACTCATCCCCTGGAGGTCGGCCGCCTCATGACCTTCACGACGGCGCAGGAGGTTTCGCGCTTCAGTTCGTGCAAGCCGTGTTCGATGTCCTCTCACCGGCTCAACTTGCTCCTCCAGCGTCTGTCGGGCAGTTGGCGCGCAGCGTGCGTCGGGGCGCCGTCGGCGGGCGTGTACAGGGCGACCTACTCCCAACCCGGCTCGGCCGCCTCTCCCTCACACAGCAGGTAGCCAAGCGAGGCAAACGCGGCCACGAAGGCGGCCTCCCTCATCACCCATGCCCGGCGGCCCGTGATAGCCGCCGGGCCACTACCAGCGCCGCGCGCCGCCCGGGCGCTGGTCGCGGCCGGTCAGATGGTAGGGGCCACCCCTGCCGTTCTGCTCATGAAGGGAGTGATGAAGGCTATGCTCATGAAGAAGTTGCGGTTGGTGGTCGGTGCGGTGGTGGTGCTGCTGGCCCTGGGTGCCGTCGGCCTCGTAGATGGGGACGATACTCGGATGATCGAGGTTGGCGGCAGCCTCGGCTTCGGTCTGGAAGCGGCGCACGTCCTCGGCCCCGGCGAGCTGGCCGCTGAGGATCATCTTCAGTGCCACGATGCGATTGAGCGACACCTGCCGCGCCCGGTAGACAACACCCATGCCGCCGCGAGCAATCTCTTCGAGTAGTTCATAATCACCGAAGTAGCGTAACGTCCCCAGCGGCGCCGTCGGTTGCTCACCGGGGGCCAGGGTCGGCATCTCCGGGGACCGGGAAGCGGCCGGGGGTGCGACTCGTTGGATGCGTTCGCGGCCATCGAGAAATTCCGTCAATTCGGCGGCGAATTCGGGATGGCGGGCCAGCAGTTCGTCGCGCCTGGGCTCCTGTCCCATCTCCGCGGCCTCGATGTAGGCCACCAGGATCGATTGCAACTGCTCGGAGCGTTCTGACATGGCTTCGTTCTCCCCGGAGCGCGAACCGGCTGAACCGGCTCTCGTCCGTCATGGGTCGCTTGCTTCCGCGTCCTTTACTCCGGGAACTGCCACACGCGGACGGTTCCGTCGGTACAGAGGGACAGGGCACCAGCCACGACCGGGGTGCTCGCACCGAAGAGCGCCGCCAACGCGATCAGGGTGACGATGCCGCTCAGCGCCCACAGTCCGGCCACGGTCTGCTGGCGTTTGACCCACTTGACGACCTGTTCCCAGGTGCCGGCCGGCCGCGCCCGAATCGGCTCGCCGCGCAACCAGCGCTCCAGTTCGTCGGCCAGGGCCGAAGCCGACTCGTAGCGCTGCTGTGGCTCTTTCGCCAGGCATTTCAGCCGATCTTTCCCAGATGAGCGCCCCCTGGGCGCCTCGACAGCAACGCCAACGGCTGAGGCTACTACCGCAACGTAACGATTGCAAGAGTTTTCCCCAAAAAAACGCTGCCGGGATTCGCTCCGTCGCGGCCTGAGCCCAGCGCACAAGACGCTCCTCCCTTGCTGATACGCCGACATCGGCCCGCGCGGCGCACCGCGGACGTCCGGCGACGACGTTCGGACCGCGTTCTCCAGCGCGGCGAACCTCACCCCGAGGCACACGCCAGCCGCAGCCGAGCGATCCACCCCCAAATCGCCGCGAAGCGCTGGCGGCGCAAGCCGAGGACCGGTCTGCCGATGGCTGCGGCAGGAGCGACGGGCAACGCCGAACCCGCCCGATCCCGTTGCCGGCCGTTTGCCCCCCAATGACCGGGGTTATCGCAAAGGCGCAACAAGCAGATCCAGAATATCGCCGCTCTCGGTACAGATAGCCCTTGTTCTTTGGCGTGACGCAGGCGCCAGCCGGGCACCTGGCCCTGCGAACGCCTCGGCATTGGCACCCCCTCTGCCGACCGGGTTAGTCGATGACGTGGCCGCAGGTAGCCGTTCAGCCGCCATCTTGTCAGCTGCTCCATATCGTCTACAATCGTTCGCATGACAGCACGACCAACCACCCCCTGTCCAAGCTGTGGCAAACTCCGCCAAGAGATGCTGGAGTT
>Ga0116219_10000621_pt1 | contig 36298 bp, 22 predicted proteins | sample Sb_taG_4_FD_91019 | JGI IMG/M metagenome (GOLD analysis project Ga0116219, IMG submission 91019) | Peat soil microbial communities from Weissenstadt, Germany - Sb_50d_6_BS metaG | ecosystem: Environmental > Terrestrial > Soil > Wetlands > Peat | place: Germany: Weissenstadt | collected 2010-09-21 | reverse complement strand
TGGCGACGACGACGTGAGCGTCCTCCACGGCTCCACCGCCGTGGCCGAATTGAAGTATCGTGGACGCGGAGCTGTTGTCATGAGCTGGACTTTGTCCTCCACGGCTCCACCGCCGTGGCCGAATTGAAGTCGCCGGCTGACCGGCCCGCGGCCCACCTGGTCGCGGACGTCCTCCACGGCTCCACCGCCGTGGCCGAATTGAAGTTACTTTTGCATGGGACGACCAATGGTCCCAGGCCACATGTCCTCCACGGCTCCACCGCCGTGGCCGAATTGAAGTGCGACCGGCGTGGCCGTCGCCCTGGCCCCAATCGACGTCCTCCACGGCTCCACCGCCGTGGCCGAATTGAAGTCCCTTGTGTTCGTGACCCTCGGCGTCCTTGGATTCGCGTCCTCCACGGCTCCACCGCCGTGGCCGAATTGAAGTGTGCCCCCGCCGTCCGGGGCGAGGATGGCGAGGGCCAGGTCCTCCACGGCTCCACCGCCGTGGCCGAATTGAAGTTCGCGGGCGATGCGGCGCAGCTCGCGCGCCAGCGTGGTCCTCCACGGCTCCACCGCCGTGGCCGAATTGAAGTTCGGCCCACGCCCCCCGGGTGGAGCGCTTGGCGTCGCGTCCTCCACGGCTCCACCGCCGTGGCCGAATTGAAGTGCCTTCGACGCCGCCAACGCCCTGACCACGGCCCAGGTCCTCCACGGCTCCACCGCCGTGGCCGAATTGAAGTGCGACCAGCCTCGTTGGTGCGGAGCGCGGCCTCGACGTCCTCCACGGCTCCACCGCCGTGGCCGAATTGAAGTTGCTTGATGCGCGCCAACTCCTCGTCGATCATCGCGGTCCTCCACGGCTCCACCGCCGTGGCCGAATTGAAGTCGTCGATGAGTTGCGCGCGCTGCCGCCGCGGACAAGGTCCTCCACGGCTCCACCGCCGTGGCCGAATTGAAGCCACCTGAAGCGGCGGCTGCCACGGCGGCAGCCGGCGGGGTCCTCCACGGCTCCACCGCCGTGGCCGAATTGAAGCACCCCTGTGGTAAGCTGCAAGTACCCAGAAGGCGTGTCCTCCACGGCTCCACCGCCGTGGCCGAATTGAAGCTACCTCTCCGTGGACGGTGCGATCGAGTCCAGCCGCGTCCTCCACGGCTCCACCGCCGTGGCCGAATTGAAGCGCGTCGTCGGCCGACGCCTCAGCATGGATGGCGTCGTCCTCCACGGCTCCACCGCCGTGGCCGAATTGAAGCGGCGGTGGCGTGCCGGTTTGTGGCAGCAGGATAGGCGTCCTCCACGGCTCCACCGCCGTGGCCGAATTGAAGCAGCCGGCACCGCAGTACAGGGAGATGGCCCAGAGCGTAGTCCTCCACGGCTCCACCGCCGTGGCCGAATTGAAGCCGGCCGTCGCGCCTCCCAGCCCGCCGGCCGGGACCCAGTCCTCCACGGCTCCACCGCCGTGGCCGAATTGAAGCACCCTCGGCGACGGCGGCCCCCAGTCGCTCGGCGGCGGCGTCCTCCACGGCTCCACCGCCGTGGCCGAATTGAAGCAAGGTAGTGGTCGCTATAACCAAGCCGGACTCGATGGGGTCCTCCACGGCTCCACCGCCGTGGCCGAATTGAAGCTCCTTTTAGGCGATTGTCGGTTGAGACTCACACGATTCCTCCACGGCTCCACCGCCGTGGCCGAATTGAAGCCCACCCATGTATCGAGGACGATAAGACTGATCTATGTCCTCCACGGCTCCACCGCCGTGGCCGAATTGAAGCCAAACGAACCGAGGTGGGACCGCTGCCTCAACTGTGGTCCTCCACGGCTCCACCGCCGTGGCCGAATTGAAGCGCACACGCTTTGGCCTCAGTCCACCCGCAGCGGAGCTTGTCCTCCACGGCTCCACCGCCGTGGCCGAATTGAAGCCATGCTCGGCGGTACAGGGATGCTTATTGCATTAGGTGTCCTCCACGGCTCCACCGCCGTGGCCGAATTGAAGCGAGATCCAGCTGCCGCCGGACGACTTCGCCCGCGCGCGTCCTCCACGGCTCCACCGCCGTGGCCGAATTGAAGCCGCCGGGACGATGCCGCGCTCGTCCCCGATGCCGGCAGTCCTCCACGGCTCCACCGCCGTGGCCGAATTGAAGCCCGGACTGGATCATTGCGAGGTCGGGTGTCATGGAGGTCCTCCACGGCTCCACCGCCGTGGCCGAATTGAAGCTTCACGCAGGACGTCGAGGACCAGGCCGAGGCGACAGGTCCTCCACGGCTCCACCGCCGTGGCCGAATTGAAGCGACGTTGGTGGACAAGGGATTGATCCTGGGTGCTCGGTCCTCCACGGCTCCACCGCCGTGGCCGAATTGAAGCTGAAGGCGCTACCGGCTCCCCAACTGGACCGGTCCCGTCCTCCACGGCTCCACCGCCGTGGCCGAATTGAAGCGCGATACCCTGGCGCACATGCCGGGTTACCTCGGGGTCCTCCACGGCTCCACCGCCGTGGCCGAATTGAAGCACCATTAATCATCTCACATCTCCCGTAGGTCGTTGATGTCCTCCACGGCTCCACCCTTCCTGTGCAAAAACTCTTGCGCAACCGATCCGAAGACCAGATTCGTCGTTCAAGCACCCTCGTCGCGCGCGGATTGTCAGGGAAAAAAAGATCGGGAATACCCGACATTATGACCGTTTTTCGACCTCGGCGCGCACCGTCCCCGCGGGCGACCGTCCAACCGCGGCCCGGCGACTCACGCCGCCGGGCGGTAGTAGTGCTTGAGCAGGCCGCCGAGGCGCTCCTTGCAGCACACCTCGGACAGGGACAGCGGGGCGGATCCCTCCTCCGCCGGCGCGCCGCTCAGCGGGACGTTCCCCATCCCCTGGTGCGGCCGCTCCTCGTTGTAGTGGGCCACGTATTCCGCCACGATGTGGCGTAAATGCGCCTCGCCCAGGATGATGAAGTGGTCCAGGCACTCTCGCCGGATGCTCTCCACCCAGCGCTCGGCATGCGCGTTCATGTTCGGCGCATGCGGCCCCACCGGCTTCACCTCGATGCCCGTCGCTGCGAACACCTCATCGAACTCTTCCCCGAACTTGGCGTCGTGGTCGCGCAGCACGTATTTCGGCTTCTCCGGCAACTCGGCGAAGGTCAGCACAACGCTCCGCGCCTGCTCCGCGACCCAGGCGTGGTCGGGGTGAGCGGTCAGTCCGGCGACGTGGACGCGGCGGCTGCCGACATGCACGAAGAACAGGACGAAGACGTCCACCATCCCGCTAAGCGTCCAGACCCGGGCGGTGAAGAAGTCGCAGGCCCAGAGCGTCGCCGCGTGTCGCCTGAGGAATTCGCTCCAGGTGCCCGGCCCGCGCCGCGGTCCCGGCTCCAGGCCGTGCTCTTTCAGGATGTTGACCACCGTCGAGCGACTGACCTTGGCCACGCCGAGCTTCTTCAGCTCCCCCAGGATGCGCGTGTAGCCCCAGGCGTTCTCGCGCGCCAACTTCAGGACCAACTCGCGGACCTCCGCCTCGGTGCGCGGCCGACCCGGCCCGGCCGGCGGCTGCCGAGGCGGATCGGCCTCCCCACGGAGCCAGCGGGCGAAGGTCCGCGGCGAGACGATGCCGATCACATCCTTCAGCCGGCTGCCCAGCCGCCGGCCGTACTGGAGCAACGTCCGGCGCTCCCGCGACGTGACCGTGATGCGCCGGGGCAGCTTCGCTCGCAAGATGCGGTTCTCGGCCTTCAGATACTCGACCACGTGCGCCAGCTCGCGGTCAGTGGCGGTGGCGAGCAACAGCAGGAACGACTGGAGAAGACTGTTCACGCTGATCCATTCGCAGATGGCGCCTGCGCCGGGGAGTACCCCCAAGTCTACCGTCTGGCGAGCGGTGGGAGGAAGACAAGACGGCAAATGCGGTGGGACGGGACGGTGTGGGCCACCGTCCCCGACGGTAAAATGAACCCAACGATGAAGGGCGCCTCACCCTGCCGACCGTCACTCTCGAAGAAGCCCAGGCTCACCTGCCCGAGTTGATCGGGCAGCTTCGGCCGGGCGAGGAAATGACCATCACCGACCCCGGGCAGCCGTTGGCCCAGCTGAAGAAGGCCGAGCGGACCTCGTGGCCGTGCAAGGCGGGCAGCTACCGGAAGGCCGAGTTCTGGATGGCTCCGGACTTCGACGCCCCGCTGGACGACTTCAAGGAGTACATGGAGTGACATGACTCCTCGACACGCACGCGTTTCTCTGGTTCTGCCAGGAGGACCCGTTGCTGAGTGCGACGGCGAAGACGCTCATCGAAGCCCCGGCCAATCGCAAGCAGGTCAGTATGGCGAGTTGCTGGGAGATCGCCATCAAGGCCGGGTTGGGCAAGTTGCGCCTGGGCGAAGCGAGCGGGCCATACATTCCCAGCGTTCTCTCTCGCACAGGCTTTGACCTTCTGCCGATCTCGCTGGCCCATGCGACCTTTGTGGAGGCGCTGCCGCTGCATCACCGCGACCCATTCGACCGCCTCCTGGTCGCCCAGGCGCTAGCAGCAAACGGTGGCGGGCTGGGATCGGGTTAACGTCGGCGTACGACACAAGCCTGAGGCGCCAGCGAAGGTTGACGGTCCCCCTTCGCTGGCGCCTCAGGCTTGTGTAACCGGCCAACCGTTACGCCCATCACCCTTCCTCCCGTTTGGGGCTAATCGAGGCGATCCCCGTTGTCAGCGTGGACGTGGCCCTCGATGCGTAGGGCATCCGCCGCCTCTGGTAGAGGGAAGGGGTATGTCGATCCCCTTGAAGAGCCGTGTATCGCCTTTCGGCCCGGGCCACTCTGCCGGGATCCTGGACGGGTCACCCCGTCTGCTTCTGCTTGTGCGGCAGCGCGCCTTCCGGCGCCGGCACGATGCGCAGCCGATAGCCGATCCGTGCCAGCGCCTTGGTCAGCCTCTCCAGCGACAAGTCCTTGCGCCCGGCGAGGACGTGACTGAGCATGTCCTCCGACAGGCCGGTCGCTTTGCAGAACGCCCGCTGCGAGGTAAATTTCTCGCGGATGAGGTCCTCCAGGTCGCCCTGATAGTCGTCGGGGCGGACCAGGCCCGCCGCGATCCCCAGGCGGCTGCTCAGGTCCTGCGCGATCCGCCAGAGAAGCGTCCCGGGCACTTCCTTCCGGGGCAGGCCACGCCCGTCGTAAAAGGCCGGTACGGCGTTGGTCCAGTAGTTGTCGAAGGCGTCCCAGTCCGGGTTGGTCTGCGTGCGCCGACGGGTGCGCAAGCCTGCGTGCTGGTGCGTACCACGCTCACCCTCGCCGCCGATGATGGGAGCCCCGCCCGGATTCAAGGTGATTTTGCCGCATTTACCGATCCGGCCGCAACGGACATGAGCATTCTCGGGCGCGACGTGCTTGACCATTTTGACCTGATCGTCAGTCGCCGGCGCAACGAGGTGATGCTACCGGCGATGAACCACAGATATCAGGTCGAACCGCCCTGAAGAGAGGGAGGTGGTCGGCGCCGGCCGCTGAGGCACTCTCAAAGGACGGCCGTGGCCGGCACGGTGGCCCGCAACTCACCTCGCGCGGCGCGACAGGAAGCGGAAGCAGCAAGCGCGCCACGAAAGTGGCGGGCCACCGCGAGGCGATTACCAGGTGCCGCCGCCGAACTGGTCCTTGTGTTCGTGGACGATCAGCAGCGTCTGCTGGACGATGCCGGTCAGACCCGAGTTCCGACGGCAAAGGCCGCTGGCGTATCCTGATTGCGCCGGCGGCCCTTTGCACTTCCTGCCTGTCACTTTTTCCTCGTCAGACCTTGTCGGGCATCACGAACGGCCTGCGGTACTCGCGCGTCAGCAGGGCGTCGGCCTCCCGGTCGCCGACGAACGTCTCGGTCTTCGGATCGACGGTCAGGCGCCGGCCGAGGCGGTAGTTCGTTTCGTCGAGCGGCACGCGGTTCTCCTTGAGGTGCTCCGCCGTCCGCTCCAACGTCTCGGCCGCCTCCTTGTCGTCGCCGAAGGCGTTCGTCTTCTTGCTGAACGGCTGCTCCGTCCCGAGGCGGTAGCTGATGTTGCCGAGGTGGCACAGGGCGCTGGACAGGTGCCCCTCGAGGACGTCGGCGTTGAGGTCCGACGACTTGCCGCTGCGGACCGCCTTGACGAAATTGGCGAAGTGGGCCCCGTCGCCGATCTCCTTCGGGGTGGTGAAGCTCTTGACCTTCTCGCCGCCCTTGTCGAAGGCGATGCCGCTGCCGTAAGTCGGGCAAACGAGGGTGCCGTCGCTGCCGTAGAAGATGACGCCGACCTTGGCGCCGAGCAGCTCCTTCGTCGGCAGGCCGCGCACCTCGAAGATCAACTCGGCGTCGCCGTAGTTGAAGACGCACACCTGGGTGTTGGCCGTCTCGCCGTCATCGACGTAGCCGAAGCGGCCGCCGACGCTGAGGACCGACTTGGCCAGCCCCTCCTTGCCCAACCCCCAGCGGGCGATGTCCATCTGGTGGATGCCCTGGTTGCCGAGGTCGCCGTTGCCGGTGTCCCAGACCCAGTGCCAATCGTAGTGCAGCCGCTTGCGCGTCAGCGGCTTCTTCGGGGCCGGCCCGCACCACAGGTCGTAATCGACCGACTTCGGGACCGCCTGCTCGCCACCGGCCTGGCCGATGCTCGGCCGCAGCTTGTAGCACAGGCCGCGGGCCAGCTTCACCTTGCCGATGCCGCCGGAGTGGACGAAGTCGATGCTTTCGCGCATGCCGGGCATGGTGCGGCTCTGGGTGCCGGCCTGGCAGATGCGGTTGTACTTGCGGGCCGCCTCAACGATGCGCCGCCCCTCGCTGACGTTGTGGCTGACCGGCTTCTCGACGTAGACGTGTTTGCCGGCCTGGAGGGCCCAGACGGCCATCAGGGCGTGCCAGTGATTCGGCGTGGCGATGCTGATGACGTCGATCGACTTGTCGTCGAGGAGCTTGCGGAAGTCTTGCTCGTACTTCGGGGGGGTCTTCTGGGCGTCCTCGACCGCCTTCATGGCCTTGCCGATGACGGCCTCGTCGGCGTCGCAGACGTGGGTGATGACGGTGTTGAGGCCCTTGGTGAGGAAGCCGCCGACGTGGGACATGCCGCGGCCGTTGACGCCGACGACCGCGACGTGCAGCGCGTCGTTGGCGTCGGCCTTCTTCGCCGCCTTCTCGGCCGCGACCAGGAGCGGGTTGCCGAGGGCCGCGACCCCGGCGACGCCGAGCGCGGACTCGATGAGGAACTCACGCCGACTGAGGAAGTGCATCGAACGGACCCTCTTTGGATGGAAGGAAGCAGGTGGTGGGAGGGCGAGGCGAGACAGGACTATTGTGCCCGGCGGCGCGCAGCGGGTCAATGATTCGGGGGAAAAATGGCATGGTTCAAACGCGGGTCGCGCCCTGCCGTGCCCGTGCCCGTGCCCGTGCCCGTGCCGTGCCCGTGCCCGTGCCCGGTCTGGAATCGGGCACGGGCACGGGCACGGCACGCTAGAGCCGGTCGAGCGAGTCGATCCAGCGGACCAGCTCGTCCAGGGCCTTCTCGTCGAGGTATTCGTGTCCCGCGTCCTTCTCCTCGCGGTAGACGACCGGGTACTTCTGTTCGAGCAGCTTGGTCCGGCTCTCAACGACGGAGTCCTTGAGCGGATCCTTGCTGCCGGCGTGCAGGTAGAAGCTCAGCGGCTGGTTGGGCACCTTTTCCTTGGCCTGGTTGGTCAGCGCCGCCCCGGTCGCCGCCACGCCGCGGACCAGGTCGCGGTTGTGGAAGCCGAGGTAGAACGCCATCTGTCCCCCCACGCCCATGCCGTGGGCCACCACGCGCCGCTTATCGACGGTGTACGTCGCCATCACGTCACGGGCCACCTCGGCGATCACGTCCGACTCGCTGACCACCCAGCCCGTCTTGTTCTCCGCGTGCGGGGCGGCGAGGATGATGTTGTTGCTGCGGCAGTAGTCGATCCAGTCGTCCTGCACCTTCTCGTCGTCTTTCTCCTTGTCCTTGCCGACCGGGTGCAGCCAGATCACCAGGGCGTAGCTGACGTTCGGGTCGTAGTTGCGCGGCACGTAGACCCAGTAGGTGTGCGTGGCCGAGGCGTTCTTGCGCTGCATGACGCCCAGCTCGACCTTCTTGTCGTCCTTCTTCGGCGCCGGCGCGGGGGCGGGCATCGGCGGCATTCCCGGCACCGGCTTGCGCGGCTCCAGCGCCTTCTTCTTCGACGCCTCCTCCGGCAGCTTCTCCGGCACCTCCTCGGCGGCGTCCTTCTCCGGCAACTCGCCGAGCGTCACCGTCAGCGTCTCGGTCTTCTTGTCCTTGCGGACGACTTCGATCTTGACCTTGGTTTTCGGGGTGGCCGTCGCCAGGATGGCGGCCAGGCCGTCGGCGCCGGAGAACGGACCCAGCGCCCCCGTCTCGGGGCCGATCTTCGTGATGCGGTCGCCCTCCTTCACCCCGGCGGTATCGGCGGGGCTCTTGGGGTAGACGTAGCGCACCTCGACGCCCGGTTCGGGGTCGTCGCGCACCGGCAGGATGCCCAGGACGGGCCGGCCGTGGGCGTTGAGGATGCTGCCGAGCTTCACGTCCTTGAAGGTCTTCTCCTCGGTGCCGCGCAGCACCTTGACCGTGACGATATCGCCTTCGTACTTGGCCCCCAAGGCGTGCAGCACCTGCGCCTGGTTGTAAACCAGCTTGCCGTCGATCTCCTTGATGACGTCGTTGATCTGGATGCCGGCCTTGGCGGCGGCGGAGTCGGGCGCGATCGTGGCGATCTTCGGCTCCGGGCCGTAGATGTCGGGGCTTTGCACGCTGATGCCGAGCAGGCCGCGGTTGAGGGAGAACGGCTTCTCGGCCGTGCCGGTCTTCAGCCGGGCCAGGACGGCGTTGATGTCTTCCAGCGGGACGGCGAAGCCGATGCCCGAGTCGTACCACTCCACGCCGCCCGTCTCCCCCTCGGCCTGCGGCGACAGCGGCACCAGGATGCCCTGCACGCGCCCCTGGAGGTCCACCAGCGGCCCCCCGTAATTCGTGGGGGCCACCTTGGCGTCGGTCTGCAGCGCCTTGCCCCAGATGCGGCCGATGGCGCTGATGATGCCGACGCTGACCGACGGCGGGTCGTTGGGGTTCGGGTCGAGCGTCCGGCCCAGGGCGATGGCGCTCTGGCCGACCCGGATCTCGGCCTTGGGCGTCGCGGCGGGGACGATAAGCGGCTTCACCGGCGACGTCTTGAACTTCAGCAGCGTCAGCATGCGCGTCTTGTCCGTGGCGATGACGTCGGCGATGTACCCCTCGGGGTGGCCGGGGACGCGCACGGTGATGTTGGACGGCTTGTTGACGAAGTTGAAGGCGCTGGAGATGACGTAGCCGTCGGTGCCGACGACGACGCCGGTGGTGGGCCCCGACGCCTTGCGGATGGGCACGCCGCGCGGGCCGGCCACGACGATGTCGGTGCCGCCGGAGGTCTCGATCTGCACGATGCTGGGGGCGACCGCCTTGGCCGCCGCCTTGATGGTCTTCTGCTGCAAGTCGTCCAGGCTGTCCTCGGCAGGCACCAGCAGCGCGGCCAGTCCCAGCCACGCCACCGACAAGGTTGCTCGACGCAACATGGATATGTCCTCGTAATGTATCGGATGAATGCGGAAGGGCGCCGAGGCCGCTTGCGGCTTAGCGCGAACGCCAAGCCGCAAGCGGCCGTCACGGCTTCTTCTTACCCCGGTCCTCGAGCTTGAGCGTCAGCGTGCTCAGCTTGTCGCCGCGGCGCACCTCGACCTTCAGCTCCGCCCCCGGTTCGTAGCGATCCATCGCATCCTTGAACTCCTTGATGCTGACCACCTGCTCGCCGTCCACGTAGACGATCAGGTCGTCCGGCTTGAATCCCGCCCGCGCGGCCGGGGAGTTCGGGTCCAGCTCCTCGACGTAGGGCGGCGTCCGCTCGACCACGTTGGGCACCAGGACGATGCCCGTGTACAGGTTGCTGCTCTTCTTCTTCTCCTTCGGGTCTCGCGTAACGTACGTCCCCTTGATGGCCTGCGACACGAAGTCGCCGACGGTGACGGTCTTGGTTTCTTTTTCGCCCTTGATGGTGATCTTCCCCTGGAGGGGCACGGCGTAGTTGATCCAGGTGTCGCTGAGGGTGTTGCGCAGCTCCTTGCCGACGACGCCGAGCAGCTGCTTGCCGTCACGGGTCGTCAAGGCGCCACCGCCACCGCCGGGGTTGCACATGATGGCATCCACGAAGTACACCTCACCGTCGTACGGAGCCTGGTTGATGCCGCGGCGGCCGCGCAGCTTCGAGTAGGCCGCCACCACGCCGCGCTGCACCGACATCGGCTCGGCGCGCATGGCGACGTTGAACTGGTTGCTGATCGCCAGCACGCCCGTCCCCGGCTCGACCACCGCCTTCTGAGCCTCGGCCGTGATGTCGTAGAAGTCGGGCGTCTTGACGTCCTTCTCCTCGATCTTGAGCATGGCCAGGTCGAGTTCCGGCTCGACGGCGACGATCTTGGCGTGGTAGCGGTCGCCGTTGGCCAGGTGGATGCGCAGGTCGCGCGTCTCGAGCATCTGGCTGGCCACGGTCAGGATGTGGCCGTCGCCCGAGACGAGGATGCCGGTGCCGTAGGACGGGATGCCGAGGAAGCCGCCGGCGCCGAAGACTTTCACCAGCTTGTTGTTGACCTTCTCGGCGACGTCGGCGAACGAGTCCTCGGCCCGCGCCGATGCTGCGCCGAGGCCGAGCAGCAGCACCAGGGCCGCGAGCGGGCGGAGGAAGGCGGGAAGGATTCTCATGGGGGTAGGATCTCCGCAGAAGTCGTTTAGCGGCGGGTCGCAGACCCGCGGGTCTGCGACCCGCCGCTAAACGACATTATTTCACCTCGAAGGTCGTCACGTTGATGACGGCGAAGCGGCTCTTGCCGTAGCGGACCTCGATCTTGTGCGGCAGGTTGCGGCCGGCCGTGTCCTTCTTGTAATCCGAGAAGTACAACTCGCACGGATCCTTCTCGCGCTCCACCAGCGAAACCTCGCCGCCAAGCAGCGTGCCGTCCTTCTTCGAGAAGTACCACTTGGCCGGCACCGAGCCGAGCTTCGTCGCCAGCACCTCGCACTCGACGCGCTGCTTCGTGTAATCCGGCTTGGCGTCGTCGGTGGGCAGGTAGAACGGCTCGCTGCCGCCGTGCGAGAACCCGTCGCCCGGGAAGCCCTTCTCGCCCAGCGCCAGGAGCTGCCGGTAATGCATCAGGGCCACCAGGACGCCACCGCTGTCCGGCGGGCTTTCCAGGTCTTCCTGCGTCAGGCCCTGCTTCAGCGGCTGCAGGACGTACAGGTTATCGACGCCGCCCTTGCTGTAGCGGACGGTTGTCTCGCGCTTGCCCTCCTTGTCGGCCTCCTCGGCGATCTTGAACTCCACCGTGGCGGCGGTGTCCTTCACCTTGCCATCGCCCTTGATGGTCCACGTCCCGGTGAGGCCCGCGAAGTCGCCGTTGTTGGCGACGAAGGTCTTCAGCAGACGGTTGCGCTCCTGCTTGTTGAAGTAGAAGTTGGCGAAACCGGGCTTGGCCTCGTACAGCTTGGCGACGGCCGGCGGCGGCGGCGGCGGGGCGGCGACGATCGGTTGCGGGCCGCCGTTCGGCTTGCCGGGCTCGGCGATCTCCTTGCGCAGCACGCCCATGAGGCGGACCAGCGACTCCTTCGACTCGTTGTCGTGGCGGTACTTCAGCGGCACGCGCCAACCGCGCGGGTAGATGCCCAACACGTTCTTGTAGTGGTTGACGCTCTCCGTCGGCCGGCCAGCGAACGAGATCAGCAGGTCGCCCGAAGAGATGCCGCGCCGCTCCGCGTCGCAATCGGGCAGGATTTCGGTGACGGTCATCTTGGCGGCGCCGTCCTCCGAGCGCTCCGCGACCAGGAACCCCGTCGAGGCGTGGTCGGTGTCGATGCCCGCCCGCAGCTGCCCCTCGAAGTTCTTGATCTGGTTGATGCTGATGGCGTAGCCGACGCCCGAGTTGACCCGGCCGCGCTTCTCGAACGAGCCGCGGCCGTTGATGCCGATCAGGTCGCCCTGCATGGTGAACAGCGGGCCGCCCGAGTTGCCGGGGTTGATCGACGTATCGATCTGGATGCAGTCGGTGTACTCCAAGAGGCCCTTGCCCTCCGGGTACTGGTAGCGATGGACGCCGCTGACCAGGCCGAAGGTGACGGTCGGCGTGAAGTCGGTCGCCAGCAGGAACGGGTTGCCCATGGCCATCGACCAGTCGCCGGCCCGGACCTTGTCGCTGTCGCCCATCTTGGCGAAGGGGAACTTGCCGCCCTTGGGCGAGGTGACCTTGCCGGCCTTGTCGGTCTTGGGCAGCAGGCGGATCATGGCCACGTCGCCGACCTTGTCGAGGCCGACGAGGACCGAGTCGTAGAGGACGCCGTCGGACAGGCCGCACTGCATGTGCGGGTTGGCGCCGGCGGCGCCGCGGCCGGCGACGACGTGGAAGTTGGTCAACACGTAACCGTCTTCATCGACGAGCACGCCGGAGCCGCCGCCCTGCCCGCCGGGCGAGAAGACCGAGACGACGGCCGGCCTCACCTTCTCGATGGCGGCGATGCGCTCCTGCTCCATTTTCAGGATTTTCGGGTCCAGGGCCTCGGCCCCGGTCGAGGGGCCGACGACGGCCAGCGCCGCCGCCAATCCGGCCAGCGCCACCATCACCGCCACGGGGGTGCGCAACGGGCTGCGGGTCTGCATGGGGAAATCCTCTCACGACGCCGCTTGTGTCCTGGCCGCTTGCGGCTTAGCGTTCGCTTGAACTTGATGAAGCGAACGCTAAGCCGCAAGCGGCCAGGACACAAGCGGCTTGGTTCACTTGCTCACCTTGGCGTCGGCCAGGTCCACGATGCTGCCCAGGCCGAGGAGATTTTCCGGAGTGCTATCGATGACGACGCGCAGCTTCTGCACGTCCTTGATGTTCAGGTTGATCGGCTTGGCGCCCTCCTTGCGCGTGACGTTCAGGGTCAGCAATTCCTTGCCGTCGCCCTCGATGCGCAGCAGGACCGGCTCCTCGCTGCCCTGGGTGACGTTGTCGTCGATGCCCGCCACCGCCTTGAACTCGCGGTACTCGCCCTCGAGGTCGAAGGTCACTTCCGTCTTGGCGTGCATCACCAGCCCCTTCTCGTACCTTTTGCCGGCCACGCGGATGTCGCCGGTGTTGTCGGGGTTGCGGTCGCGGCGGAACTCCGGGGTGCGCCCCTGCCGGGCGACCTGCACTAATTTGACGCGGGAGACCTCGACATCTGACAGGAAAGTCAGTTTTCCCTTGCTGTAGTCCAGCCGGGCGAGGGCGTCGGCGGGGTACTCGACCCGGGCGCCGCACTGCGTGTCCACCAGGAACTTGCCCTCCTTGAGGACGACGCTCTTGGCGAACAGCTTGGCCCCCTGGGCGTCGAGGACCTCGCACGCCCGGCCGGGCATGTTCGGGTCGGGCTGGCGGCTGAAGACGATGCCGTAGATCTTCGCCACGCCGATATTCTCCTTCGCCTCCTCGTCCTTGATCTTGAACTGAATGGTGTCGCCGGCCGCGCTGGCATCGTAAAACGTCCCCTCCAGGTAGCCGAGCTTCCCGTCCGCCTTCTTGCGAACCAGGACGTCGTAAGGCCGCTTGGTGGTGCCCAGCAATTCCTTCCAGGCGGCGACGAGCTTCACGTCGTTCGCCTCCTGCATGACCACGCCGAGCAGCGCCATCGGCACCGTCGCCACCTGACCGGAGAGGAGGGTCAGGACGGCGTCCTTGTTCTTGAACTCGACCTTGGAGCAGCGGAGGATGCTGCCGTCGGCCAGCTCGACCTGGGTGTACGTCCCGGTGGGGCTGGTCGGTGCCCGGAAATCGAGTTGCAAGGTGCCTTCGACCGGGGTGGCGACCGGCTTGCCGTTGACCTGGAGGACGATCTCCTTCTCGTTGAGGCTGACGAGGTCCCCTTTGAATTTTTCGCCCTTCAGGGGTCGCAGTTCCGGCGGGTCGGCCGCCAGGGCCACGGACACACAGACGACGAACAGGAGGAGAGCGCGTTTCGCAGGCATGTCGGACCTCAGTGACGGGCTCGGGAAACGTCCGTTTAGCGGTCGCTCGCAGAGCGGCGCTGTCCAGAGCGCCGCTCTGCGAGCGACCGCTAAATGGTGCGGGGGAAAAGTCGAATTGCAGCAGCGCACAGGGCCGCGGTAACAGCCAGGAAGTTGTTACCGCGGCCCCGGTCGCATCCGCCAGGGTGTTACCCCTTTACTGACCGCTCTCGGCGATCTTCTTGAAGTACTTCTCGATGACCTCGCGGTAGCGCGGCGGCATGTCGCGGGTCAATTCGGCCATGGCCTTGGCCCGATCCTTCTCGGGCAGCTTGCCCCAGACCTCGGCCAGTTCCTTCAGCTTCTTCGGATCGACGTTACCCGGACCACTCCCGTTACCGCCGTAGCTATCGTTCTGCGGGCTGCTCGGGTTGGTGGTGTTGTTCGGGTTGCTGCCGGGCTGCCCACCGTTGGGGCAGTTGCCGCCGTTGCCCTGGCCCTGACCCTGACCCTGGTTTTCCTTCTCCTTGATGAGTTCGTCGAGGCGGGCGATGACCTCCTTCTGGAGCTTCTGGGTCTTGGGTCCGCCGCGCGACAGGTCCAGCCGCCGCTCGATGTTGTCCATCTTGCGGGCGATGCTGCCCAGGTCCTTGTCCTTCCAGGTCATCATGTCGAAGACCATCAGGGCCGAGACCATCTTGTAGCGGTCCGGGGCGTCGGTCACGTCGTCCAAGAGGCGCATGATGGTGTTGCTGGCCTCGCGTGCCTTCATCAGGGAGTGCTCGGCCACGGCCTTGTGGAAGAGGAACGTGGCCGGATCGACCACCTGCTCGGCCTTCACAGTGTCCAACGCCTCCAGCGCCTCCTCGTAGATGCGGCGGTTGGAGAGCGCCTTGGCGTAGGCCAGCGCTAGATTGGCGCGGAAGAAGGCGGGCAGCTTCCGGTCCTTCACCAGGGACGGCACCTCGGTGGGGGCGGCGCGATTGGCGTCGCGGGCCTCGCCGAGCAGTTCCTTGGCCCGGGGATCGCCCAGGCAAAGGGTGTCGGTCACCATGTCCAGTACAGTACGGTCGCCCTTCCAGATGTCGGCGAACGCTTTCTGGGAGGCGGCGTCGGTCTTGCCGACTTCCTTCAGCCAGGCTTCCGCCTGGGCGCGGGCCGTGTCCCGGTCGGTAGCCCGGAGCGTGCCGAAGGAGACGACCTCCTTCGACTTCGACTTCTCGCCGTCAGCCTGCGCCAGGCCAGCCCCCCCCACGAGGAGGAGGGAGGCGGCCAGCGCGGGGACGGAGAACCAGCGCGTGAACATCACTTGTTCTTCCCCCTGTAAAGGTCGTTGGTGACTTCGTAAATCTTCTCCTGGCGCTCCGCCAGGCCCTTCAGTTCCTTCTGCAGACTCTCGGACTTCTCGCGGTCGGCCGCGGCGGGCGCCTTCTCCGGCGCCGGAACCTGCTCGCCCTTGTATTCCTTGCCGTAGGTCTCGGTCATGCGGTTGACCCGGAGCTGCATGTTGCGGATCATCTTCAGCTCCTGAATCTCCTGGAGCAGCGGCTGGTTCTGCGGCTGCCCGCCGCCGCCCGGTTGGCCCGGAGGACTCTGGCCGTTCTCCTTGCGGGCCTTCTTCAGGGCGTCAATCATCTCTTCGAGGCTGGCGATGATCTCGTCCTCGGTCGCGATGGTCGTGGCGCCCGGGTCAGTCTTGCGCAGCCGCTTCTCGACGTTCACCATCAACTCGCGGACGAAGTCGAACACCGCCGGGAAGGCGACTGCCGAGCCCTCGCTGCGGAGGATCTCGATGGCGACGTCGGCTTCCTTGACGATGGCCTTCTCCTTGTCGGACAGCTCCAGGCCGCGCTGGGCGTCGGCCGGGTCGATCTTCGGGCTGCCGCGCTCCTTCATGACCTTGTCGAGGGAGACGGTCCCCTCGCGCACGTCCTTCTGCATGGCCAGCATCTTCTCGCAGCGACCCTGGAGGGCGGCGAGAATGCGCTCGACTTCTTCTTCACGGAGCTGGCGGAGCAACTCTTCGAGCCGCTTCTGAGCGTCCTTCAGCTTCTGGGTGGCGTCGGCCTGGTTCTTGGCGGCCGCGTCGTTATTGCCCTTGTCGATCTCCTTCTCGGCCTTCTGCTGATCCTCGGTGGCGTCCTGGATCTGCTTCTTGCCGGGGAAGTCGGGCTGGTTGTCCTTGGGCTGCTGCGGTTTCTGCGGCTGCTGGCCGCTACTCTTGGGGCCGCCGGCCTGCTGGCCGCCGCTCTGGCTGGGCTTCGACTGGCTCGGCTGGCCCTCGCCACCCTTGCTGTCGCTGGGCTTGGCTTCGCCCTTGCCGTCAGCCTTGCCCTTGCTGTCGCCCTTCTGGCCTTCCTTCGGGTCGCCCTTCTTGGGGTCGCCCTTGCCGTCGCCCTTCTGACCTTCCTTCGGATCGCCCTTCTTGGGGTCGCCCTTGCCGTCGCCCTTCTGACCTTCCTTCGGGTCGCCCTTCTTGGGGTCGCCCTTCTGGCCTTCCTTCGGGTCGCCGGTGCCGGGCTTCTTCTCGCCCTTGTCGGACTTGTCGCCGCCCTTGGCCTCACCGGTGTCGTTCTTGCCGGCGGCCTTCGACTCGCCGGGCTTGCCTTCGCCCTTGGCCTCGCCGGGCTTGCCGCTCTTGGCCTCGCCGCCCTGGTTGCCCTTGGCCTGACCCTTGGCCAGCCTGTCGGTGGCGTCGGTGACGTCCTTCTGTTCCTTCGCAAGTCCTGGCTTGTCACGACGGTTCAGTTCCGTGTTGGTCCGGGCCGTCTCCTGCTCGCGGATGATCCGCTTTAGCTCTTCGAGACGGCGCTGGGCCTCGGCAATCTGCCGCTTCAATTCGGCGTCGCGGTTGTCGGTTTGCAGCAAGGCCAGGATGGCGCGGAGGCGCTTGCTCAGGTCGTCCGTCTCGTGCAGCGCCTTCTCGATGGCGGCCTGGTCGTCCTTGTTGGTGGCCTTGAGGATCGTCACCAGCTTGTCGAAGCTGTTCTCGATGCCCTCCTCGTTGGCCTTTTCCAGCGCCTGCTTGAGGAGCTTGGCGCGCTCCTGGTCCTCGACCTTGGGGCTGGCGGCCATGCGCTGCGACAATCGGAGCAAGGCGCTCTTGAAGTCGCTGTACAGGGCCTGCATGCGAACCTGCTTGGCCCCCAGATCCTTGATGCTCGACTCGGGGTCGAGCTTGTCGATTTCGGGTTTTTTGGCGCCCGCCTTCGGCGGTTCGGCGTTCGCCAGCAGCGCAAAGGCCGCCATCGCGAAGACCACAGAGACCAGTACACGACGCGTCATGAGATCGTTCCTCCCGACACCGGGGGGATCCCCCCACACTGGTTGTCTAATCGTGCCCTCGACACTCTGACGAGAACCCGTCCTTCCCCGATGGGTTCCGGCCGCGTCGCATCGGCCCTTCCCCCCGTGGACGCTCGGGGCGCTCTCTGCCCGCCACCCTAATTGACGATCCGCCCCGGGAATCCCAACATACTAACCCCGACCCGAGCGTTGTGTCACCTATCTTTTTGACAGAAAAGAAAAAACATCGCGCAGCCGGGCGCGCCGTGCCCCGAAGAAACACCCGCCCGCCGGCAAGGGTCAAAAACGCGAGTGCTGGGTAACACTCCTGTGGCCCGGTGCCACCCCAGCCGCGGCGGGCGTTCCTTCGCGTCGCCGGATGTGCCCAGGGCCGATTCGTTTCACGGGCCGGTGAAACGAATCGCGTTTCCCGAAGTCCTTAGCAGTTGCCGTCTTACGGCCGGCGGGCACCATTCGTTTCACGACTTTGGTAGACAGCCTTCGGGGGGGCAATGAAACGATTCGGCAGGGAGGAAATTCGCCCGCCTCGACGCGCGGGGTGAACCTCCAGCTCAACCGGTGAGGGGCCATGCCGACTGTCACCCCGATTTGAACCAGGCCTGCCCGCCGCGCCTGTCGTGTGAGGATGTCCTTGCTGTTTCAGCGCTTACGGTTTCTCTTCCCCCTTCGGTTTCTCTTCCCCCTTCGGTTTCTCTTCCCCCTTCAGATCATTGATCAGGTCCTTCTGGTGCTGCCTCAGGAGGGCCTCGAGCACCGCTTTCTGACGGTTCTCCTCCTGCTCGATTGCCAGGAGTATCTTGGTCACATCGTTGATGCCCTGCAGCACCTCCATCTTATCCAAGACCTCGGTCAGACGCTTGATCAGCCCCTCGATCCGCAGGCGGGCCTCGTCGGCGGCGGCGCGGGTCTGGACGACCTTGGCGTTGATGTCCCCTCCCTCGGGAGCGACGGCCGCCCGCAGATCGTCGATGCCCACTTTCGTCTTCGGGAAGGTGTCGCGGGCGTTCTTGTCGTTCTCGTCGCCGTTGACCGCGATGTTCAGCGGCTTGACGATCTGATCCCGCACCCGGATGACCATCGCCTCCTCGACCCGGTTCGTCACCAGTTCCTTGAGGATGCGCTGGTAGTCGGAGCTGACCTCATTGACGGACCCCTCGGTCTTGTCGAGGGTCTGCGCCAGTTCGTCGCCCCGGGCCCGCATGCCGACGAACTGCTGCTCCGTCAGCCCCACCACCGTCAGGTCGCGCTTCATGTCGTCGAGCTTGTCCAGGCCGTCCTTGAGGCGCTTGATTTGCTCGGCCAACTTGATGTAGAGTGCGTCCTCCTCCTTCGCGATCTCCGCGAGCAGCTCGTTTTCGGGCACGACGATGAAGGTGAGCGTCTCCTTGCTCCGCCCGCGGTTGCCGTGGTATTCGAGGCCCCGGGCCGTCTTCAGCACCTCCTTGCCGGTCTCGACGTCGGTATCGACCGCCTCCATCCACAGCTGCATCCGGTAGCGCGGCTGGATCGAGTCCTTGTCCTCGACCTTGAGCGGCTTGCCCTCGGCGTTCTTCACCCGGTCGATGCTGAAGAAGTACGGCAGGTCGGTTTCCTTGCTGACGCGGATGTCCTTCTCCTCCAGCTTGTCGATCTCGAAGTTCCGGGTGAGCGTGAGGTTGAGCGGCCTGGGCTCGCCGAGGCCGCCCTTGATCTTTTCCAGGGGCTGGTACTCGTCGGGGCCGATCTTGAAGGTGAGCGCGGGGTAAAGCTGTTTGGGCGTCTCGTTGCTCCCCTTCGGCCCACTCTTCGCCTCGCGCGACAGGCTGGCGATGCGCCCCGCGGCCACGAGTTCCTGGCCGGGGCCGCCGGGCAGCAGGTGCATGGCGCTCACGATGAACAGGCTGCGGGCGCTCTGCTCGGCCTGGCGGTCGAGCTTGGTGACCGTGCAGGCGTACTCCACCTGGTGCAGGCCGCGGTCGTCGAGGATCTTCGCCTCCAGCGGGATGTAGGCCGACGCCGTCACCATGTAGCCCTGCGCGGTCTTGCGGATGATCTTCACGTCGATGTTGACGTCCGGCGGGGCATCCTCCTGCGGCTTGATGATAACGTGCCGCTCGCCCTTGACGTTCTCGGTGTCCACGAAGCGGAAGTAGAAGTCGTAGATCGTCCGCACGTCATTAAAGCGCACCTGGAAGGTGTGGGGATTGGTCAGCTGCACGTCCCCCTTGACGGCGGCGGCACCCTTGCGGGGCTCGTCGATGACGACTTCCTTCAGTTCCTTGTCGGACTTGGCGACGAGCACCAGGTCGCTGCCGGCGGGGATCGACTCGATGCGCGACGTGTCGCCGCCGCTGACGGAGACCGGCCGGGGCATCATGCGCTGCTTCAGCCCGCGCAGGACGGCAGGGGAGTCCTCGCCGCGAACGCGGAACAGTATGTAGGCCGGCTTCTCTTCCTCTGCCATCAGTTCGACCAGCGACGGCGGCGGCACGACCGTGATGCGGTAGCGCGGCGTCTCGTAGTCCTCGCCGCGGGCGGTGAAGGTGACGGTTTCCTTCAGGTCGGGGAACTGCCCGGTGTACTCGTTGTCCCCCTGGCGCTGCAGGGTCAGCTCGCCGCCGCCCCGCGAGCCGCGGTAACGGATGCTGACCTGGGCGGGGACGATGAGCATACGCAGGGTGCGGCGCATGGACGGATCGGCCGCGCGCTGCTCCAGCTTGCTGAGGGTCTCGCGGAGTTTGTCCTTGGTGTCGGCCTCGATGGTCTCGTGCGTCTCCTCGCGGTTGAGGCGCGTCTCGATCTCGTCGAGGGTCCAGCCGGCCGGGTCGCGCGGCTGGCCCCAGTCCTTCTTCCCCTGGTCGTCGTTCTCGCGGAAATCGACCGGGGGAACGGCCTCGCCCAGGAGATGCTTGTTTTCGACCAGGTCATTCCAGGTGAGGGCGCGCCAGCCCTCGGCCGCCTTGGGCGAAGCGACGACCCACTTGGAGGCGCGGACCTTGACGCTGAGGGCCGAATCGTCCTTGCCGACGTGCTTGTCGCGGTTCTCCGGCCAGTCGAGGATTTCGAGGAAGGCGCGGCGCGGCCAGATGGTGTTCTGCAGCAGCAGGTTCCGCTCCAGGGCCAGGCCGGCCGCCTGGTGGAAGGCCGCGAAGCCGGCGCGCTCGCCCGCCGCCGTCTGGCCCACCCACGGGATGCAGAACAGGGCCCCGGCCACCAGGTACAGGCCGAGGGTGACGATTGCGACGCCGACCCAGTAGCGGGCCAGGCGCTTCCAGTCGAAGACCTCGCGCACCGGCACCGTCTGGACGCGGTCGGCGGCCTCGTGGATGGTCTGCTCGATCATGATCTGCGAGTAGCCGTAGCGGGCCGCGATCTTCGGGTTGGCCAGTTCCACGGCGGTGATGAGCCGGTCGCCGAGCACCTGGGGGAAGCGGCGCTCGAGGACCAGGGCCAGGGCGGCGTCGCTGAAGTCGCGCGTCAGGCGGAGGGCGACGACGCCGATCACGGGGCCGACCATCAGGAGGATGACGAGCGCCGCGGCCAGCACGGGGCTGAGGCCGGCCAGCAGTCCCGCCACCAGCCAGCCCAGCAGGTAGGCGGCGACGCACGGCACGGTCAGGGCGACGAGGTAGCCCTGGTTGCGAATCAAACCGACGACGATGCCGAGGCTGAGCAGGGCGAACACGTCGCCGGCGATGGAAAGCAGTGCGCTGAGGACGATGGCGCCCGCGGTGCTGCCGAAGGTTTCGTAGCCCAGGGAGACGCCCAGGAAGGCCCCGGCGGCGGCACCCACGGCGGCCACGGCGGCGCGCACCTCACGCCGCACGTTTGAGAGGACACCGAACAACTCGTGGGCCGCGGTGATCGCCAGGGCCGTGAGCGGGGCGAGGACCAGGGCGTAGCCGCGGCCGCGCAGGTCGTCCCCGGTGACGGCGGCACCGATGGCGTCGGCGAGCCAGCACACGCCCGCGACGGCGCCGCCCCCCAGCGGCAGCCGCAACCAGACCGGCAGCGTCTGCCGCTTGACGCCGGTGGCGAAGGCCGTCCGAATGATGGAAGCCGCCTCACCGCCGTACATCCGCCTGATCAACCCCACCCGAAGCAGGATGACGCCGCAGAGGAACAGCCAGCCGAGGCTGACGGCCCGGACCGGGCGGGCAACCTCCTGCACCCAGTCCCACTCGAGCAGGCGGAAGGGGCCGAAGTCGAGGACGAAGCTGATCCAGAACCACAGGGCGACGAGGGTCAGCAGCAGGGCGGCGCCCTCGAGGCCGACGTAGGTCCGGATGGTGCCGCGGATGCGCTCCAGCGGGCTCCGGACGCGCTGGTGCGACTCGACCAGGTTCCGCGAGCGCTTCGGAGGGGTGACGGTGGCCATGTATGGGCTCCAGGATGTTTATCGTTTCGCGCATCGATTTATCGTTTCGCGCTCGCTTCACCCCGCGGGAGAGAATCAACTCTTCCGGGGGGGTGAAGCGAGCGCGAAACGATAAATCGATGCTTACGCCAGTCGCAGCAGTTTCCGCGTCAGCCACTCGACCGACAGCAGGCCGACGACGATACCCAGGACGACCGAGAAGGTGATCTCCGGGTGCGCGCTCAGGTAGAAGCGCCCGCCCAGTGCGGCCACGGCGAGCGCGGCGACCATCGCCGTCCCGATCAGCATGCCCGTCGCCTGCTTGCCGCCGGCGAAGAGGACCAGGGCGACGACGGCCAGGAACCCCGCGATGACTCCGGTGACGATCGAGAACCAGTACAGGACGTTGGCCAGCGGCAGGCCCTGGTCCCAGATGTCATCGACCTTGCCGCGACTCTCCTGCTTGTTGACGAGCGTCTTCATGCAGTCGGGGATCAGGGCGGCGCTGCGCAGGTCGAACACCAGCCGCAGCCGCTCCTTCTCGTTGCCGGACCCCTTCTCCACCACCATGAATCGCTGCAGCGCCTGCTTGAGCTGCAACTTCTTGCCCGAGTCATCCAGCCGCTCCAGCACGGCCTCGGCGTCGCTGGCCAACTCGTAGGCCGCCGCCAGGTCCGGCCGGGTGTTCTCCAGCTCGGTGTCGGTCTCGAGGATCTTGATCTTGAGGTCGCTCGTCGGCCCGTCGGGCTCGTCGATCTTGAGGGTCAGGCCGTACTCGCCGGGCGACTTGAGCAGGAGGCGGGTCGAGAAGCGGCCGTCCCAGTCGCCGCCGCCGGTGGCCATCGGCGCCATCTCGAACTCGGTCTTGACGTCGGCCACGCCGACCGGCGGCCGCAGGATCACCTTCGGCTTGGGGTGGACGTCCTTGCCCAGGGGCAACAGGTCCTTGCCGAAGAACTGGCCGGGCACGTCGAAGAAGGCCCCCGCGGCGAATTGCCGGCCGACCGCCGGGATGATGCGCCGCGTCGTCTTGCCGGTGCTGCCGGCGCTGGCGTAGCGCACCAGCTTCGTCCAGAAGCGCTCGTGCCACACCTCGCGGTATTGCCGCAGGCGCCACGTCTCGCCGGAGCCGAGCCAGACGAGCCGGCCGGCCCCGTAGTTGGGCATGATGACCAGGTAGGGCGGCTCGACCTTGTCCGTGCTGGTCTCGTCCTTGAACGTCGCGACGGTGATGGCCGTGTCCTTGGCTTTCTCCACCGGGTAGAAGCCGTAGAAGCCACGCAGCAGCCGGGAGTCCGTGGTGGCCCCCTTGCCGCGGAAGAACTCGGTCCAGGCGTCGAGCAGAGAAGTCTTCTCGTCCTCCTCGTCCAACTTGAGGAACTCCATCTCCGGGGTGGCGTTGGTGAAGTGCAGGCCGGCGGGGATGGCCGTGTTGCGGTCCTTCTCCAGGCGGATGTCCTTGAGGACGACCGGGTAGAGGTCGAGGATCGGCTTGAGCTTGGCCACCTCGGCGTTGTCCGCCAGGAGCCTCTTGAGCTTGTCGCGGTCGCCACCGGCCGCCTTGAAGTGGGCCGCGGTCAGCGCCAGTTCGACCGTGTGGATCGGGCCGCCCACGACGATCAGGCCGCCGCCCTGCTGGCTCACCCAGCGGTCGAGGAGGGCCGTCTGCTCCTTGGTCAACTCGGTCCAGTTCGGGTCGAAGGCGACGATCACGTCGTAGTTCGCCAGGTTGTAATGCTCGTCCTCGCTTTGCTTCTTGTCGTCCAGCTTATCGGGGAAGCGGGTGAGCATGCGGTCCGGCGGCACGTCCTGCACGATGCCGTTGCGCCGCGCCTGGCCGGGCAGCGGCTGCAGGTAAATGGACAGCTCCAGCCGCTTCTTGTCGGACTCGAGGACCAGCATGGTGCGGACGAACTGGTAGTCGCGCAGCGGGGCGCTGGCGAACAGCAGCACGCGCAGCGCCTTCTTCTCGATCTTGACGATGGCCGGTTCCTTGGTGTGGAACTTCTCGTTGTTGATCTCGGCCGGGTCGCGGGCCACGCGCGGCACAAAGGACCAGTCGCCGACCTTGAACTCGGGCTTGGTCGATTTCTCCTCGGGCGGCTTCGGCTTCTCCGACGGCTTCTCCCCCGGCTTCGTCGTCGCCGGCTCGTCGGTCGGGATGTCGCCGTACTCGGCGGGGGTGATCGGGAACTCGACCTGGGCGCGCGGCAACTGGGTCCCCTTGAAGGTGACCTGTTTCTCGACGGTCTTGAACGGCTGGTCCTTCTTGGGGTCCGTGCCGGGCTTGAAGATGTCGAGAGAGACGGTGATGGTGCGGTCGTTCAGCCCGACGCCGGTGATGTCCACCGCGATCGGGAATGGATCCTCGGGGCGGGCCTTGTCGGGGCCGCGGACGTCAACGACCTCGATTCTCGTCTCCGGCCGGTCCTCGCCGACGACCACGACGAAGACCGGCACTTTGGCCCGCTTGGCCCGCTCGGCGAGGTCCTTGAACGCCTGCGGGCCGCCCTCGGTGCTGCGGCAGTCGGTGAAGATGACGATGCCCTGCGGCATGTTGTTGATTTCCTTGGACAGCACGTCCAGGGCCGACTGGCCGACGTTGGTGCTCTTGACGAGCCGCTCCAGCTTCTCCTTCCGCTCGCGGAACGCATTCTTCGCCTCGTCGTTGGCGTCCTCCGGGGGCTCAGCCTTGAGGTCGGGCTTGAGGAACCCGCTCAACGTGTCGGCGGCGAACACCTGGCCGGGCGCCAGTTGCTTGCCCGGATCGTGCATGCCCTCTTCCCACGCCTTGCGGTCCCAGAGCTGGCCGTCGCGGATCACGAGGTAGTCGTCGTCGAGGTAGGCCCCCCAGCGGTACATCGTGACGGGGTTGGTCTTCTGCAGTCGCTTGAAGAAGCCGTCCGGCGCCGACGGCTCGCCCAGGAAGGCGAGAACCTTGTCCTGGCGCGTGGGCCGCTTTTCCGGGGCGAGCCCCGGCACGACGGGGTCGTCCTGCTTGCCCATGCTACCCGTGACGTCGAAGGTGACGACCACCTTGGACTGCTGGCGTGTTTCCTCCCAATTTTGATAGGCGGGAAGGAGGAACACCACGGCGAGGGTGCCGTAGACGGCCAGGCGCAGGGCGGCCAGGAACGTCCCCCAGAACCAGCCGATGCTGTGGCCGTCGCGGACGTACATCCAGATGACGTAGACGACGCCGACGCTGAGGATGGCGAGGAGGACGATGAGCCAGGCTCGGCCCTGGACTTCGTGGCCGCCGACGGAGAAGCCCTCCGTGAGGCGGCGCCAGACGAATTCGCGATTTTCGTTCATGGGTCGGGTATCTCGCTCATTTTACGCCGCTTCCGTCGTCGGCACCGGGGTCCGGCCTTGCCCGGCGAGGCCCGCCGGTAGCTGCGCCTCGTTCCCCTTCAGGTGGAAGCTGAGATGCACCGCCAGCGCCTGCTCGATGATCAGGACGATGAGGATGACCAGGTACAGCCACGGCGCCTCCGACATGTCCTTGCGCTTCGGCGCCAGCAGGTCGGTGAGGCGCATGTCGGGCGTGATGAGCGCCACCTGATCGTTGGTCTGCCCGGAGCTGCCCTGCTCGAGCATGTCCTTGGCGGCGCGCTTGAGGTTCCCCTCGTTTTCGGTATCGACGTTGTAGACGAACGCCTCGTGGTAGGGCTGCGGCTCCTTGACCTCGCCAGGCCTGGGCTTGCCCTTGATATCGACGAAGTAAACGCCCGGCTCACGGGTCTTGGCGAAGGCGAAGTGGAGCTGCTTGTTCTCGTCCTCCTTGCCGGCGACCGTCTCCAACTCTTTCTCGCTGGCGTCCTCGCCAACCGCGGCGGGGGCGGCCCCCAGCTTCTCCTCGCCGGGCGCCTTCCGGAACGTAATCCTGGCCCGGTCCTGGGAGCCCTCGGCGTCGCGGACGATGTCCAGCGGGGTGCCGAGGGTGCGGCTACTTTCGTTGGTGGCGCTGGTCAGGTATTTCTGCAGGTTGAGCATGACGACCGGGTAGGTGGGCGAGGCCATGCCGCCGCCGGCCCAGTCGTTCCACGCCTTGCCTGCCGTCGTAAGGAAGACGACCGACTCCCCCTTGCCAAACTGCTTGGTCAGCACCAGCGGCTCGCCGTACATCGCCGTGGTGCGCAGGTCGGCCACCTGCTTGCGGAACGTCTCGTTCTCCGGCATGTCCCAGAATTCCTTCAGGTCCGGCGCCTTCTCCGGGTTCTTCGGGTCGCCGCGTTCGCTCAGGAACTGGTCCAGCGCGTTGGCCAGGGCGTAGAGCCCGTTATCGTACCCGCGCCGAATCGTGCCCCGGAACCGCTCCAGCGCCACCTGGAACTTGGCGAATTTCTCGTCCTTCGCCGCCTGGTCCAGCTGGCCGAGGATGGCGTTGACCGCGTCCTTGTACGTGGCCACATCGCTGCGGTTGGGCAGCGTCACCAGTTCGTGGACCTTGGTCGGGTCAGCGTTCCAGTGCAGGCGATTCTGCACCGGCCAGGCCGCGTCGATCATCAAAAACTTGAACACTTCCTTGACCTTCGGGTCGGCGACCTCGCGGAAGATCGGGTGCTGGTCGTCGCGGAAGAAGATCTGGTATTGGCCCTCGAACAGCCGTCCGAACCGCTCCTCGCCGCTGATGCGCTCGGGCTTCTTCTCCTCGAGCGGCACGGGGAAGATGCCGGCGCCCTTGGCGTAGAGCTTCTCGTTGTAGAACTTCGGCTTGACGTGGTCGCCGAGGAAGATGGCGACGTGGCCGCCCTGTTCGAGGTAGTCCTGCACCTTCTTCAGCGCCTTGTCGCTCAGGTCCGGCACGTCGAGGAGGTAGAGGCAGGGGAAGTTTTCCGACGTGAGGTCGAGGTTGTCGAGTTCCTCGCGGCTCTTGCTGACGACCTGGTAGCCCTTGGCGGTATCGACGAAGAGTTTCTGGAGGTAGTAGCCGTCCTTGCGGGCACCGTTGGGCTGGTCCTCGCTGCCGTCGATCATGAGGATCGGCACCTGCTGCTTGACCTGGATGACGGTGACGCGAATGTTGTCGTCGGGGATGCCGGACTCGTCCTTCTCCTGGATCGCGGCCGAGACGACGTTGTAATTGCTCTGGTTGAAGAGCAACTGGAAAAGGTGCTTGCTCTCCCCGGGCGGGAGGTCGATGAACGGCGGGGCTTCGGGGCGCTCTTCGCCGTTGACCTTCACTTTCAAGGAGACGTTCTTCTTATCGGCAGCCGAATAGTTCTTGACGGTGAGGGTGAACTGGACAGGCAGGTTCTCGGCGGTGAAGCGCGTCTCGGGCTGGAAGTCGCTGATGCCGATGTTGTCCTGGTGGATGGCGACGGCCTGGCGTTCACTACGGAAGCGGTAGGCCACGTCGAAGAGCAGCACCTTGCCGCCGCCGCGGGTGAAGTTGTCCAACTCCCCGTGGAGCTTATTGGCCTCGGGGCCGCTCCAGTCGCTCTCGCGCAGGTCGCTGACGAAGTGCAGGACGCGCTGGTGGTTGGCGTCGGTCAGCTTCTGCTCGATCGCCCAGCGGACCCCGTCGGCGGGTTTGACGTGCAGGCGCGACGGGTTGATGTCGTTGAGCTTCGACTCCAGCTTGTGGAACGTGTCGTTGTTCAGCCGTTCGTTGAACTTGATCTCGTCGAGGCTGGACAGGGTGACCAGGCGCAGGTTCTGCCTCGAGTTGGCCTTGAGGGCCTCCTTGGCGATCTCCAGCACCTTCTTTTTGCCGATGTCGAAGGAGGTCATTTCCTCCTTGGTGTTCTCGTCCTTGAAGCGGTCCTTCATGCTGAGGGTGTCGTCGAGGACGACGAGGTGATCGACGGGCTTCTCCTGCGGGCCGCCGAGGCCGCCGATGTAGCGGGCGACGAGGAAGCCGGCCAGGGCGACGAGGAGGCAGCGCAGGCCCAGCAGGATGAGCTGTTCGATGATCAGGCGGCGGCGGTTGCGCTTCTGCGACTTGAGGAGGAACTCCATCGCCGCCCAGCGGATGCGCTTGTAGCGCATGCGGTTGATCAGGTGGATGATGATCGGGGCGCTGATGAGCGCCGCGCCGGCGACCATGTACGCGGGATTGAGGAACAAGAGGTCCATGCGAGTGGTGCCTTTGGTGGATTTGATTTATCGTTTCGCGCTCGCGCCGCGAGCGCGAAACGATAAATCAAGCGGGCGCTACTTGCCGGCGTGGCCGCCCATCTTCGCCGAGGCGCGGATGGCCATGCGGTGGTGCAGGAACTTGCTCAGCACCGCGTCGAGGTAATCGCCGGTGCGGACCAGGGCGTAGTCGATGCCCAACCGCGTGCAGCCGCGCCGCACCTCGGTCAGGTACTCCTCCAGCGCCTCCAGGTAGCCGTCGCGCATGGCGCGTGGGTCGCACAGGAGGTGCGGCATCTCCTCCATCCCCTCGAAGCGCGTGGTGCCGGCGAAGGGGAAGATCAACTCGTCGTCGTCCATGACGTGGAAGATGAGGATGTCGTGCCGCCGTTGCGTCAGCATCTCCAGGCCGCGGAAGAACTCCTCGCGGTCCACGAGCAGGTCGGAGACGATGACGATCATGCCGCGGCTGGCGATGCTTTCGGTGACGCGGCGCAGGATCTTCTCGATGTTGGTCTTGTCGCGCGGCTTGCTGACGTGCATTGAGCGGCAGATGCCGTCGATGTGCCGCTGCTGGCTGCGCGGCGGGATGATCTGGCGCACCTCCTCGTCGAAGGTGATACAGCCGACGGCATCCTGCTGGCGCAGCAGCAGGTAGGCGAGGCAGGCGGCGGCGGTGCAGCCGTAGTTGTACTTGTTGAGGGCGCCGCGGCCGTAGTGCATCGACTCGCTGACGTCCACCACGAGGTTGCAGCGCAAGTTGGTCTCGGCCTCGAACTGCTTGATGTAAAAGCGGTCGGTCTTGGACCAGACCTTCCAGTCGAGGTGGCGGATGTCGTCGCCGGCGGTGTACTCGCGGTGCTGCACGAACTCGACGGAGTGGCCGAAGAACGGGCTGCGGTGCATGCCGGAGATGAAGCCCTCGACGACGTGCTGGGCGCGCAGGTCGAGGCGCGAGATGCGCGCGATCGTGTCGGGGTGCAGGAAGCGGCGCGGGTCATCTTTGAGGTCTTTGGTCGCGGTGGACACGGGGGGGAACCTTTCGGAACCGCCGCTTGCGGCTTAGCGTTCGGAGTATCCCACGAAGTCTCCCGTGGGATACTCCGAACGCTAAGCCGCAAGCGGCTTTCAGGTCATCACGACGCGAAAATCTTCTTGAAGCGCTCGTCCTTGGTCAGCTCGCTGTCCTTGCTGGGCGTGTCCTCGAGCAGCTTCTTGACGACGATGTCGCTGGTGACGCCTTCGGACGCCGCGGTGAAGTTGGTCAGGATGCGGTGCCGCAGGACGGGGTAGGCCAGCGCCTGGATGTCGTCGGTCTGCACGTGCGTACGGCCGTAGAGCAGGGCGCGGGCCTTGCCGCCGATGATCAGGTTCTGCACGGCGCGCGGGCCGGCGCCCCAGGCCAGCCAGTCCTTGATGAACTTCGGCACCCCCGGCTCGCCGATGCGCGTCTGCCGTACCAGGGCCAGCGTGTAGCGGATGACGTGGTCCGTCACCGGCACGCGCCGCACCAGCTTCTGCAGCTCGAGGATCTGCTCGCCCGACAGCACCGGCTGAATCTCCTCGGTGATCAGCGCCGTCGTCCGGCGGGCGATCTCGAACTCGTCGTCGAAGCTGGGGTACTTGACGAAGACCTTGAACATGAAGCGGTCCTGCTGCGCCTCGGGCAGGGGGTAGGTGCCTTCCTGCTCGATGGGGTTCTGCGTCGCCAGGACGAAGAACGGGTCGTCGAGGCGATGGCGGACGCGGCCGACGGTGACCTGGCGCTCCTGCATGGCTTCCAGCAGGGCGGCCTGGGTCTTGGGCGGCGTGCGGTTGATTTCGTCGGCGAGGATCACGTTGGCGAACAGCGGGCCGGCGATGAACTTGAACTCGCGGGCGCCGGTCGAGCGGTTCTCCTCGATGACCTCGGTGCCGGTGATGTCGGACGGCATCAGGTCGGGCGTGAACTGGATGCGGCTGAAGGCCAGCGACAGGCACTTCGACAGCGTCGAGATCATCAAGGTCTTGGCCAGGACGGGAACGCCCTCGAGCATGCAGTGGCCGCGGCTGAACAGGGCGATGAGCAGTTCTTCGATGACCTCGTTCTGGCCGACGATGACGCGGGCCAGCTGTTGCTTGATGTTTTTGAAGCCGTCCTGGAGGCGACGCACGGCCTCGAGGTCGTTGGCGGCCAGGGTCTCGGTGGAGCTGGCGCCCTCGGCGTCGGGGCGCACCAGTTTAGGGGAAAATGACGGTTCGCTCATGCGGAGTCTCGGAGTTAGTAGGGGTACGGAGTTTGGAGTTTGGCCGCTTGCGGCTTAGCGTTCGGCGCTAAGCCGCAAGCCGCCAGACGGGTTATCGTTGGTAAATCGGCAGTGCCGCGTTATCCAGCTGCAGGATGGTCAAGTGGGTGGCGGTGATGAAGACCGGCCCGATCATGCCGCCGGTCCAGCCTCCGTCGGCGCCCTGGCTGCGGACGAGGTTGTCGAAGGTGGACTTGCGGTACTTGGTCCAGGTCATGCCGTCGCGGTCCTTGGGGAACATCTTGCCCCAGCCGTCGTCGCCAAGGACGTACATGGCCTGGGCGTAGTAGTAGTGGGTGTACTCGTCGTGTCCGAAGCGTCCGCCGAGGCCCAGCGGGATCTGCTGGTTGCAGAACTTGAACCAGCCGGCGACCTCCTTGGAGCCGTATTCGCCGGCGCTGAAGCCGCAGGCGATGGCCGCCGCGGTCAGGGCCGGGCGGCCGCCGCCGCCGCCGCCGCCCGCCAGGCTGTAGATGACGCCGCCGTCGGAACTGGTCGAGTCCTTGAGGTACTTGATCGCCTTGTCGATAATCTCCTTGGGCACACTGATGCCGGCGTTGCGGGCGGCGCGGACGGCCTGCACCTGGGTGATGGTCACCGAGCCCTCGTCGAAGTCGCTGCCGTCGGCCGCCGAGATGTAGCCCCAGCCGCCCCGTGTCGTCTGCGCCTTGCCGCTGAACTGCACCGCCCGGGTCAAGATGTCTTCGAGCTTGCGCCTCCGGTCGCCCTCGTCCTCCTCGCCGTAGACGCACGACAGGAAGAGCAGGGCGAAGCCGTGGCCATACATGTAGCGGCCGGCCTCGCCGGGGATGTTCGGGTTGCCGAGCATGCCGTTGGGCATCGCCCGGGCCACGATCCAGTCTGCGGCCTTGCGGATGCGCTCGCTGTACTTGCCCTCACGGATGGTGCTGCCTTCCATGAGGAAGGCCATGCCGGAGACGCCGGTCATGGTCAGCGGGTACTGGCCGCCGCCGGCTTCCCAGTGGCCGTCCGGGTGCTGCTGCTTGGCCAGCCAGTCCAGACCCTTGTTGACGCAGTCCCGGTACTCCTTGGGAAGCTCGTCCGCCCGGGCGCCGGCCGGCAGGGCCAGCGGCGCCGCCAGGGCGACGAAGACGCCCATGAAGATCGCTGACGACTTCATCTCGACTGCTCCTTTGAGGACGAGGGCACGGAGGAAGGCGCGATCGCCCCCCGATAACATGAGACGACCGAGTTTCGCGTTTCTCACAGGATGGCGCCCAGAGAATTTGCGCCGGTTGGCGAGGGCGGGAGGGCGGCGGGTGGGCCGTGCGCGCAGGGAAAGAGCGGGCTGGTTTGGCGACGTCCTGACCACCGAAAACTCTGGGGAACTCCCCTTCAAGCTACCGGAAGGCTCGGGCCGCCGCAAGAGGGGAGAGAAAAAGAACCCGAACGACTACGGCCTCTCGAAGAGCTTGGCGTCGATCTTGTCCAGCGGCTTGAATTCCGTGACCGCGCTCTCGACCAACACCTTGCCGTCGCGCTTGATCGTCGTCTTCTTCGGGCGCTTCAGGCCGTCCGCGTCCTCGTAGTCGTCGTAAAAGACCTCCTGCCTTACCGGGGTGTTGTGGACCTTGACGCGGAACTCGGCCTTGAGGAGCCAGCCCTTTTCCTTGTCGAAAAACAGGGCCACGGTGGGTCGGTCCTCGCGCGTCACCTTGACGCCGACGGCGGGTCGCTCGCCCACTTTCGACTCGCCCAGCGGGGCCAGGACGAACTCCTTGTCCTTCAGCGGCAGCAGCGTCGCCACGTGAACGGCGTAGGTCTGCTCGTGCTCCGTGGCCAAGGTGTCCTTGTCCAGCTCTTCCAAGGTGTCGTTGACGCGGAGCCAACCCTTGTCGCCGGCGATCACCTTGACGGTGCGGAACTTCATGCCGTCCGACTCGGATTCGGTCGTCTGCCGCAGCTGGTCGGGCAGGTTGACGGCCCATTCGCCGGTGAAGGCGATCGCCCCGGCCGGCCCGAAAAATGTTCCCACGACCTTCTGGGTGTGGGCCCGCGCCGTGGCCAGTTTCGCCTCGCCGCCGACGGCCTGCACCGCCTTGTCGATGATCCCCCGCGCCTCGGCCGCGTCGTCGGCGTGGGCCGGGGTCGCCGTCACGGCCAGGGCCAGCGCCAGGGGGATGAAATTGCGCATGGGTGCCTTCTCACGGGGGCCTGGTTGAAATACTGGCCGTTTCAGGAGGTCCACGCCCTGCCCGTGCCCGTGCCCGTGCCCGTGCCCGGTCTGGAATCGGGCACGGGCACGGGCACGGGCACGGGCACGGGCACGACCCGCGTTTGAACCAGGCCCTCACGGGCCGGTGAACAGTCCCGGGTCCAGCTTCGCGCGCACCTGGAAGTCCGAGACCGTCCAATCGAGGAAGGGCTTGCCGCCGCGCTTCACCGACACCTTGCGCGCCACCTGCACCCCTTCCACCTCGTGATAGTCGCTGAAAAAGGTTTCCTCGCTCACCGCCTCGCCGCCCAGGGCGTCCTTGACGGTGCGCTCGCACTTCAGGAGCAGCCCCGTGTCCTTGTCGAAGTACAGGCGCAGGTCGGGCCGGTCGGCGCAGGTCGCCTTGACGCCGGCGGCGCGGCGGTCGTCAATCTTGATTTCCTCCAGGGCGTCGAGCGTCACCCCCTTCTCCTTCAGGGGCAGCAGCGTGGCGGCCAGGCGCAGGACGTGGACCTTGTCGCGCAACTCGGCCAGCGCCGTGTCGTTCATGGTGACGGTGCCGCCGTCCCCCTTGATCCAGCCGCGGCCCACGTCGAGGATGAGGGAGCGCTGAATCGTCTGTCCCCTGACCTCGATCGAGGACTCGTGGCGGAATTTCTCGGGCCACTGGGCGAAGCAGCGGTCGGTGAAGGCCAGGGCGGTGCTGGCGTGGGCGGTGCCCTTGCAGGTCCACTCGGCGGCCTTGAAGCGGCCCAGCCGGGCCTCGCCGCCCGCCGCTTCGATCGCCCGCTCGATGACCGCCTGCGCCGGCGACCGCTCTCCCGCCGGGGCCGGCCGCGCCGCCAACAACAACGGGGTCAGGGCCAGCGCGACAATCCGGATCGTACGCATCGGGGACTCCTCGTGGGTGGGGACAGGGGAGAGGAGCGGCAGGGCGATCTCTCTGTTGTATCCCGGGGCCGCCCCGGGCTCAAAGGGAATTGCGCCGCCGAGCCCGCTTTCTTGTTGCGGCAACCGGACGGCGTCGGATATCGTCTAGTATACGAGGAAGCGCCTCGCCAAGAGCGACCGTTCCTAAGGGGAGGTGGGAGGAATGTCACAAATCGTCCAGGCGACCTGTCCCGGCTGTCAGCAAGTCCTGCGCATCCCGGCGGACTGGCTGGGGCAGGCGTTCAAGTGCAAGCACTGCGGCATGGTCATCCAGGCCCGCGGCAAAGCCCCCCCACCCACGGCACCGACCGCGGTGTCCGCCCCCAAGCCAATCGCGCCGACCGCCGGGCCGCGCCCCGCCAAGCCGAGCCGGCCGTCCTCCGCCGATCCCTTCTCGTTCGAGGAGGACCAGGCGGCCACGACGCCCCCGCGCCGTTCCCGCCCGCGCAAGGGCCCCGGTGGCGGGTTGGCCAAGGGGTTGATCCTCGCCGGCGTAGTGCTGGGGGTCGCGATCGTCGCCGCAGCCTTCGCCTGGCCCCACCTGTCCCGGATGGCGGCCAAGCCAGGGGAGCAGGTGGCCGAGCGTGACGGCGACGGGGCGACGGACGAGCTTTCTCGCGATAGCCGCAAGGCCGCACCGCAGCGCGAGACGACCAAGAAGACCGACATCCCCTTCAAGCAGGACACGGGCAAGAAGCCGGCGAAGCCCGACCGCTCGACCCCGCCGTCGGACCTGCCCGTGGCGAGCGGCCCGTTCCCGCGCCGCGTCCTGGCCATCAGCATCAACAACTACCTGTTCGCCAACCCGATCAACTACGGGATGCCCATCGCCAGCGGCGCCAACGTGCAGACGCTGCTGGAGGACAAGCTCACCCAGGCCAAGGCCCTGCACGTCCCGGGCGAGCAGACAGCCCTCCTCAGCGACATGGCCTCCGAGCGCCTCGCCCAGCCGCCGACCGAGGACGTCATCCGCAACACTATCGTCAACTTCCTCGACACGTCGCGCGCCCAGGACCGCATCATCCTGCTGATCGTCGGCCACGTCGTCGAGATCGAGGGCGAGCCGGTCCTGCTCCCCATCGACGGCATGACTGAATCGAAGGACGGCACGATCCCGCTGAAGTGGATTTACGAGAAGCTGGAGGCCTGCAAGGCACGGCAGAAGGTGCTGATCCTGGACACCTGCCGGCTCGACCCGAGCAAGGGGCAGGAGCGGCCCGGCAGCGGGCCGATGGGGGCCAACCTCGACAAGATGCTCAAGGAGCCGCCGGCGGGCGTCCAGGTGTGGTCGGCCTGCGTCGCCGAGCAGTTCTCCTACGAATTCGAGGGAGTGAAGGTCAATAATGGCCTGTTCCTCCAGGCCCTCAACGACGTCGTCTTCGGCATTTCCCCCAAGAAGATCCAAGAGCCGGCGGACGCCCTGCCGATGGAGCGGCTGGTGGAAGCGGTCAACCTCCGCATGAAAGAGGACCTGCCGCCGGGCAAGGAGCAGACCTCGCGCCTGGCGGGGTCGGAGGCCGAAGGCGGGGCGGCCTACGACTCGAAAGAGGCGATGCCGCCGCGGCTGAAGGTGGCGCCCCCGGCGAAACGGCCGGGCGGCACCGCCGACGTCGCCCTGGTGCGCGCGATCCTCAAGGATATCTCGTTCCCGCCCTTGAAGGTCTCCAAGGACCAGAAGGCCCTCACCGCCGAGGCGCTGCCGCCGTTCCCGGCGGACACGCTCAAGGAATACATGCAGGACGGTGAGGCAACGCCGCTGCGGGCCGAAGTGCAGAAGGCCCGCGAGCTGCTCGCCGGTATCGCCGCCAACAACCTCAACGACAATTACAAGACGACGGGGGTCGCCGAGGGGCCGCTCAAAGCCCAGGTCCACAAGGACCAGAAGACGGTCGCCAAGGTCATCGGCGAGTTGATGGACCAGAGCGACGCCCTGAAGGCCGTGGAGGAGCACCGCAAGAGCGAGACGAAGCGCTGGCAGGCGAGCTACGACTACCTCGTGGCCCGGGTGGACGCACAGATCGCCTACCTCAATGAGTACCAGGCGGTGCTGGGGCAGATTTTGAAAGGGCTGGCGCCTCCCGACCCGAAGCTCTACCAGGGCTGGCGACTGGCCTCGCAGTACGACCCGCAGAGCGGCGACAGCGTCGCCAAGAAGCTCGGGAGCGAGTCGCGCAAGAAGCTGGACAAGATCATCAAGGCGTATCCGAATACGCCCTGGGCCATCATGGCGCGCCGCGACAAGGCCAGCGGCCTCGGCCTGGAATGGCAGCCGATGAAGTGACGCGGCCGCTTGCGGCTTCGCAAGCCGTGCGAAGCCGCAAGCGGCTAAGCGAGCGCCGCCAACCCCTTCTCATCGAGCATAATCCGCCGGATCGCCGTCGCCCGTCCCGTGGCGCTATCGACGTCCACGATCGCGCCGGCCAGGCGCGGGTCGTCGGTCGCCACGTCGAAGGCACTCGGCACGAACGTGACCGTGGTGGACAGCACGCGGTCGATGCGCCGGCCGAGGATGCTGTCGTACGGCCCGGTCATCCCCACGTCACAGATGAACGCGGTCCCCCCCGGCAATACTTGCTCGTCGGCGGTGGGGACATGCGTGTGCGTGCCCAGGACGGCACTGACGCGCCCCTTGAGGTAGTGCCCCAGCAGGTACTTGTCGGCGGTGGCCTCGGCGTGGACGTCCACGACGACGCACCGCGCCCCGTCGCCGATCGCCTGCAGGACGCGGTCGGCGGCGCGGAAGGGGCAATCGACGGGGCGCATGAAGGTGCGGCCGAGGACGCAGAAGGCGGCGACGGGGGTGCCGTCGCGGGCCGGGGCGATGGCGAAGTCGCGGCCGGGGGCGTCGGGCGGAAAGTTCGCCGGCCGGCAGACGCGGTCTTCGCTCTCCAATGTGCGGATGACGTCCTGTTTCTTGTAGACATGGTCGCCGAGGGTGACGAGATCGACGCCGGCCTCGCGAATCTTGCGGTACAGGCTCGGCGTCAGCCCCGAGCCGTTGGCCGCGTTCTCCGCGTTGGCGATGACCAAATCGAGCCCCTCGCGGGCGATCAGCGGCGGCAGCGCCTGGCGCAGGAACGTCACGCCGGGAGGGCCGACTACGTCGCCGATGAAGAGAATACGCATATTTTCCCCCGTTTAGCCGCCGCCCTCGGGGCGGCGCTCTCCTCACGCTCGTAGTGACCCGATTTATCGGGTCGGGTTCGTCATCGACCGC
>Ga0116219_10000618_pt1 | contig 36512 bp, 21 predicted proteins | sample Sb_taG_4_FD_91019 | JGI IMG/M metagenome (GOLD analysis project Ga0116219, IMG submission 91019) | Peat soil microbial communities from Weissenstadt, Germany - Sb_50d_6_BS metaG | ecosystem: Environmental > Terrestrial > Soil > Wetlands > Peat | place: Germany: Weissenstadt | collected 2010-09-21 | reverse complement strand
CGCGCTCCCGGAATCGGCCCGTCCGTCGTGTCCCGAGGAACTCTCCAAGCGTCTGAAAAGAATCGTAGAAAGCCTGGATGCCGAAGGCATCGGCGTGACCTTCACCCGCACCGGCCAGCGGCGCCTGATCCACCTCCGCATGGTCCCCGAAAACTCCCTGTCATCCTGTCATCCCGAGTCGCCGCCGCCTCCGCCCGCCGAAGGGCCCCCGTCACCCTGTCATCCGTGTCCGCCCCCCGAAAACTCCCCGTCACCCTGTCACGCCGCTATCCCTCCACTCCCCATTTCCGCCCCGCGTGCGGCCTTGCGAGCCGCACGCGCCGGCAAGCGGACTCCCGCCCCCCTCCACGAGTCTTCCCCTGTGGAGTGGTACAACGAATTAGGTGAAACCGATGTTCAGATCTGCAACTTTCGTAGCCGTGCTTGCCGCCCTCCCCGCCGGCCTTTTCGCGCAGGCGGAGTTCGACCCGGCGATCTTCAAAAACCCTCCGGCCCGATACCGCGGGCATGCCATGTGGAACTTCAATCTGGGCACTTTGAACGAGAACGCCGTGCTCTCGGGCATTCAGGAGATGGCCAAGCTGAATTACGGCGGGTTTTTCATCGAGGCGGGCGGAAGGCCGCAGGGCGCGCAGGGTGTCACCTATCTCAGCGACGAGTATTTTCGCTTCTACAAGATCGCCCTCGAGGAGGCCAAAAGGCTGGGGCTCGAAGTCGTGCTCTACGACGACTACGCGTTTCCCACCGGAACCGTCGGGGGCCAGCTCGCCGTCAAGTACCCGCAGCACATGGCCAAGAGCCTGAACATGAGCGAGAAAGACGTCGCCGGGCCCGCCCGCGCGGAGGTGGAAATCCCCAAGGGCATCTACATCGGCGCGGTGATGATGAACCGTGACACCTTCCAACTCGTGGACGTCAGCGCCGGCAGGAACGGCGACCGCGTGGTCTGCCAGGCGCCCGCGGGCAACTGGAAGGTGATGGTTTTCTACCTCGTGGAGGGCCGGTCCCGCGTGGTCGACTACCTCGATGAAGAGGCCATGAAGGCTTTCATGTCCATGACCTACGAGAAGTATCAGCAGAACTTCGGCACTTACTTCGGGAACCTCATTAAGGAGACGTTTTACGACGAGCCATCCATGCATCACGCCGACCGCATGTGGACCCCCACCTTCAACGCCACTTTCCAGAAGCGGTACGGCTACTCGCCCATGAAGTATTATCCGGCGCTGTGGTATGACATCGGGCCCGACACCGCCGCGGCGCGCAACGCCCTGTTCGGGTACCGCGCGCAGCTCTTCGCCGGGAACTTCATCAAGCGGCTCGACGACTGGTGCGCGGCGCATCACCTCCAGTTCGGCGGGCACCTCGACCAGGAGGAGCCCCTCAACCCCACGCCGCTCAACGGGGACCTGCTGAAGGTCTTCGAACACCAGACGCTGCCCACCGTTGACGACATCTGGTGGTGGGGACGGTCGAACCCCTCGTACAAGATCGTGACTTCGGCGGCGTTCAACTTCGACCACCCGATCGCCCGCGCCGAGACCTACGCGGCCTATCGCGTGCTCGATGAGAAGATCGCCTATTCGGTGGCCATGGATCAGTACGCCATGGGGATCAATTCGCAGGTGCCGGCGCGCACCATGCAGCCCAAGCGCGCCGAGCTGAACGATTACGTCGGCCGCCTCAGTTACCTCCTGCAACACGGCCGGCATGTGGCCGACGTGGCGGTGTTGTATCCCATCGCGGCGCTGCGCACGGCGTACCGCCACGTGGGCGGCGTTCAGTTTCCCCTGGCGGAAGGCGAGCAGGCGCCTGACATCATGGAGACGGCCTATGCGCGCGAGGGCGGGTTCGCCGGTGACGCCGATTACCAGGACGTCGGCGAGGCGCTCTACCGCGGAATGCGCGTGGACTTCACCTATCTTCACCCCGAAGTTCTGGTGGAGAAGTGCACCATCGACGCGCGGAAGCTGATCCTGAACAACCGCGAGAACCGCGAGGAGTACAGCGTGCTGATTCTGCCTTCGGGCGACACGCTTTCCGCGGCTGCCGCGGCGAAGATCAAGGAGTTCTACGACAAAGGCGGCATGGTGATCGCCACCGGCCTTCTGCCCTCGCGCTCGGCGGAGTTCGGCAAGGATAAAGAGGTGCGCCAGGCGATGACGGAAGTCTTCGGCGCCTCGCCGGATGCGCCCTTGAAGGCCGACGTGCGGCGCGCGCAGGACCGGCAGAACTTCTATGTGTTCTGGTATTACGTCAAGAAAAACAAAGCGGGAGGACAGGCCATTTTCCTGCCCAACACCCATCCGTGGCTGCTCGACTTCGCGTTGAAGCAGTCGCTGCCGCTGCGCGACGTCGATATCCAGGAGCCCATGGGGATGCTCCGGCGCGGGCCGGAGTACGACGGCGCGCTCACCTACATCCACAAGGTGAAGAACGGGCGCGACATCTATTTCTTCGCCAACTCCACGGCCAGGGCCATCGACACCAAGGTGGTGCTCCGCGGCCGGAAGACGCTGCGCATCTGGAATCCTCACACCGGCGGGCAGGAGGCGGCGGAGTCCACCCAGGGCGAGGCCAACGGGCAGCCGGTCACCACCGTGCGCCTGTCGCTCGCTTCCGTCTCGTCGCGGTTCTTCATTGGTGAGTAGGTGGGAACAGAAACCGCAGCACGTCGCCGAAGCGCGCTCCCCAGTCGGCTTCCGAGTGGCCCGCGCCTTCGATCTCGCGGTATTCCAGGTCGGCGCCGCGCCGCCAGCCGCGTTCTTCCAGGGCGTCGCGCAAGGCGCGAACATCTTCCACAATTCGCTGCGGAGATTCGCCTTCGGCGGTTCCGATGTCCAGCCAGATGCGCCCGCGCGCCACGGCGCGGTAGCCGCGCACCAGCGCCAGGATCGACCGGTTGTGCCACCAGACCGAAGGCGAGACCAGCGCCATGCCGCCGAAAACCCGCGGATAGAGGAGGCCCGCGGTGAGGGAAGCCAGCGCGCCCAGCGAGGAGCCGCCGACCGCCGTGTGCTTCGCGGCCTTGAGCGTGCGGTACTCGTGATCCATAAAAGGCTTCACTTCGCGGGCCAGCATCTGGGCGTAGCGATCGGCTTTGCCGCCCTTGCGAAGGCGCGGGTCGCGCGTGGGAGTGTATTCGGAAACGCGCCGCACGCCGGTGTGGAAGATGCCGGCCAGGATCACCGGCTCGATCTCGCCGCGGCACCCCAGCAGGTCGGCGGTGGCTCCCGCGCGCCAGTCGCGGCCGCCGAATGCGGTGGCCGGATCGAAGAGGTTCTGGCCGTCCTGCAGGTAGAAGACCGGGTAGCGGCGGCCCGGTTCCCCGTAGCCGGGCGGCACGTAAACGGCAAGCCCTCGGGGGGTGGAAAGATAGCGCGAGCGGAAGTCGGGATGGAGGCGGAGGGCGCCCGGGGGCATGGTGATACTCTACAACGCGGCCACCTGCTCGATCAGCGACCCGACCAAAATGCGTTCGGCGCTGCCGCTTTCCGTGCCCATCCGGTGAACCGCGCTGCCGTTCGAGTAGAGCACCGCGCCGTCCCTGGCGAGGTCGAACGACAGCACGCCCTTGGCCACCACCTCCTTGCCGTTCGACGACTGGCGGACGAGCTGCCACGAAGACGGCACCATGGATGGCGCATCGGGATCGCCGTGGCCGTTCTCCCGGCCGGCGCGGTCGGCGTCGATCAGGTTGCCCCAGACCATCATCTGTTTCAGGTCGGGCCTGCCCTGCGCCGCGCCCTTCGAGGTCGAAAGCGGCCGGCCCGTGTAGCGCATCGAGAAGAAGTTGAAGAACTGGAAGATCGCGTACGACATCCGGAACGGGAACAGCACCGTGTCCTTCACGATGCCGATGGGATCGGTCGCACGCTGCTTCCCCGCATACGGGCGGCGGATGTAGTAGAGCGTCCCGTCGGCGGCCATCTGCGGTCCGAGAAGATCGGATTCGGGATCTTCGGCCAGGCACGAGATCTCGCCCGAATCCAGATCGAGTCGCTGCACCGAGCACGGGCCGATTCCGGAGAAGCGGCCGGCGCTGTCGCGTCCCAGGCCGGCGCTCTGAAAAACGACCTGCCGCCCGCGTCCCGGCACCCATTGCGGCGCCAGGTCCACGGAGTCGCCCTCCGAGGCCTCCTGCAAGTCCGATCCGGCAATGTTCAGCACGGCGATATTCGCCGCCAGGTCGTGATGCGAGACCGATACGGCGATCTCCGTGCCGTCCGGGCGTACCGCGATGTTGCGCACGCGGAAATCGGCCGTGTGGAAGAGCCTCTGCTCGACGCCGCTGGCGTCCACCGCGAAGACGCCGCTGATGTCGTCGGTCTCGAGCGAATACAGCACTTCGCCCGGATTCCGGCCGCGGGAGACGCTCGTAATCGCCATCCGGAACTCGCCCGGATCGCCCTCCTGCTGCGGCCACAGCATGCCGCGCATGAATTGGGCGCTGCGCCCCTGCGTCTTCCAGGCGTGCCGGTTGTGAATCTGGGCCGCGCGGTCCCGCAGAGAGCGGCCAAACGGGCTCTCCAGCGTATGAGGGGCGCCATCACCGTGCAAATGGAGCTTCCCTTGGGCGAGATAAGCAAGGCAGTTTTCGGTCACGGGCTTCCGACCTCTATTTTCAGAGGCCTGCATCCGAATCCGCAAGTTATCCAAGGTAGATACTCCTCCAGCCTAAGGCTCGCTGCGCAAGCGGGTAAACGCCGAAACCAGGGCGTCTCGCAGCCGGTCGAACTGGCGCAGCTCGCGGGTCTTGAAGCTGGGGCGCGGCTTCCGGCTCTCCATAAAGATGCACCCCACCACACGATCGGAGACCACCACCGGGTAGAGACCGAAGCAGGCGCATCCGAACAGCGGACCGATCTGGCTGGTGTCCTCCCGTTTGGCATCGGCCACCACACTGCGCTTCGCGATGAGCGCCGCCGATACCGGCCCTCCGCCCCGCGACATCCGGAATTTGAACTGCTTGATCAGCTCGTCGGCATCCTCTCCGAGGCCGATTCGGCCCTCGATGCGGGTTCGGTCCTGATTCACGAAGGCGAAGATTACCCGCCCGAAGCCGGCTCCCCGAAAGAGCGCCTCCAGCACCATCAGGATCAAGGTGTTGAGATCGAATCCCGAGTCGGAATTCACCAGGGCGCAGACTTCCTTGGTCAGGCGTTCCAGGGTATTGCCATCTTCGACCGATCCGGGAACCACCTGTGCCGGGAGCGGGCCGCCACTGGCCCCATTCATCGCTTCCAGAACCCTTCGAGTCTGTTCCTGCAGCCGAAGCTCGTTGAGGCGAATGCCCGTGGAGGCTAACGACTCTTGCGTTCCGCGGATGCCCTGGGCCAGGATTTCGTCCACTTCTTCGCGCTTCAGCGGCAGCCATGGGTAATGGTCCTCGAGACAGGCCTTCAACTGGGCGGCGCCTGCCTCCGGTTCCGAGCGGTACACCGCGGCAGTCATCGAATGTCCCAGGGAGACCGCCGCCAGCAGATGGGCGTTGGCGGAAGTTGCGGAAATGCTCATGGGGAATGCGGCGCGCTGAGATTCGACCACCCGGTCCGGCATGCCCCAATACCGCGTGATAGCCCCGCCGAGATCCTCGAAAGTGAATAGCAGGACTCCCAGGCAAGCGGTGGAGAGGGATAGCCGGCGCTCCTTGGCGAGCTTCAGGATCCGGGCATATTCCGCGGGGAGATAGTACGCGGTTAACACTTCGCCCACGTTCCGGACCAGGCCGCAGAGGTATGCCTCTTCCGGTTTGACGTCCGGGAAGCGCCTGGCAAGTTCCCGCACATGATTCGCGCTCAGGAGGGAGAGCGTCATCAACTCGCGGACACCCGCGGGTTGGTCATGGACGTGTTCGAAGATTCGCAATCCGGCGGCAAGGCGCCGGACCGTTTCCGTGCCCAGGAGGGCGACAGCATGTGTGATGCTGACAATCTGCCGCCCGGGAAAGTTACGAGCGTTGGCCTTGCGCAGGAGTGTCAGGCTCAAGCTGTAGTCTCGCAGGATGAGCCCGGTCAGCTCGCGCGGGGACACTTCATCGTGGTCGACGGCCGCCAGGATGGCTTGAACATGCTGGGAGAATGACGGGAAATCGGGCTTCCCGGTCAGCGACTTGACGCAATTGGCGATTTTTTCCTGGCGCGAAAGCGCACTCATAACCCGTCGCCCTGCCCCGGAGTTCCCCGGCGGCGGTCATCACCCTGGCCAGACCCCAGGTGACGATCTCATCTACTCGTGTAGTTAATCGGCATGAGCATGGGAAAACTGTACGGCGCCGCTTCAGTGCAGTTCTTTGACCGCGACGTTGCGAAAGCGGTGATACAGGTCGGGGGTGCAACGGCTGCCGCCGTGGATTTGCAGGGCGATCATCCCGTCTTCGGCTCCGCCGGCGGTGTGGTTGGCGGTGTCGGTCCAGTCGGTGATCTGGTCGCCGTTCATCCAGACCTGGATGTGCGGCGTGGGTCCCTCGATCCGGGCCCGAATGGAATTCCACTCGCCTTTCTTCCAATGCTTCTCCCAATCGGCCGTTTGTGCGCGGACGCCCTGGAGCCCTTCGCCGTAAACGCCGCCCATGTTGCCGCCGGGGAGGTAATCCAGCATCACCTGGTAGGCCTCGCCCTTCTCGTTGGAGCGCAGGAACAAGCCGCTGTCGCAACCGAAATCCGGGTTCATCTCCAGGTAGACCTCGACGTCCTTATACTTCGTGTCGGTCAGGACGATGCCGCCGTTGTCCTTGCGATCCTGGGTGCCGGTGAGCACGCCCTGGTTCACCTTCCACGCGGTCGAGTTGCCGTGGTGGTTCACCTGGCTGATGTGCCACCCTTTCAGGCCGGGGCCGGGCGTTATGTCGGTGAATCCCGGTGGAACAGCTTCCGCGGCCAGGACGGCCGTGCCGCAAAGGAGAAAAAGCCACGCGCTTCTGTTCATGATCCGCTCCCGGCCATCAGAATGGCAGAACCTCGAGGCGCAGGGGATCGAAACGCAAACGCCTCTGCTCCTCGTACGACTGCACCGCGAGCAGCGGCGGCAGCACCGAGACCGCGGCGATGGCCGCGTCCGCGTTGGGCAGTTTCCGGCTCTTGCAGCAATCCAGGAAATTGCGCACGTGGTCGGCCGTGATGTCGCCCGGAATATTCCGCGTGACCGGCTGCGGGTTTCTCCCGGCGGGGGTGAACTCGTAGCGGTTGCGGTTCACGAAGAGCTTGCCTTTGTCGCCGTAGAACGTGATACCGTACTCGCTCGCCGTGCCGTAAGCGTTGGACTGGAACAGCACGGTGAAGCCGTCGTACTCGAACAGCGCATTGCAGGTGTCCGGGGCGGTGCGGCCGTCGTGCTGGTCATAATAGATGCCCCCGGCGAAGACCACCGAATTTGGCGCCCGGTCTCCCATGTACATGTGAACCACGTCGAGCCAATGGTGGCCGAAGTCGGTCATCTTGCCGCCATTGAAATCCAGGAAGGCGCGGAAGTTGAGATACTGGCCGGGGCTCCAGTCGCGGTAGGCAACCGGCCCCAGAAAGCGCAGCCAGTCGAGGTTGGCGGGCTTCTGTGCGGGTTCGGTGGGCAGCGGGCGCGGAACGCCGCCGTGCCAGACGGCGTCGATGTGGCTGATCTTGCCGATGGCTCCGGACCGGACGAACTTCTCGCGCGGCTCCAGATAGATGGGTCCCGAACGTTGCTGCAGGCCGACCTGGCAGATCCGCCCGGTGGCGCGCGCCGCCTTCACCATCTCGGGCGCCTCCTCGCGCTTGCGGCACATGGGCTTCTCGGTGTAGACATCTTTGCCGGCATTCATGGCGTCGATGGCCACCTCTTTGTGCCAGTGATCGGGCGTGCCCACGAGCACGGCGTCCACTTCTTTCAACTCGAGCAGCCTGCGGTGATCGCCGAAGGTCCGGGTATGGGGCGCCTTTTCCTGCGCCTTGTCGACCCTGACTCCGTACACGTCGCACAGAGCGCGGACTTCGAGGTCCTCGTTCTTCTGAAACACGGTCATGACGTAGGTTCCGCGCTCCCCGGTGCCGATCACCCCCAGGCCGATGCGGTCGTTGGCGCCCAGGACGCGGGAATAAGAAAGGGCGGTAACGGCGGCTCCGGCGACCGCCTGGCGTCGTGTCATCATACGGCAACTCCTTCTTTTCGAGATTCCGGTGCTTTCCTCTTCATAGCAGCTTTCGCCGTCCGATTCAAAGGACTGCCGCGGAGGGCGAGGCGGTGGGGCGAGGGCGCGGAGTGTGGCAGCGGGTGGGGGAAGGCGGGCGGGGCCGCCGGAGTGTTGCGGGCAAGTGGGGGAAGACGGGCGGGACCGCCGGAGTGTTGGGGGCCAGTAGGGGAAGGCGGGCGGGGCCGCCGGAATCTTGCGGGCCATTGGGGAAGGGCGGGCGGGGCGCCGGAGTGTTGCCGGCAGGTGGGGGAAGACTGGCGGGGCCGCCGGAATCTTGCGGGCAAGGTGGGAAGGCGGGGGTGTCCGGACCCTCCGCACGGGCGGCGCGGGCCTTCAGTTCTTGAACTCGATAACCACTCCTTCGAAGGGCTGGCTGTTCAGGTTCTCTTCCTGGTGCTTCGCCGCTCCAGCCCAACTCACCTCTCCGGCCTTGTGTTGGACGGTCTCCACTTTCCCGTCGGGTGTGGTGACCTTTGTATTCTGGCCGGTCAGGTAGACCACCACCCGGTCGAGGACGTGCTCGTGCAACGGCGCGCTCTCCCGGGCGCCGATCCTGACGCGCGTGACCCGCACCTGGCTGTTTTCGAATTCCAGCTTATAGTGTCTCGGATCGACCTTCAAGGGATCGAGCGCGGCACTTACCGTCTTTCGAGGATCGCCGTCCTTTTTGATCTCCAATTCGATGATGGTCACCGGCGCGCCACTGACGATCTCCGAAACGTGTGTGCCGGCCTTAGGGCTCCATGTCACCTCGCCGGCCTTCCACTCCGACGTGGCCGTTTTGCCGCCCTGCGGAGTGACATCCTGGCGGCCGGCCTGCAGATAGACCATCACCCGATTCAGCTTGTGGTCATGCGGCTGCGACCTGGTGTGGGGCTGGTCGGTGACTTTTACGACCCGCACCTGGTCGTTGTCGATCAGGGTCTGGGAACCTTGGGCGAAGAGGCCGGCCGCCATCGCCAGGAACAACAGGGGAAAACGCGTGGATCGCATTGGCCCATGATACAGCGGGAGCGGTGCCGGGGCTACCCGCGGTCCCGCTGGTCCCGCCGAGTCACTGGATGCGGAACTCCATCGACACGGCGGCGGTCACGGAGATGCTCCCAGGGCGGGAGCAGGCCTGGTCGCGGAACTGCCGCAGTTTCGTGGTTTCGAACTCGACACCGTGGATGTGGGTGGCGCCCGCGTCCACAGCAGCCGCGAGCACCTCCTCCATGCGGCCGACATCGCGCAACACTACGACGATGGATTTCCGCGTGTAATAGTACTTCGCGGTGATCCCGTCGTTTTCGGTAACGATTCCGAGTTGAATGAAGTCCGTCTGCACGTCCTTGTCCTCGACACCCAGGCCGGCAACGGCGGCGCGAACGGCGCGAACGCGCTTATCGTTTTCCCGGCGTGCTTCGTCAAGTACCTTGGAATGGACCTCGACGCCCAGGGAGAGGACCACCTGGTCGGGGGCGACCTTGATCTCGGCATCGCCGGTTACCTGGATCGTCTGTTCGGCTCCGGCGGAACAAGCAGCTAACAGAAGCGCAAAGGGGAAGTGGCGGATGAGTTTCATGCTGGAATCATGCCGCGCGCGGCGGTTTCCTTTCAGGATGCAGGGGCGATCGGGGGAGGAGCGGTTTCAACGTCGCAAGTCACCCCGAGCTGGGGTAAACTGTCCAGAAGCCGATAACCAGCCGTGCCAAGAGTCTTTATCTCGTACAGCCGCGCCGACGCTGCCTGGGCGGCCAAGCTTTCGGATTCTCTCCAGGGCCTGGGATTCGAAACGTTCTTCGACCGGAGCAGCATTCGAGCCGGTTCCAATTGGGAAGGCGAGATTCTCCAGGCGCTGCTTCAATGCGACCACCTGGTGGTGCTGTGGTCGAGGCAGGCGCAGGCGTCGGACTGGGTGTCCCGCGAGCGAGGGCGCTTCGAGGCTGCCTGGCAGAGGCCGAACCAGCCGATGCCGGCGGGCCACACCCTGGTGCACCTGCTGCTCGACAATCCACATACCGCCTTCGACAGCTATCAGCACGTCTCCGAGATCCTGGAGGCCGGCGCCTATGCGGGGGGAGCGGCGACGGTCTCCGACGCCCTGTGGCGGCAGGTGATAGACCGGCTGAACCTGGCGCTGCGGCAGGTTTCGCTGCCGGTTACCCGGGCCATCGTCACGGTGACGCGCCGGGAACTGGAGTCAGGGGAGGTGGATTTCAGCTTCAGGCCACCCGCGGGGCGCAGCCTCGACACCCTGCTGCGGGAGCTGGCAATCACCCGGGAGCAGTTGGCCGACTACTACGGAGCGACACGCGAGGATTGGCGCCCCTTCGGCGGCGCCTACACGATCCACGCGGTTCTGGAGGGCATCAGAGACCAATTGAACCGGGCGCCGGGCGCAACGCCCATCCGCTGGGCGCCGGTGGAGGACGAACTTTTTGCAGACAGGGAGGAACTCATCGAGCAGGCTGCGGTCAAGCTGGCCAATACGGTTTCGCTGATCGTCATCGATCCCGTGGCGCTGTATTCGCACACGATACGCCAGTTAGTCAACGATTACGTGGCGAAGTGTTTCGACAACTCCCACGCGGTGGTGGCGGCACTGCCGTTATTTCCGGCTCCGCCACAGCCCCGCACGCATCAGGACATGGTGAGGCAGGTGTTCCGCTCGCTGGTGGACCGCTTCTACGGCGAGCTTCCAGGCCCGGCGCGCCTGCAGCAGGCGCAGTGCAGCGTCTTCACGCCCGACGATAAGGACATCAAACGCCTGGTGCGCGCCACCATCCGTCAGTACGCTACGGGCGACGAGGAGCCTGCCAACCCGTTCCTGGGGATGCGGCGGCGATGATCTTCACCCTCTATTCCTACAAAGGCGGCGTGGGCCGGTCGATGGCCCTGGCCAACCTGGCGCACTGGTTCTACCTGCGCGGCCTGACGGTACTGATGGTGGATTGGGATCTGGAAGCGCCCGGGCTGGAGAGCTTCTTTTACAAGTCGGAGGAGAAGATCGAGCTGGTCCGTTCGCACCTCGGTGTCATCGACCTGCTTTCGGCGTACTGCCGGCAATTCCCGTACATGAGCGGGCCGGCGTCGTGGGATGCGCTGCCGGGGGTCGAAAGCTATCTCTGTGAGATCGAGCCGGAAGTGGATTACCAGAGCGCGACTCGGGAGTCCCGGAGCCGGGGAAGGCTGCGATTATTGAGCGCCGGATGGCGCTCGGGCGGGCGCTTCGCGGAATACGCCGAGGCGGTTCACGCTTTCGAATGGGCGGGCTTCTACACGCGATTCCGGGGCGAGGAGTACTTCAACTGGCTGCGCGGCCAACTGGCGTCGCTGGCGGACGTGGTGCTTGTGGACAGCCGCACGGGAATCACGGAGATGGGCGGCGTGTGTACGCGGCACCTGGCCGATGTGGTCGTCACCCTGTGCGCCCCGAATTCCCAGAACCTGCAAGGCGCGCTGGAAATGGCCGATTCGTTCCGGAGCGACCAACTCGCGGCAGCGCGCGGGCGGCGGCTCGAAGTGCTCTTCCTCCCGGCGAGGATCGATGACCAGGACTCCGCCGGCCACGGTGTGTTTCGCGGCCAGTTTGTGAGCGGCGTGGAGCGTTTCACACCGGATGTGTTCCGCAAATGGAAGCGCAGCCCGTGGGACCTGGCCATACCGTATAAGGCGCAGTACTCTTACGGGGAGAGCCTGGTCACCGGGGTCGAGGGAAGCAACGAGCAAATCGAACTGTCTTACAGGCAACTTGCCACCCACATGGCGCTCTTCTCCACGCAGGGCAGCAAGCTGTGGAATGCCTGCCTCCCCGAGATGAAACCGCTGGCCGCAGCCGCCGGAATCGATCTCGCGACGCCGGCATGGCATGAGGCCGAGGCGGTGGTGGCGGAGTTCAATGCCCAGGAGCTGGACGAGGCGCGGCGCGCGCTGTTGCGCCTGGTGCACTTCTCGCCCCAGTCTCCGTCGCTCGACTCCAGGCAGCGGAGTACGCTCGCCGACCTCGCGGCTGCCGGGTCGAGGGATGTGATCGACCGTCTCACCAAGGCGGGGGTCGTTACGCGAGTCGAAGAGGCAGACTCGAAGGCGCCGGAGTCTCTCGAGCTGACGCACGAATCCGTTGTGCCGAATTGGCCGCGCCTGCGCGACTGGATCGAGCCGCAGCGTGCTTTGCTTCTCTGGCGCCAGGACCTGGGGGCGCAGGCAGCCAAATGGATGGGGCGCGACCAGGACCCGGCGCTGCTCCTGCGAGGAGGTCCGCTGCGGGAGGCGCTGGCGAAATCGGCCGGGGCCGAGCTGAATGCCGCCGAGACTATGTTCGTGTTGAGCAGCCGCAAGTTTGAAGAGGAGCGGGAACGGACTGAGCGGGAGCAGGCGGAGCGGGCAAGGCTGGCGGAGCAGGAAGTTCGCAGACGCCGACGGAGATTGCGCCTGATGCTGGCAACGGCCGGCTCGATCTTGATTCTTCTGCTGGTTGCCGGGGCTGTCTATCTGCGCTCTAACGGGTTTCAGGCGTGGTATGTCGTCCGGCAGGGTGTGAAGATCAATGTCACCCCCACAGAAGACGATGATCCCACGGAAGATTGGAGGAACGCCCTCCTGGCTTCGGGCCACGTCGCTGAAGCCCTGGACGGAGTGCGCCATCTGCTACCCGGGCGGGACAAGTTCCTGACGCTTGCGGATGCCGCGAATTTCTTATGGGCGGCCGGCCTGAAAGCCGATGCGGCCCAGGTGGCGTCGGAGGCTCTGAACTTTTCGGCTGACTCCCTGAAAAGGAGCGCAAGCAGCACAACCTTTGGCGGCGACTCGTCCGAGGGCAGTTCCGACTACCCAAGGACGTTGGTAGAAGTCTTTAGCAACCTGTCAAATCGGAGTATGTCCCCTCCCAAGGACAAGGTTGAGCAACTGGTCTCATCATTCACCCCAGCGACGGCCGAAGATGGCGTTTACATATTTGGGCGCCTGCTGGGGTTGGTGGATTCGCCCGAACTGCGGAAGAAGTACCTGGCCTCCGCGCTTGCTGTGACGGACAATCGACGCCGATGCGCGGCCCTGGTCAGTCTCGTCAGCGGAGCGGGCAAATTCCAACCGTCTTTGGAGCCGGGCGTGATTGAGAAAGCTACCTACGCCGCACTTGCGATCCCAGACGCCGGCCAGAAGGCCGATGCTCTGCTGGATATCGCCGATGCACAACCTTCCGACGCAACCCGGGCTGCTGCCATGAAAGCCGTTCAGTCGCTGCCCCCATCCCGGGATAAGGCTGGGGACCTAGTCCAAGTAGCCTTCCGCCTGGCGCAAGACCACAAACCGGGGGAGGCCGCGGACCAGTTCGCAAAGGCTCGCGAGGTGGCCAAAGGCCTGGCTCCGGATGAGCGGGCATCGGTGCTCTTGGATATCGCAGATGGGTCACCCGATCTGGCGGTTCAGGTGCTCGACGAAGCCGCAAGCCTCGAAATCAAACTGAATGCGAATCGGATCATCGACATTGCCAGCGAATACGCCGCGCACGGCAAAATGGACAGCGCGCTCAAGCTCCTCGATACAGTGCCTCTGGCGGTAGGGCGGACCCCGGCACGGCAGGCCAGCCTGCCGCCGGCGACGGTGGGGCCGCAGAGCGACCAGTTGGACGGCCTGGTGAGAATCGCAATGAGCGCCTGGTGGGACCACCGCAGCGAGGATGCCCGTTCGGCTGCCCTGGCCGCGGTCGCGCTCTATACCAAGGCGCCGAATTCACGTGGGAACCGCGTCACCCGATTGATTCAGATCCTCTATCCGGATCCCTCCGCCATGCGACTGGTGGGACTGGTGTCGACGCCCGACGCTTATCTTGCGCTCGGCCGAGCGGCAAGATCGGCTGGGAATGCGGAGCAGGTTCGCCGGGCCCGCGAAGAGGCGCTGGCCCTGGCCGGAAAACTCTCGGGAGCAGACAAATCCGCGGCACTGTCCCAGGTTGCGCAAGATTACGCGGTGGACGGCCGGCTCTATGCGGCGCGAAGGCTCGCGGACCAATGCCTTCCCAACGACCGCCTGGCGGCCTACACCGCAATCCTCAACGCGCATTCAATCCAAGCACGCCCGGAATTGCGCAACGTCATCGGCGGGATCTTTCAGATCAGGAAATAGCCGGGCGGCATCGGGCATCCGGCCGAAAACCACCAACGAGGTTTACAGCGGCCAGCGGGGTGACGGTGGATCATGGTTCATTTTCAGTGATTTGGGAATGGCAACGAATTTGCAAGTTCTCTGCGCGAGGCCGTTGAAGACAGCACATCGAGACGGCCGAGGAGGAAACATGAAGACCAGATTGCTGGTGTTGGCGATGATGGCTGCGGGCTCCATGTTCGGAGCGACGCGGTTCTTCGTGGGTGTGGGTGTTCGCGGTTACTGGCCGGCCCCCGCGCCGGTGGCGGTTTATGCTCCCCCGCCGGCGCCGCTGGTGGCGTACGCGCCGCCCGCGCCGGGCTACGGGTATACGTGGGTCGGCGGCTACTGGTATCCCGCGGGAGCGCGCTACTCGTGGCGGCCCGGCTACTGGGCGCGGCCACCGTATGCCCGCACTTACTGGGTTGCACCGCGGTACTACGGCCGGCGCTACTATCCGGGCTACTGGCGGTAGGACAGCAGCAAAGCCCGCCCCTCACTGTGCCGCAAGAGTGACGTGAAGCGTTTCGCCAAACGAGCCGATTCCTTGAATATTGAGGCGGCCGGTGATGTCGAGATTGGCCTGGCCCACGGTCACCGGCATCGGCTCCAAGCCCGCGCGCTGCAGGTACCCGAGAGAGTTGGCGAGCGGCAGATCGCCGGCACTCGTGTGCAAGACCACGCCGGCCGTGGACTGGGCCGTGGGGAGCCAGGCCGCAGCGCCTGTGTTGACCAGGGTTGGCGTCACCTGGCAAGTGCCGCCCGCGGGGACCGGGACAGTCGCGCCGTTCTCCACAGTAAGGTCGAGGGCGGGGCATTGCACGCGGATCCCCGCAAACTCGCCGTTGGCATACTTCAACGGCCCGGAACCGGCGTAGGCGATATTGCCCACTTGCATGCGCGGCATGGAGGATGTGTCCGTGCCCATGCCGGCATCCGCCAGAACAACCGGGCTGCCGGTTTGCCTGGCCTGGACGAAGCTGTTCTCCCAGCGCAGAAACAGGCCAATATCGCCGCGGGCGTCGGCATCGCGGTCGATGGTCAGGGTCACGGGAGCACCGGAAGCCGGGGCTGGCGGAGCGGCAGCGAACGTGGCGCCCCACTGGGCTAAGGTCTGGGCGGAGGGGCGCGCGGAACCGTCGGGGTTGAAAATACCGTAGTCGTCGCCGGTATCCACCCGCCAGCCGCCGGGCATCCACCAGACCGAGGCCGCGCTCGAACCATCCTCGTTGGCAAGGCGCATGAGCGAGTCGCAGATGACGGACTGAGCGGCAAGGCTGGCGGTGGCGCCGTTGGCGCCGATGTCGAAACCGTATTCGGCCCAGTATATCGGCTTGCCTCCGGAACGGTAGCGGGCGTAGGCAGTGGCGAACTCCAGACCGCGGCCAGCGGGCCAGGGAGTGGGGATCTCGTAGGCCTGCGGTGAAGTGAAATCCAGGTGAGCCGCGGCGGCGCCGATTTCGTACTCCATCTGGTTCAGCATCGCCGTCCCATGTGCCGTCAATGCGTAATTGACATCCAGCACGGCGCCGCCTTGCTGACGGAAACTCACCAGCGTGCCCGGCGCGGCGGCGCGAACCAATCGGGAGGCCGCACCCAAAGATCGGCTCTCGAAATCGTCGACAAAGCGCCGGTAGGCGGCCACCATTACGCGCCATGCGCCGTCGGTTTCAATCTGGGTATCGAGCGGATTGGAAATCTGGCCCGAGGCGTCGCGCGGTGCGGTGAAGCCCCAAAGGTTTTCGGCGTTGGCCGGGGAGCCGTATTGGTCGGTGAGCCAGGAACGCCAGGCGCCGTCGAGCGGGAGGCGATCGTTGTGGAGGCCCAGGACGGGTTCCCAGAGCAGGTCATAGGCGAAGACACGATCGTGGCCCGGGAGGAACGCGGCTTGGAGCAGAGCACCGATATTCGGATTGATCTTCGTGGGCTGGCCGTAATAGAGAACCGCCACTGGAGTGCCGGGGACAAAGACAGGGATGTAGACGTTGGCCCACAAGCCGTGATTGCGGCAACGATCGAGGAAATCGACCAGGTCGCGGGCCTGCTCGGTGCCGGTGTATTGGAAGCTGACGAGGTTGAAGTTGAGAGAGGCGAGAAGAGCAAGGTCGGCCTCGACCAGATCGGGATCGTAATTTTGGGGCGCGAGCCAGGATTGAGCGAAGCGCGCGGGCTCGAGACCTGAGGTGTAGCGCGGCCAGTAGTTGACCCCTTCGAGGAACAGGGGGCCGCCGGCGGCGGTGGAGAAGGAGCCGTTAGCCGCGCTGACTTGCTGAGCCGGCTGGAAGGTGAGGGTGGGGTCGAAGACGCGGACCCGGCTGGTGAGCCGGTCCACTTCGTTGGCACCGACGACGAGGCTGGCGGTAATGGTGTAGTCGCCGGACGGCAGTTGGCCGACATCAGTCGCGGGGACAGTTTGCAGTTGGCCCGCGGGCAAAGCGAGCATGTTTGCGGACTGGGCCACAACGGTGCTGGTGGAATCCAGAATGGACCAGTTCAGACTCGCCTGGGCGGAAGCCGGGGCAGCGTTGACGACGCCGGCACCGAGAACGACGTCTTCCGTGGGCAGGGTTACGATCTGGGTGGGGCCGGCATTCAGAATGTAAAGGCGGTTCGGGGCGGCAGCGAGCAAGGCGACGAGCTGGGCGCGCTGCGGGTCCTGAAGGTGGGGCCACGGCAGCCAGATGGTGAGGGTTCCGGCGGTGGTGATATACCACGTGGCGGCGGGCGCCTGCGGGTCGCCAACGGCGCGGAAACGGCCGTCCGGGTCGGGTGTGGCGGAGAGGCCGCGACCGCGGGCCACAGGGACCCGGACCGTCTGACCCGCCATCTGCGTTACGTATTGCTTGTAGGAGGGCGAGATCGTTTCCAGCACCGGGACGGTGAACGGTTCCAGGGTGGGAGCGGCGGCGGTCCCGATGGCGCCGAGGGCGAACTCCACGGGACCGGCCACCGCGCCTGCCGTCGTGCTGACGCCGAAATAGAGTGTGCCGGCCTGGGCCGGGTTGAAGGTGGTGCCGGCGCGCGCGGGCGCGGCTCCGGGCTGGTACTGGAAATCGGAGGGCAGCAGAACCTGCTTGGTCCACGGAGTTGTGAGTGGGATGCTGGCAAGCCAGCGGGACCCGTCGGTTTCGATCCATTCGAAGAGCATGGCCTGTCCGGGAGTTCCGCGGGTAGAGACGATGGTGGCCGTTTGCCCGGCGGGAAAGGCGGGCTTGGCCAGCGGGGCGGTGAGCAGGTAGTACTGGGTCTGGGGGAGCTGGAGTTGGAAGTCCAAAGCCTTGGATTGGCCATCCGGGCCGGTGACGGTGGATTTGGTCACGGTGGCCGCCACCAAGGACGTCGCGGTCAGTGTGGCCGACGAGGGATCGAGGGCCGGATTGGCGGGCGCCAGGGTCTGCAAGGTGGCCGCGCGGTCCAGCCACTGGCTGTTTGCCGCGGGGTAGAGCGGGTCGCGGAACGGCTGGCCGCCGCTGGCCATCAGGCTTCCGCCGGCGGCAACGAAGGCGGCGATGGTCTTGAAGCCGGTGAGGGGGAGGCTCTCGAGGCTGGGGACGGCCAAGAGGATGTCGGGCGCCGGAGCGGCCGAGGCCAGGTTCGCCGGAGAGACGGTCTGCACCTGGTAGCCGGCGTCAGTGAGCAGGCTGGTAAACTCGGTTACGCCGAGGGTCCAGTGCGCATCCTGCCAAGGGCCGGCGCCATCCAGGACGATGGCGCGCGGAGCGGCTGGGGTTTGCGCGGTAGAGGTGAGGGTGGCCAGGAAGAACAGAGAAACTCGGGTGAGGTGACGCGGCATGAATCCCATTTGCATCCCAGGTTCCAGTCAGTATACACCAGGCTGTTTCCGTGGGCGCCTGGCGGGCTTGGCGTGAGGTTCAGGGGCGGCGGAGGCGAATGGGGGCGCCACGGCCCTCGCTCGAGATGAAGGCGCGGAGCTGGATGTAAGGACGGTGCGGATTGGATTGGCTCAGGGTAGTGCGGATCCAGCTCTCGTGGTACCAGCGGTCGAAGGGCGGATACTCGGCCCGGGCCAATTCCGTTTCCAACTGCTCCAGCGACGCGCGCGCCTCCCGAACGAGCTGCCACATCCGTGGCGCGTCCGACGCGCGGAGGGCCTCTTCCAACTTCAGCGCCGCCTGCGTCTGCCGCTGGGCCACCTGGAGGCCGAGCGCCACATCCACGGAGAAGAAGCGCTGTTCGGAGAGCGACATCCCGTTCTCCGCCCGCGCCTCCGCGGCGAGGGACTCCTCCAACTGCCGGTTGCGCGACTGCATCAGGGCCATGGTGCCGGCGTCGACCGCCGGAGGCGTTTCGCCCGCCACCTTTTGATACAGGCGGTCGAGCAGTTCTTCAATCGCATCGGGGGCCACCCAGAGCTTGTCCGGCGTGTCGAGGACGGCGAAGTACCGGTTGTACGCGTCCGCGGCGCCAGTCGCGCCTCCGAAATACTCGCGCGACCACCACGCGGTGTAGCGGCCGGCGGGGTCGGGCGCGGCATAGATCGCAGGAGCGTCCCAGGTGATGTCGGCGAGCATGCGCCCACCCATGACGTAATCGCGCACCTCCGACATGTTGACCAGCATGTACGCGGTGGCTCCGGACTTCACGATCTTGTCGAACTCCGAGGCGACGGTCGAAGGCGCCACGGTATGGGTCAACTGCTTGGTCAATCTGCCGCCCAGGTAAGCCAGATGGTAGTACACGCCGTGCTTCCATTTCCCCAACCCGGACGGCAAGGCGCGCATGTGGCCGTCGTTGTCGTCGGGCCACACGACGATGACGTCGGCGGGCAGGTCGAACGCCGCGGGATTGCGCTGGTACTGAGGCAGCATCTCGGAGTACATGGTGAAGTGGAACAGCGGAGGCTTGTCCTTCGGAATCAGCTCGCCGACCATCTTGACCTGTTCGTTGATCACCTCGCGGAAGGTTTTCGCCTTGTCATCATCGGTGGTGCCAGGGGGGAAGGTGAAGGGGCGGTCCTCGGTGCCGCGCATGCCCACGGGCCAGATCACATCCAGATCGCGGTTCTCGGTCACGCCGCCGCGCCAGAACCGGAGCATCCCTTCGCGGTTGGTGAACCAGTTCCACTCCGGTCTGACGCCACGCTCGGCAGCCAGGTTGTAGCGCACCAGGCCGAACGGATTGGAGACCAGGATGTCGTAGTGGTGGGAGGTGTAGTAGAGTCCCCAGTCGCTGGCCAGTTTCTGCACCTCGAAGCGGCGGTGGACGCGGGTGTAGGGCGCCACCATGTTCATGCGCAGGCGCAGCGCGGTTTCGAAGAACCTCTTGTACCAGTCGAGCGGGACGTCGCCGGTTTGCAACGGGTAGCCGTTGGCGTCGAAGGGGCGCGGCAGGAGGTCTTCGTCATCGTGGAAGAAACCGCGATAGCGGAAGGCGGGCGGACCCTGCGCGAAGCTGGTGCGCTTCAGCACCAGGGGGTCGCGATGCGCGGGGGCGTAGCCGGTCCAGATGTACAGGGGATCGATGCCCAGGCGCTCGGAGAGGATGTAGGCGGCGAACGCGGTGCCGCGCGGGTTCGACCCGACGAGCCAAACGGCGCCGCCGGCGGTGACGATGCGGCAGGCCTCCCACTGGCCTTGCATGGCGGCGGCATCGACCGCGGCCGGCACCTGTCCATGACCCAGCGTCACGAGCCGGATGCTGGGGCGACCGGCGCTCGGACTCTTCACGACGGGAGGCTTGTAACCGCTGATCTTTTCGATGTCACCGGCAAGGAACGAGGCGGCCTGGTGGACCGCGGAATTCTCGTCGTCACCGACCACGATTTCGCTGCCCGCGAGGACCACGTCACCCTGGGCCGGCGGCCCGGTCTGCACCCAAGATCCGCGAAGGGGGGCGGTCCAGGGCGCCGTCTGAGCAGACGCCATGCTGGAGCAGAGCGCCAACAGGAGATACGGAATGGTGTTGCGTAGAGTCATGGGGACCTCCGGGCTCTACCGTTAGTTCGAGCCGCGAACGAATATCGTATTTTAATGTAACTCAGAGCGACGCGGTGGAGTGGTGGTGGCGGCGCGGTGAAGCTCTTCAGCGGCCGCGGATGCGCGTGCGGACGGCGTAGAGCGAGGTGCGCGCGGGAATGAACAGCGTCTGTCCATCTTTCCCGCCGAAGACCAATTGCAGCGGGCGCTCGGGGACCTCGATGGTGTCGATGAGTTTGCCTGCGGGGTCGTAGACGTAGATCTGGCCGGCGGCGATGTAGACGTTGCCACGCTCGTCGACAGCGACGCCTTCGCCACCCTGGTCGGCGAAGAGTTTCTGATCGGTGAGGTTGCCGTCCGGCCCGACGGTGGCGGACCAGGTGGTCAACTCGGATTCGTCGGTGAGGTAATAGGGCTTGCCGGGAACCGCGCGGGCGAGGCCGAAGGCGCGCAGCACATCGCTGCCCTTCACGCCCCACATGAGCGATCCGTTGACAAAGTCCTGGCCGGCGGAGATGAATGTCGTGCCGTCCGGCGATACATATTGATAGGAGCGCGGGACGGATTGCAGGTGGTAGTCGCTCACCGGCAGCACCGCGGTCATAACGGGGCGGGGAGTGAAGGGCTCGGGTTTGAGAATCGAGACTTCCCCTTCTGCGCCGGGCTTGAAGGCGTAGACGGTTCCGTTTCCGGAGTAGCCGACGACGATGAGGTTGCCGGCTTTGTCGAAGGCGAGACTGACGGGGTCGAGGGGACTGTCGCGGACGATCGAAGTGCGGCGGAGGGCGGCCGACCAGCGATAGATCCTCTGCCACTTCGCGTCGACGAAATAGAAATCGCCCGCGGGATCGACTGCGCCGCCGGAAATGTTGTAGAAGCCGCCTGCCAGCTTTTCCACCCGGGCGCCGGCGGCGAGGACGGGCGATGCGGGCTTGGGGCGGACCTGCGGAGCATTGCCGGAGAGCGTCAGCCAGGCGAACTCGCGCTGGCGGATTTCGACGTTGTGGGTCTGGTCATAGACGGCGTCGTCGAACGACACCTTGCTGTTGCTGTAGCAGTGGATGTTGCGCAGGCGGATGTTGCGCGAGTTCGAAATCTTGATAGCCCACGGGAAGGGCTGAAAGGTGCTGATCACGCGGTAGATGTGGAAGTTGGCGAGGGTGATATTGCTCGAGCCGTCGATTTCGAGCGGCAGCGCGAAGCCGCCTTCGCCGCGCTCCTCTTCGGTCTGGAGCGCGTAGATCTGCCAGTTGGAGGCGTGGTGGATCTGGATCTCGTAGCGGACGTGATGTTCGCTGGACATCTGGTAGACGCGTCCCTCGGTGGTGGTGTCGGAGACGAGCATGCCGGCCTGCGCGAAGGTGCTAGGCGTCCAGATGTCGAAGAAGGTTCCGCCGCCGCCGGCGGTGACCCACAGGCTGGGATACTGGCTGTCCCAGCGGCGATTGAGGTCGGGATCGGCGGTGTGGGTGTTGTTGTAGGGGTTCTCGCGAGTGCCGTCGAGCCGGTTGGTTCCGTGGCCGCCGAGGAAGCGGACGTCGTTCATCATGGAATCCTTGCCGGCCATCCATTTGGCGGCCACGGCGCGCGGGTTGACTCCGTTGGTGTAGAGCCCGATGCCGATCATGATGTTCGTGCCGCCCTGGGGCGCCTCGATGAGCGGCTCAGGCGCTCCGACGCCTTGAAATGCAGGGGTGGAGTCGAGCAGGTCGATCTGGGTGGCGCTGGGGTGCAGTCCGATGAGGACGGTGTCGGGCTTGAGCACGATGGTATCGCCGACGACGTACTTGCCGGAGGGCAGGTAGATGGCGTGGTTTTCGGCGATGGCTTTCTTGAAGACGGCGGTGTCGTCGGTGGCGCCATCACCCTTGGCGCCGAGGGCGCGGATGTTGACCCAGGAGTCGCGGGGCGGCAGGTCGGGGAGGTCGGACACGAACGGGGCGGGCATGACAGGGAGCGGGGTGGCCTCGAAGACGTCGCGGATGGCGGGGACTGCGCCGATATCGGAGTAGCTCAGGCCGTGGGAGAAGACCTTCACCTCGTAGATGCCGGATGGGGCGGCGACCTTCTTTCCGCTCTCGCGGAAGGAGGCGAAGACGGGCACACGTTGGCAGACGATGTTCTCGAGGTTGATCTCGGTCCGCGCGTTCTTTTCCAGGCTGACGATTACGGCCGGGCCGGTGATGTCTTCCATGCGGCCATTCTTTACCCAAAGCTCGTCGGGGAAGCCTTCGTCGATGGAGATGGCGGTGGGGACATTGCGGAAGTGCGGGCGGATGAGCGTGAGGCCGGCTTCGCGTTCGCGGATGGCGGCTTCGCGCTGGCCCTCGAAGGAGGCGTCGACCACGGTGTACTGCCAGCCGGGGGAGGGGCGGCGGGTCCAGATGGCGTACTGGCCGCCGTAAAAATGAAGGTCCTCACCCACGTTGCCGGCTTCGTGAATGCCGGCGAGTCCGGAGCCGATGCGGAAGTCCATGTGGGCCATGAAGCAGTGCTGGGCGTAGCGGGCGCGGACGCCGACGGCGCCGGGATTGCCGTCGCCGATTTCGAGATCGATGTTGCTGATGGCGGAGTAGAAGGTGCCGGGGCTGGCATCGGGGGGCTGACCATCGGGAGCGCCGCGGCCGGCTCTTCCCGCGGGGGGCTGGGCGCCGGGAGCGCCTCGGCCGCCGGCGGCTCCACGGCCACCGCCAAACCCGCGTCCGGCGCCGGGGCGGCCACCGGCGAAGAAGATCATGTAGCGTTCATTGTCCTTGTCCTGGTAGCCGGGAGTGTTGCCGGCCAACAGGAAGACGGGGCGGGCGGCGCCATATCCGATCACGCGGATGCCGGGCCAGATGTTGATGGTCTTGGTGAGGCGGTAGCGGCCTTGGGGCACGAAGACGATTCCCTGGCTGGTGGTTTCCTGAACCTTATTGATGGCCTGCTGGATGGCCTCGGTATCGTCGGCGAGACCGTCGCCGCGAACGGGGAAGTCGCCGGGGGTGAGGTACACGGCCTTGGGGTCGTCCAGGCGGACGGTGTAGTAGGAAGCGCCCCAGGATGTGGCCGTGGCCAACAGGGCGGCGAGAACGATTCGTATCGACAAGGGATGGTTTCCTTTCATCACGCCGGTTTCAGCGGTCCCATCCACTGCAACTGCTGCTTGACTTGCGAGTGCAGCTTGTAGGTCTTGCGGACGGCGTCCAGCGTGGCGTTGCCGCGCAGTTCGATGCGCGATAAATCGAAGCAGCCGAGGCCGGCCTCGGCGCAGTAGTTCAGGTATCCGACCCACTCGGGGTTGACGCCCATGGCCTCCACGCCCACACGGTCGGCAGCGATAAGGTCGGTGGAGGCGATGGCGATCTTATGGTCGACCGGGGTGCCGTTCACCGGGCCATCGTTTTCCATGCCTTCGAATCCATCGATGACCGCAGCGCCCCAATTGGGATGCAGGGCCTTGGCGGTGAGCAGCAGGTTGAGGTGCATCTGGCGGAACCCGGCGTGGTATTTGGGCTTGTCCTGCCACCTGGTGGTTTCCTTGCTGCCGCTGTGCAGCGGCGCGCCCATGGCCATGTTCTTGACCGAGAGGGTGGCGACGACGTAGTTGTGGGCCTTCGGCATGGCGGAGCTGATGACGAAGGCGTCGGGATCGAAGAGGCGGGCGGCCAGGCGGACCGGGGTGAAATGCAGGTTGGGGTCCACGATCTGGAGCGGGTGGAATTTCGCCTCCTCGTTGAGGTCCACGAGCTGCACCTTCTGGGAGCGGAATTCGCCGGGCAGGCGGTTGTAGAGGTACGTTTCGTAGCCCTGGGTGGTGCTCTCCCGGGAGGCTTCGGCGATGACCACCGGCCCTTTGAAGCGCGGGGCGAGGTAGTCCAGGATCCCGCGGATGGCGTCCGCGTGGGTGGCCGCAAGCTGCCGCTGGACGGAAACGAAATTCGGCTTGATGAGGACGTACTTTTTGCGTTTGAGCAGCGGGCGGATCTGGTCGTCGATGGCGACCAGCGCGGCGGTGACGTTCTTGCGGCGTTCCGGTCCCTGGGTCAGCGCCACGAGGGAGCGCGCCGACGGTTCCGCGGCGCGGCCAGGCACGGCGGCTGCGGCGGCGAGGGCCAGGAGTTCACGGCGGGATAACGGGAGCATGATGTCTGAATTATAACTTGCATGCGTGGGCGGGAGTTTGGGGAGCTACTTCGGGACAACTTCCAGGTTGCCGACCAATGGGCGGTATCGGGCGCGCACTGCACGTTTCATCAGGTCATACACCGGTTGATACCCTCCTCATTCCACGCATGCCCGTTCCCACGACCTTGCTCGGAACTGCCCGCCGTAAGATCGGAAACGGCCGGTTTGAACCAGCACGCGTGCGACGGCCATCTGTCCTGTGAAAGAATGTGGAATCGCCGCAATGCCGCCACGGCCAGCGGCGTGGGGAGCGCGGCCAAAACGATGAGAGCGATTCTTTTCGGCGCGACAGGAATGGTCGGCCAAGGGGTCCTGCGGGAATGCCTGCGCGATCCCCGGGTGGAGAGCGTCCTCTCGATCGGCCGCACGGCGACCGGCCAACGTCACGAGAAGCTTCGCGAAATCGTGCAGGCGGACGTGGCGAATCTCTCCGCGATCCAGGCGGAACTCTCTGGCTATGACGCCTGCTTCTTCTGCCTGGGCGTCTCCTCGGTGGGCATGCGGGAAGAGGACTATCGCCGTGTCACGTACGACCTCACCTTGTCGGTGGCGCGAACATTGGCTCAAAACCCGGGCACGACGTTCGTCTACGTATCGGGAACCGGCACGGACAGCTCGGAACGCGGCCGCTCCATGTGGGCGCGGGTGAAGGGCGAAACCGAGAACGCTCTGCTGGGCTTGCCGTTTCAGGCGGCATACATGTTCCGTCCGGGCTACATCCAGCCGCTCGACGGAATCGCGGCGAAGACCCGGTGGATCAGGGTGATCTATGCTGTCGCAGCGCCGGTCTACCCGATCTTGAAAGCCCTCTTTCCGAGATACGCGACCACAACCCGGCAGGTGGCTTGCGCGATGATCCAAGTGGCCGCCCAAGGGGCTCCGAAACGCGTCCTCGAAAACGACGACATCAACCACGTCCGCTGCGGTGGATGATGCGGCCCGGCAGGCGGCCGCTCGATTGCGCCCGAAAGGCGCGGCGGATTACACTGGACGCGCATGCGGTATTGCTGCGCTCTCGCCATCGCCGTATGGGCGATGCACCCGGCGATGGCGCAAATCCGGTTCGAAGAGATCGCCAAAAAAGCCGGGCTGGACTTCCGCTTGAAGAATTCGGCGAGCGGGCGGTTCCACCAGGTGGAACTGATGCCCGGGGGCGTGGCGGCGTTGGACTTCGACAACGACGGCTGCATGGACCTCTTCTTCACCAACGGCGCCACGATTCCCGAGCTGCGGAAGAGCGGTCCGGAGTTCTGGAACCGGCTGTACCGCAACAACTGCGATGGAACCTTCACGGATGTCACCGCCAGGGCCGGGGTGGGCGGAGAGGGCTACTCGATGGCGGTGGCCACCGCCGATTTCGACAACGACGGCCTGTGCGACATTTTCGTCGCGGGCGTCAATCGCAACATCCTCTACCGCAACCTGGGCGGCGGGCGCTTCGCCGACGTGACGGCCAAGGCCGGCCTGTCCGGCATCGACCCTGAGCGCGGCAAGATGTGGTCCATCTCGGCGGGGTGGCTGGATTACGACAACGACGGCTGGCTCGACCTTTTCGTCTCCAACTACGTCCGATGGGACCCGGCTACCGAACCCGCTTGCGGCACTCCGCAGAGCCGGTTTTATTGCCATCCGAAGGAGTACCCGGGGCTGCCCAACCAACTGTTCCACAACAACCGGGACGGCACCTTCACGGACGTCTCGGAGAGTTCGGGGATCGCGCGGCACATCGGCAAGGGGATGGGAGTCGCGTTCGCCGATTTCGACGGGGACGGATTCACCGACGTGTTCGTGGCGAACGATTCCGTCCGGCATTTTCTGTTCCGCAACCAGGGCGACGGGACCTTTCGCGAAATCGGCCTGGAAGCGGGCGTGGCACTGCGCGAAGACGGAGCCGCTATCGCGGGCATGGGGGTGGACTTTCGCGACTTCGACAACGACGGCCGGCCCGACCTGGTGGTCTCGGGCATGATCAACGACGGCTTCCTGCTGTTTCGCAACCTGGGCAAGCGATCGCTTTTCGAGGACTTCGCGCAACGCTCCGGCCTGGAAATGAGCACGCGCCCGTTTACGGGCTGGAGCCTCGGCATGTACGACTTCGACAACGACGGATGGCGCGACCTGTTCTTCGCCCTATCGCATTTTCCGGCGCTCGAACGCTACATCGGCCGGAGCGCCGCGCTGGCGAACCGCGTGTTTCGCAACATCGGAGGCCGGCGATTCGAGGACGTCTCGGCCGGCGCCGGAGCGGACTTCCAACTGCCCGCGCTGCACCACGGGACGGCCTTTGCCGATTTCGATAACGACGGCCGCATCGACGCGGTGGTCACGACGCTGGATGGTCCGGTGAAGCTGTTTCACAACATCACCACGGGGGCGGGGCACTGGCTGGCGGTCCGTCTGCGCGGAACGAGGAGCAACCGCCAGGGGCTGGGGGCGGTGGTTTCGGTGACGCTGCCCGACGGGCGCGCGCTGTACGGCCACGCCACCACCAGCGTGGGTTATGCCTCTTCGAGCGAGCCGCTGGTGCGTTTCGGCCTGGGTCCCAATACGGGCGTGAAACAGGTGGAAGTAAGATGGCCGGGCGGCCGAACCCAGAAGCTCACCGATGTGAAGGGTGACCGGATCCTCGAGATCGGGGAGGCCAAGCCATGAAACGCGCGGTCCTCCTGGCGGTCTTGCTGGCGGTCTTGCCGGCACGCCAGACAGCGGCACAGGCGCCGCCTTCGGCCGGCTATGCGGCCTACGAAAGGGCCAACCGCCTGTTCGCCGCCGGAAAATACCAGGAGTCTTTCAACGCCGTTGACGAAGCCCTGAGGCTGGATCCGAAGCTGGCGCCTGCGTTGACCCTCAAAGCCAAGCTGGCCATGGCGGCCAACCGTTACGACGTGGCGCGGGAGAGCCTGGAGCGGGCCATCGCGGCGGATCCCTCCTCGTGGTACGCGCAGTTCCTGTATGGATTTCAGTTCTATCGGCAGAACGAGCTGCCGGCGGCGATCCAGGCGCTGGAGAAGGCGCGCCAGTTGAATCCACGCGATGCACGCGCCGCGCTGTATCTGGGTCTGGCCCAGGAGAGCCTGGGCCAAACGGCGGACGCGCTCGAGACTTACCGGGAAGCGATCCATCTGGGCGAAGTCTCGGGCCAACTGGACGTCGAGATGCTGCTGAGCTGCTCGCGCCTGCTGCTCCGTTTGGGCGACTTCGAGGAATGCCGGCAGCAGATCGACCGCGCCTTGAAGCTGGCGCCGAACTCACGCGACCCGCATTTCGAATCCGCCCGCCTGCTGCTGAAGACCGGCGATGCCGCTGCGTCCGCGAAACAAGCGGAGATCGCGTTGACACTGCGCACCGGTGACGTGACCGACCGCCAGGTGCACTTCCTGCTGGTCCAGGCCTACCAGTCGGGCGGCCGGGAGCAGGAGGCCGAACGGCACGCGGCGGCTATTCGCGCCATCGACGAGCGCGAGAGGAAGTAGAAACCATCTCGTAAACCCGGTTGGCCGTATTCAGGGAGCAGGGTTGAGGCCTCCCTTGGGGCCCCACGTCAACCAACGGGAGCCGGACACATCGGTAAACGCTGGGCGACCAGGGAGGATCCATTGCTCGGAACAAAGGGTTCGGACCACTGCCCGATCAAAGTCCGAGATGACTATACGTCCAAGTGGATGGCGTCGATGTTCCTTGAAGCGCCCGCAGCGGGAGGAGTTTGCTTGTTCCGGGACCAAATAGCCAAGTCGGCGAAACTAATCAGGCAGTATAGGCCTGCAATCCATATCCCGGCCAGATATCCCGCGTTGGCGACGACGTGAAGCCATGCAGGCAGGAGAATGGACTTGGCTTTATAGTAAACGTATCCAAAGAACAAGCCTCCAAGGAAGATACCCGGAAGTAGTTGACCGAGAGATTTGGTTGGTATATGAGGGAGCGACCAAAGTGCGGAACTCGCCAGTATTGCCCAGAAAGCCTTAGCTTTTATCCCATCCATGAGCACGATAAACACGTCGATCGCGATCGCCCTGAACAGGAGTTCTTCCATGAAAGCGCCCACGGCCCTCCACAAGTAGGTTTCGTTCGCCGATAGGACCAATTTGCCGCTGATCACGAGGTAAACGTGAATGACCGCGAGCACAGCCAGCGACGCCACACCTCCGGTCTTGAATGAAAAGCCGTAGTCTGCGGGTGTGCGCTGCCGCCGTATCACCGACCAGGCAACGACCCCAGCGATCGTCGCCCACAGGATCTTCGTCAGTAAGTCCAACAGTACGGCGGTTCCATCCATGCGGTGGTGCTGGTGAATGTAGTTGCCTGGGATGCCGCCGATGCTACTGAAGACTGTGAGGAGAAGCAGCAGCCTGTCACGCCATGCCAGCTTTCGAATGCGACTACCGATGCCGGGACTCATCCTTACATTATCGGTGGTCTCTCTTGTAATTTCACGGAGATTAAGAGCTTCATGGCTCTTTTTGTCTGCCGTGGGCTACAGGGCCCGAGGTCAAGTTCTCAGCGGTTCTCCAAATACTCAATCGCACGTCGGACTATTTCGCAACGGGCTTCCAATGCCGTGAAGCGCTGAGTTCCAACAACAATGATGGGCGAATAAAGGGCCCGGATCGCCGCCAACGCGGGGACCCACCTCCGTTTGGGTCGCCGAGACACGCCGCAATGGTTCGAATGCTCTTTTGCAACTCCCGGAAGTCGGCCAAATCAAAGCCAGCAGGTATTTCAGGATATGCGCCGAGCAGTTGACGATGCAGGTCGTCGGATGTCTTACTCCATAGGGCGATGCCGAGCGCTGTACAACGGCGAGCTTGGCCTCTGCGCGCATTGCGTCCTGTACTCCGAAAGGCCGAAATGGCCGGAGTGCGTCAAATTCTTCTTCGTTCATCAATAATCCCCCAGGTCATGTCGAACCTTTTCGCTAAGCGGGATCGGGGGTCCCCGACAATTTTATCCCAGGCGCCCGGTGTCCTGATGCGCCCCGCCGGGCACATGGTCATTCCACGAGATGGCGACTTTTCAGCCAGAGAAGACATAACGCCGGATTATCGGCCGTGCGCGAAGCATTCCGCCCCAACGCTAACTCTTTCCGGTAAACTAAGGTTCGCTGTCATGCCACTTACAGTTCTTAGCACCGACGAAATCCGCGAAATCCTCGTAAAACGCGTTGATCAACAGAAGCAGGCGGTCGGCATTGTCGTGGGTGTCATCGAACCTGATGGCCGCCGCGTCGTCGCCTATGGCAACCTCGCTAACGGCGATCCACGCACGCTCGATGGTGATACGATCTTCGAACTTGGATCCGTCTCCAAGGTCTTCACTTCGCTGGTATTGGCGGACATGGTGAACCGCAAAGAGGTCACCCTCGACGATCCAGCGGCCAAATATCTTCCCGAAAATGTCAAGATGCCTGAGCGAAGCGGCAAATCCATTACGCTGCTCGATCTTTCCACGCACACCTCCGGGCTCCCAGGCCTTCCCAGCAACCTGAAGCTGAACCCACGCAATCCTTACGCCGACGACTATAGCGTGAACGATTTGTACCAGTTCCTTTCCGGCTACACGCTGCCGCGCGACCCCGGTTCCGAATTCGAATATTCAAACTTGGGCGCGGGACTCCTCGGCCACCTCCTCGCGTACCGCGGCGGAACGGATTATGAGAGCTTGATCAGAATCCGCATCACGCGACCGCTCAGCATGCCGGACACGGGTATTACGCTTTCCTCCATGGAGCAGCGCATGGCTACTGGTCACAACGCGACCCTCGCGCCCGTCGCCAACTTGGACCTTTCCACGCTTGCCGGTGCAGGCGCACTGCGCTCCTCCGCCAATGACATGCTGACGTTCCTTGAAGCGTTCCTCGGCTACAAGGAATCGCCTCTCGCGCCCGCCATGAAAGCCATGCTCGAAGTTCGCCGTCCCGCGGGCCAAACAAAGATCGGTTTAGGGTGGCTTATTTGCTCAACTGACGGCCGGGAGATCGCCTGGCATAACGGAGGCACCGGAGGCTTCCGCTCATTCGTCGGATACGATCCTAAGGAGCGTATCGGGGTCGTTGTACTGTCCAATGCTTCTACTCCCTCCGGTGGCGATGACATCGGTCTTCATCTCCTGAACCCGAAGCTGCCGCTTGCCAATCCCGAGCCTCCAAAGCAGCACAGCGAGATTCATATTGATCCTAAGCTCCTCGATAACTACACCGGGCGCTATCAAGTGACGCCGAACCTGATTTTCGAAATCACCCGCGACGGCGACCGCCTCTTCGCACAGGCCTTCGCACAGCTTCCTCACAATCGGCCTGGCGATCTGACCGTCGGGCCTAAGTTTGAACTGTTTGCCGAAGGCGAGAAGAACTTCTTCGCTAAGGTGGCTAACAACCAGATCACGTTTGAAACTGGCCCCGAGGGCCGAGCCACGAGCCTTATTCTGCACCGAGCCGGCCAAACCCATGCCCCTGCCGCCCGATTGTCCTGATTCCCGCCTCCATCTGACAGGGCTCTATTTTATCCATAAGAGTAAGGTCGCGGAAGCCGTTCTGCACGTGACCTGCAGCATCATCTACAGTTGGCCAAGATTCGCCAAACTCCTGCCTAGTCGGCCAGCGTTTACCTTGGGGCCGACCATATTGACGGGAAACGCCCGTTGTTGACATCTGCGAGCGACGCTGGGTGGCTCCTGCCTGACGCCGAAGGGTAGACCGAAATGTTTCAGGTCGCGGATCATTTCTCGCGGAAGGGCTCCTGCCGCTGGTACATCGCGATCCTGGCTTTCAACGCCGGGACGAGGGGCTGCTCAGCCAGGTCCAAGGCTCGCCGCGCAGTTTCGACCGCCTCCGGGAAGCGGCCCGTCTCGGCATACGCGGCGGCCAGCGCATCGAGCGCCCGGGAATCGGTTCCGTGGGACAGCTCGACCGCTTTCGCCGCCAGCTCGAGGGCCCCGGCGCCGTTGCGGACAGTGGCTTCCGGGCTGGTCGCCAGCAGCCATGCCAGGTTGGATTGGGCTTGGGCGAATTGGGGATCGGCGGCAATGGCCGCTCGAAAATGCACCACGGCTTCATCGAAGCGCCTCTTCAGCGACAGCGCCACCCCGAGATCGTTGTGGGTCTGGGGGGGCCGGGGATCGAGGTCGAGGGCCTTGTGAAAGTGCGCGATGGCTCCGTCGAGGTCGGATTTCCGCAGCAGCGCCAGCCCGAGATTGTATTGATTGCCGGCATCGGCGGGATCGAGCTGCTCGGCCCTCCGCAGGTTCGGGAGGGCTTCATCGACGGCTCCTTTTTTCATGGCGGTGAGGCCAAGGCTTTCCAGGCCCCGAGCCAGGTTTTCGCGGACTTCGGGGAGCTGGTCGTTGGAGCGCAAGGCTATTTCCCAGCAGGCGATGGCTTCGTCCAGTTTTCCCAGGCGGGCCAGGGCGAAGGCGAGATTGTTGTTGGCCCGGGCGTCATCGGGATGGAGTTCCAGGGCGCTGCGCCAGGCCGCGGCCGCCGCTTCGTGCTGCCCCTTTTCGGCCAACTCCCAGGCGCGGTCGAAGCGGGTGTAGAACTCGGCTGCGGGCACCTCGATTTTGGCCAGGCCGCCGGGGGGTATGTTCACGAACTCCGGAAGATTCACGGCGCGGTTGGCGGCGGTGCTGCCCTCGATCAGAATCGCGGGGGTGTCGTTGCCCTCCTGGTCGATGTGCGTCAGGTACATCTGGGTGTACGGAGAATGGGCCTTGGAGGAAAACACCAGCCACCGTCCGTTGGGCGAGAAGCTGTGCCACGAATTCATGAGGGGGGTATTGGCGCGCAGCCGCCGCGCCACGCCGCCCGCCGCCGGCACGATGTAAAGCTGGCTGTCGGGGCGCATCAGCAGGCCATTGTGCGCCTGGACGAAGACGATCCAGCGGCCGTCGGGCGAAACCTTGGGGAAGGAATTGCTCATGCCGTTGCGCGAGGCTCCGGCAATGGGCTCCGCCTGTCCCCCCTGGCCCCCGTTGAACGGAACGCGGTAGAGGTCGTACCGGATCTCGGTCTCGTTGGGGTCGTTGGCGTATTCGGCCAGCTTGCGGCCCTCGGGATAGGCGTCCTTTGCTTCCGCCCGCGCAAACACCAGGTATTTGCCATCGCGGCTCCAGGTGGCATTGGTCTGCACGTAGCGTGGGTCATCGGCGCCGGGAAGGGAATGGCGTTGCCCGGTAGTCCGGTCGTAGACCGTGAGGACGCCACGGGTGGCATAGAACACCTGGAGGAAGCGGTAGTTTTTGAAATTTGCGACGTAGAAATTGCGGCTCAAGTCCTGCTCCACGCCGACGGTGGTGACGACGTAGCGGCCGTCGGGCGAGATGGCGGACATGAAGCCGACCCGCATGGGGCCGGAAGGCTGGTCGCGAAAGGATTTCCAAGTGATGATGTCTTCGTCCCGTATGGACATCGCCGGCTGGACGGCGGCGATGGCATACAGGCCCTTGTCGTTCTGCGGCCCGTCGAGGTCCATTCCCATGGTTTTGCCGTCGGCGGAGAAGGAATGGCAGTTGGCGCAGGTGTGCATGCCTGAGAGCACTACCTGGCTGCGCGGTTCGGCGATATCGCGCAGCCGCCAGTTGATCAGCGGTATGGCCGCGGGCGCCAGCGGTTTGATGACGCCCTTTTCCAATTCGGCGGGCATCAGCGGAACGTCGCGGTAGAAGATGGGCGCGCCGACGGGATCCTCGGATGTCCGAATGGCAACCGAGCCGTGGGAAACCGCGTGGTGGAGCTTCCGGTCGCTGAAGCCGGAAATGGTCAACTTCGCGGGATGCCCCACGGAGTGCTTCTTGATCCCGCTCCAGACGGCGGAATCGGGAATCCAGGTCCGCGCCGCGGCCTGCTGCGGCGTCAGCCGGGGTAGTTCGTTGTTGCCCGACACGCAGCGCGGATCGATCTCGCCGACGTGCAGCCGGTCGCCCGGGGAGTGGATGCGGATCGCGGGCGAGCCGTCGGTGAACGTCACTTCGATGAGCCACGCGCGCGCATTTTCGGCGGCATCGCGCCAGAGAAAGGTGGGCGGGGTGATCTCGGGTGGGAACACGGCGCCTTCCTCGGGGTAGTCGATGGTGACCGGGGAGAGGCCTGCCGCGTCCGGACGGGCGGCCCAGGCGAGACCGGCGGCGAGGATGACTGCGGCGGCACTTTTCATCGACGGAATTGATCATATCAAATACGGAATATTCGGGTCCTATCATGGTTGACTGCGGGCATGGGAGGTGGGATATTCTGGTCGGAGGCACGTCTTGCGGAAGCTACTTTGTGTAATCGTCGCAATTGTTCTTCTGGCAGCGCCTGCGCTTGCTCAAAGCGACCGCGGAACCATTACCGGAACGGTAGTGGATTCCAGCGGGGCAGTCGTCCCTGGCGCTAAAGTGATCCTGACCAACAGCGGAACCGGCATCAAGCAAGAAACCAGTACAACCCCCACAGGCAACTACGCGATCGCGTCGCTGTCCGTGGGCCGGTACACCCTTTCGGTGGAGCAACCCGGCTTCGCCCGGTACGACCAATCCAACATCCTGGTGCAGGTTGCGGAGACGGCGCGTGTCGACGTGACCTTGCAGGTAGGCCAGGCTACGCAGACGGTGGAAGTGTCCGCCGACGCCAGCATGCTCAAGACCGAGACGGCGGAGCAATCCAGCTCGATTGGGGGCGACACCATCAACACCCTGCCGATGAACTACGGGATCGGCGCGGGAGCGCTGCGGAATCCGCTCTCGTTCGTCCAGTTGACGCCGGGCTCGATGATGACCGGTTGGAACCAGATCAACGTGAACGGGCTTCCGGCGGATTCGTTCCGCATTCTGTTCGAAGGCCAGGAATCCAACAACGGCCTGGATGGCCGAGCCTCGGACGAAGTGCAGCCCTCGGTGGAGGCCGTCCAGCAGTTCACTTTGCAGACTTCCAATTTCGCGGCGGAGTTCGGGCAGGTGGCTGGCGGATTGTTCAACTTCACGGCCCGCAGAGGAACCAACCAGATTCACGGCGGCGCCTATCTCTATGCCACCAACGAAGACCTGAACGCGGGCATTCCGTACACCAACGACGGGCTAGGGCACCACAGCCGCCCCTTTGAAAGGCGCCTCGATGGCGGCGTTTCTTTCGGCGGACCCGTGTACATCCCCAAGGTCTACAACGGCAAGAACCGGACCTTCTTCTTCTTCAACTACGAAAAGTATCGCGACCACAGCCAGACCAACCTCGGCCTGGGAACCGTACCCACCGACGCAATGCGGGCCGGCAATTTCAGCGGCATTCTGACAAACCGCAACCTGGGCACCGATTTCGCCGGGCGGCCGATTCTGGAAAACACGATTTACGATCCGGGGACCACGGTCACCGACAGCAGCGGCCGCTACGTGCTCCAGCCCTTCCCCGGCAACGCCATACCGCAATCTCAAATCGACCCCGTGGCGGCGAAGATACTGAAGTACATTCCCGAACCCACCGTCCCCGGCGCCATCGCCTATAACTACGCCCTGGTGACGCCTTTCCACAAGGTTCAGGATCTGCCGTCGGTGAAGATCGACGAGAACCTGACTTCCGCGGCCCGGATGAGCTTGTACTACGCCAAGGAAATCACCGACAAAGACGTGGGGCAGGACGGCTTTCCGGACCCCATCTCGATCCGGCGCGCGATCCACATTCTAGGCACCAATGCGCGCATCAATTTCGACGATACCCTGTCCCCGCACCTTCTGCTGCACATGGGCGCGGGCGTGCAGCGGTACGTGAACCCCGACTCCTCCCCGGCGGTGAACACGAGCTTCGACGAAGCCGGACTGCTGGGCATCGTGGGCGCGCCGGGCACGGGATTCCCGCGCCTTTCCGGTGTGGGCAACAACACGTGGGGCGGCCTGTCGCAATCGCCCTCCGCCACCTCGACGAATTTCGGTCCGTCGAACCGCGGAGCCTATTACGACACCAAGCCCACGGCCCTGGCGCAGATGACCTGGGTCCACGGCAATCACACCTTCAAGACCGGTGGCGAGTGGAAGATCGACGCGTTCACCAATTACTCGGCCATCGGCCTGAGCCCCGCGGTTGGGTTCAGCACCGCGCAGACGGCGCAACCGCTGTACGGCGGCGTCATCCCCGGTGGAACCACGATCGGCAATGCCTTCGCCAGCCTCCTGATGGGCTATTACAACAGCGCCAGTCTGGGCAACGTGTCGGCGCCGCAGTATCGCAAGTCGGGATGGGCCTTGTTCCTGCAGGACACCTGGAAGGTCACGCGCAAGCTGACCCTCGATTACGGAGTGCGGTGGGATCTGCAGAAGCCCATGCGGGAACTGAACAGCCGTACCAGCGGGTTCGACGCGTCCGTGGTCAATCCAGCCGCCAATGGCCGTTTAGGCGGCGTCATCTATGAAGGGAACGGCACGGGCCGTTGCAACTGCGACCTGGTCAACACCTATCCCTTCGCCGTTGGCCCGCGCCTTGGCCTGGCGTATCAACTGAACGCCAAGACGGTGATCCGGGCCGGGTGGGGACTGGTTTACAACTACACCAATTACTTCGCTTACATCGGCGGCGGCAACAGTCAGGGCATGGGCTTCAATACCATCAGCTTCCCGTCCCCCGGCAACGGCCTCCCGGCGGGGAAACTGTCCAACGGGTTCGTGTACAGCCAGAGCGCTCTTTATGCCGCGTCGTACGACCCCGGCCTGCTGGTGAGCACTACCGGCACGAACTCCGCGCCGTCGGTCATCGATCCCAACGGCGGGCGGCCGCCCAGGGTGAACCAGTGGAACGTCTCCCTGCAAAGGGAAATCGCCCAGAATCTAGTGGCCGAAGGCGCGTATGTGGGCAACCGCGGCGCGTGGATCCTCGCCAACAACCTGGTGGCTTACAACACGGTCAACCCCGCTACGCTGACGGCCATGGGGCTGGACATCACCAACCCGACGGTGCGCAACCTTCTGACCTCGTCCATCACCTCCTCGACGGCGGTGGCGGCCGGGTTCAAGTTGCCGTATGCCAACTTCCCGGCCACGGGCTCGGTGATCCAGAGCCTGCGGCCGTTCCCGCAGTACGGGACCGTCGGCACCATCTGGGCGCCCCTGGGCGACACCTGGTACGACTCTTTTCAGGGGAAGATCACCAAGCGCTATTCGCACGGCCT
>Ga0116219_10000616_pt1 | contig 36653 bp, 38 predicted proteins | sample Sb_taG_4_FD_91019 | JGI IMG/M metagenome (GOLD analysis project Ga0116219, IMG submission 91019) | Peat soil microbial communities from Weissenstadt, Germany - Sb_50d_6_BS metaG | ecosystem: Environmental > Terrestrial > Soil > Wetlands > Peat | place: Germany: Weissenstadt | collected 2010-09-21 | reverse complement strand
GCACTCACCCCGGAGCAGCGCCAGGCGGCGCTGGACAAGGCCGCCAAGGTCCGCCGCGAGCGGGCCGAGGTGAAGGAGAAGCTGAAGATGGGGTCCATCACCCTCTCGGAGCTCCTCAGGCGTGCCGAGAAAGACGAGACCGTCGGCAAGATGAAGGTGCTGTCGGTGCTCGAGTCTCTCCCCGGCCTCGGCAAGGTCAAGGCCCGGCGTCTCATGGAGACGGTGGGAATCAGTGAGAGCCGTCGGTTGCAGGGCCTCGGGGCCAATCAACGCGACGCTCTGCTGACGCATACCTCGAAGTCCTGATCCTCGTCATCTCCGGCCCCGGCGGGGCGGGGAAGGGCACCGTCGTCTCCCGCCTCCTGGAGCGTGATCCCGGGCTGTGGCTCAGCCGCTCCTGGACCACGCGTCCGCGCCGCCCCGGTGAATCCTCCGACGCGTACACATTCGTCGATCGCGGGCGTTTCGAGGAGAAGATCGCCGGCGGCGGATTCCTGGAGTGGGCGGAGTTCCTCGGCCACCTGTACGGCACGCCACTTCCCGACGCCCCGCCCGGCAAGGACGTGGTCCTCGAGATCGACCTCCAGGGGGCGCGCCAGGTGAAGGTGCGACATCCCGACGCACTGGTCGTCCTGCTCGTGCCCCCGTCCCCCGAGATCCAGCGGGCGCGTCTGCGCCAGCGGGGCGATGACGACCACGAGGTGGACCGGCGCATCGCCCTGGGGGCCGAGGAGATGCGCCTGGGCAGGGAGCTCACCCCGTTCGTGGTCGTCAACGACGAGGTGGACAAGGCGGTATCCGAGGTGGCCGGTATACTGGACCTTCACCGCAATCTCCCGCCGGGCCAATGGCCCGGCCGAGGTGGAGGAACCTGAATTGCCCCAGCGCCGTTCGACGCTCATGGACCCGCCCGTGGAGGACCTCCTCGACAAGGTCGACTCGAAGTTCACCCTGGTCGCCCTGTCGGCCAAACGTGCCCGACAGATCAACTCGTACTACAACCAGCTGGGGGAGGGCCTGGGCTTCGTGGTGCCGCCCCAGGTGACCTCGGTCTCGGGCAAGCCGCTCACCATCGCCTTCGAAGAGATCGCCGCCGGCAAGGCCACCTACCACCGCCCCGAGCCCGGAGAGGAAACCGAAGAGGGTTTGGCCGGCGTCGAGGGTGAAGGGACCCCGGAGGCGCTCACCGACGGGCCCGAGCTCACCGCCCTCACCGGCGAGCTCGACACGGTCGAGCCGGAGGCCGGCGAGTAGCAGGCGGGAATGCCCGCCCGCGCTCTGCCCCGGGAGCCCGGACCATGACGACAGGCCCCGCCGCGGGCAAGACCATCGTGTTGGGTGTCACCGGTGGCATCGCCGCCTACAAGGCGGTCGAAGTGTGTCGACGCCTCGTCGACGCCGGAGCGCATGTCGTTCCCGTCCTCACCGAGGACGCCACACGGTTCGTAGGTGCGGTGACCTTCTCCGCGCTGGCGTCGGAGCCCGTCCAGAAGACCCTGTGGGCGGAAGCCGACCCCATTCCCCATACGGATCTGGGGCGACGCGCCGATCTGATCCTGGTGGTCCCGGCCACGGCGCGCTTTTTGGGCTGTTACGCCAACGGCATCGCCGACGGCTTGCTCACCGCCACCGTCCTCGCCACGCGGGCTCCGGTGATGGTGTGCCCGGCCATGCACACCGAGATGTGGGAGCACCCCGCGGTGCAGGACAACCTGGCCACCTTGCGCCGTCGTCAGGTGCACGTGGTCGAACCGGGCGAGGGACGGTTGGCGGGCGGTGACGTGGGGGCCGGACGGTTGGCCGAGCCCGCCGACATCGTGGACGCCGCACTGTCGGTGCTGTCGATGCCCACGGCGTCGCCGGTGGCGGGACGCCCCGGCACCCTCGGGCCCGGGCGGGATCTCACCGGGCGACGCGTGGTGGTGAGCGCCGGGGGCACACGCGAACCGATCGACCCGGTGCGCTTCATCTCCAACCGCTCGTCGGGCAAGCAGGGTCACGCCGTCGCCGAGGCGGCCGCGGCGCGCGGCGCCGATGTCGTGCTCGTTACCACGGCGCGCCGCACGGTGCCTCCGGGCATCACGGTCGTGCCCGTGGAGACGGCGGCGGAGATGGAAGCGGCCGTGCTCCAAGGCGCGCAGCGTGCCGATGTCGTGGTCATGGCGGCGGCCGTGGCCGACTTCCGTTTGAAGACGCCCGCCGAGACGAAATTGTCCAAGGCCGACGGCCTACCCGAGCTGGTGCTCGAGCCCACGCCCGACATCCTGGCGGAGCTGGGTCGACGCCGGCACGAGGGGCAGGTGCTCGTGGGGTTCGCGGCCGAGACCCACGACCTGGCGTCGCGGGCCGCGGCCAAGCTCCGGGGCAAGAACATCGACCTCATGGTGGCCAACGACGTCTCGGCACGCGGTGTGGGCTTCGACCACGATACGAACGCCGTGACCATCCTGGGCTCCGACGGCACGTGCCGTGAGGTCGCTCTGACCTCGAAGCTTCAGGTGGCACACGCCATTTTGGATAGTGTGATCGATCGCCTGGGCGCGCCACGGCCGGGCGGGGGCATTCGGCACGCCGGCGCCTCCGGGGGGGACGACGAACCGAGGAGAGACTCGTGACCACGCGCCACACCTTCACATCGGAGTCGGTGACCGAAGGGCATCCCGACAAGATGGCGGACCAGATCTCCGATTCGGTCCTCGATGCCGTGCTCGAGTCGGACCCCAACGGGCGAGTGGCGTGCGAAACGCTGCTCACCACCGGGCTCGTCGTCGTGGCGGGCGAGATCTCGACGAAGTGCTACATCGACATCGCCACCCTCGTGCGCGACGTCGTGTGTGACATCGGCTACGACAGCGACGCGCACGGCTTCAACGGTCGGACCTGTGGAGTGATGGTCGCTCTCGACGAGCAGTCTCCCGACATCGCCCAGGGCGTGTCGGCCGCCCACGAACTTCGCACCGGCTCCGGAGGAGAGGACCAGCTCAACGCCCAGGGTGCGGGTGACCAGGGCATGATGTTCGGCTACGCCTGCGACGAGACACCCGACCTGATGCCCCTTCCCATCTGGATGGCGCATCGGCTCGCCCAGCGACTGTCACAGGTCAGGCGTGTCGGCGTTCTTCCCTATCTCCGTCCCGACGGCAAGACACAGGTAAGCGTCGTCTACGAAAGCGGTCGCCCCGTCGCCATCGACACCGTGCTGATCTCCACGCAGCACGCACCGGGCGTCGACATCGAGACGCTGTTGCTCCCCGATCTCCGTGAGCACGTGATCCACCCGCTCCTGCCGCCCGACCTCGACTCCTCGGCCATGCGCGTGCTGGCCAACCCCACGGGCCGTTTCGAGCTCGGCGGCCCGCACGCCGACACCGGGCTCACCGGCCGGAAGATCATCGTGGACACCTACGGCGGGATGGCCCGCCATGGTGGCGGAGCCTTCTCGGGCAAGGACCCGTCCAAGGTCGACCGCTCGGCCGCCTACGCGGCCCGATGGGTCGCCAAGCACGTGGTCGCGTCCGGCGCCGCCGGCCGGTGCGAGGTGCAGGTTGCATATGCCATCGGTGTGGCCAGCCCGGTCTCGCTCATGGTCGAGACCTTCGGCACCGAGACGGTGGACCCGGTCAAGATCGAGCACGCCGTGCGCGAGGTGTTCGACCTGCGTCCGGCCGCCATCGTCCGCGATCTCGACCTCAAGAGGCCGATCTACCGCCGCACCGCCGCGTACGGGCACTTCGGCCGCTCGGACAAGGAATTCACCTGGGAGGCGACGCCCCGGGTGGACGACCTCAAGCGCGCCCTGGGTCTGTAACGAACCGGGCACCGGGAACCGCCGACCCGGCGCCGCGTCAGACTCCCGCCATGCCGGCGGAGAGCGTCGAACGCGTCGTCCGGGTGCTCCCCGATGTGAGTGCCCTGCGCAAGACCTTCGACTACACCGTGCCGGACTCCTTCGCCGGCCTGGTCCGCGTGGGGACGCAGGTCCGCGTCGTCCTGGGCGGGCGTCGGGTGGGAGGGTGGGTCGTCGAAGACCATGTCGTGGCGCCCCCCGGGGTCGCGTTGCGGCCGATCTCGGCCGTGCGAGGCTGGGGCCCGCCGCCGGCGGTGCTCGACCTGGCCCGGTGGGCGGCGTGGCGCTGGGCCGGTCCCGTCCCGGTCTTCTTGCGCACCGCCTCCCCGCCCGTGGCGGTGCGGGGGCTCCCCGACGCCGACTCCCCGGCGCGGCGGGGATCGGGATCGGGGGCCCTGTCGTCGTCGACGGAGCTCGGTCCGGGGGTCTCCGTCGTCCGGCTCGGACCGGCGAGCGACCCCTGGCCCCTCGTCCTGGCCGCGGCGGCACGGCGAGAACGCGCCGGGCATGATGCCGGCGCGCTGGTACTGGCCCCCAGTCACCGCGCCGCGCGCGACGTGGCGCGGCGGCTGAGGGCGGGGGGCATCGCCACCGCCCTGCTCCCCGGCGACTGGGCGCGGGCCCGCGCCGGTGGGTGCGTGGTCGTCGGGGCGCGCGCCGGCGCCTTCGCGCCGGTGCCGAGACTGGCGGCCGCGGTCGTGCTCGATGCGCACGACGAGGCGTACCACGAAGAGCGCGCTCCCACGTGGGCTGCATGGGCGGTGGTGGTGGAGCGCGCCCGGCGCGAGGGCGCACCCTGTGCCCTCGTGTCGCCGTGCCCCACCCTGGAGATCCTCGCCGTCGGCCCGCGCCTCGACCCGCCGCGCACCGTCGAGCGGCGGGGTTGGCCCGTGGTGGAGGTCATCGACCGTCGTGGCGACGATCCGCGCACGGGAATCTTCTCCGAACGGCTTGTGCGGCTCGTGCGCGAGACGGCGGAATCGCCGGGACGTCGGCTGGTGTGCGTCGTCAACCGGACCGGACGTGTCCGGCTGTTGTCATGTGCGGCATGCGGGGAACTGGCACGGTGCGAAGTATGCAGCGGTGCCCTCGAGCTGGTCGGCGCCACGGGAAAAGGGGGGCGCGGACGCGGTTCGCCGCCCGACACCGGGTCCCCGGGGCCCCCACCGCGGCTGCGTTGTCGGCGCTGTGGCGAGGAACGTCCGGTGGTGTGTGCTCGGTGCGGTGCCGGCCGCATGAAGGCGCTTCGGCTCGGTGTGACCCGCGTCCGCGAGGACCTCGAGGCTCTGGCGGGCGTGGCGGTGGCGGAGGTGTGGGGACCGGCAGCCTCCGACGAAGGGGAGGAACAAGACGTTGGCCGTGCTCGGGTCGTGGTTGGCACCGAGGCCGCGCTGCACCGCGTGCTCGATGCCGATGCCGTGGCGTTCTTGGAATTCGACTCGGAACTCCTCGCCCCCCGGTTCCGCGCCGCCGAGGAGGCGCTGGCCCTCTTGGCGCGCGCGGCGCGACTCGTAGCCGGCCCCGGACCCGGGCGCACCGACCCCGGGCGCATCGCCGACCGGGCCCCGGGGCGCGTGGTCGTCCAGACGCGCCAACCCCGTCATCCCGCCATCCTGGCGGCGGTGGCCGCCGACCCCGGGATTCTGGCGGTGGAGGAGTCGACGGTTCGCCAAGCCCTGGCCCTTCCGCCGTTCAGCGCCCTGGCGGTCGTCTCCGGATCGGAGGCCGGGGCCTACGGGGCCGCCCTGCGAGGTGCCGCCCCCCGGGGCGTGGACGTGAGCGGCCCGGTCGACGGCTCGTGGTCGGTGCGTGCCCGGGATCACGACACGTTGTGCGACCTCCTGTCCTCGGTGGCACGCCCCTCGGGTCGTCTCCGGGTCGAGGTCGATCCGGTACGGGCCTGAGATCTGCATCTCGACCGGGGGAGGCCTCCACCTCGACCGGGCTCCGGCGACGTGGTTGGGAACTCGGTCCCGGGACGGCCCCGGTACGATGGCCTGCATGTCGAGGTACACCATTCGCCTCTACGGGGATCCCGTGCTGCGCCAGCGGGCGCCCGACGTCGACGCCATCGACGGGGCGCTCAAGCAGCTTGCCGACGACATGACCCAGACCATGTACGAGGCACCGGGAGTGGGTCTGGCCGCACCTCAGGTCGGTGTGCAGAAGCGCATGTTCGTCTACGACACCGGTGACGGCACGGGGCCGGTCACGGTGGTCAACCCCGTGCTCACCGAGGCTCGGGGGGAATGGACCTACGACGAGGGCTGCCTGTCCGTGCCGGGTCTGTCGTGGCCCATCGTGCGTCCCAAGGAGGTCCACCTCGCCGGGTACGACCTCGATGGCAACGAGATCTCCGTCGACGCCGACGAGTTCCTGGCTCGTGTGTTCCAGCACGAAGTCGACCACCTCGACGGGGTGCTGCTCGTGGAACGGCTCGACGAGGACCAGCGCAAGGAGGCCAAGCGCATCCTACGGACCCGGGCCCTCGACCTGTCGAACGGCGACCCCGACGGGTTGCGCGTGCTCGCCGCCGGGCAACCACCCGCGCCGCACACCGGCCTGTAGCAACGCCGCGCCTCGGTGGCCCGCCTGGTCTTCTTGGGGACACCCCGGGCTGCCGCGGTCTCGCTCCAAGCGGTGGTGGCCGCCGGGCACGACGTGGCCCTGGTGGTGAGCCGGCCCGACACCCGACGGGGGCGCGGATCGACGCGTACGCCCAGTCCCACCAAGCGCGCCGCGTTGGATCTCGGGCTCGATGTCACCGACCGACTCGACGACGTGTCAGGGATCGAGGCCGAGCTCGGCATCGTGGTGGCGTACGGCCGCCTCGTCCCGAGCAGCCTGCTCACCGCGCTTGCCATGGTGAACGTGCACTTCTCGCTCCTGCCCCGCTGGCGTGGCGCGGCACCGGTGGAGCGGGCCGTGCTCGCCGGCGACACCGAGACCGGTGTCTGTCTCATGCGGCTCGAGGAGACACTCGACACGGGGCCGGTGCTCGCGTCGCGGCGCGTCGCGATCGGCGAACGCGAACACGTGTCGGCGCTGACCGATCGCCTGGCGGTCATCGGCGCCGAGCTCCTCGTCGACTCGCTGGCCGGTGGCGTCGACGCCCTTCGGGCCGGTTCCCCCCAGCGGGGTGAGCCGACCTACGCCCCCAAGGTCCTTCCCGACGAGCTCCGGCTCGACTGGGCCCTCCCCGCCTCGCACCTCGAGCGCGTCGTGCGGTTGGACCGAGCCTGGACCACCTTCCGGGGGGAGCGTCTGCTCGTGCTCGATGCCGTGGCCCGGCCCGCGCTGCTCCCGTCCCATGGCGACGAGGGCGCGCCCGGGCCTCCGGGCACACTCACGGGTACTTCGGTCGCCACCGGCGACGGCGTGTTGGAGCTCCTCGAGGTCCAGGCGGCAGGAAAGCGCCCGGTGCCCGCGTCGGCATGGTGGCGAGGGGTGCGGACCCAGCCGGGGGAGACGCTGGGGAACGGGGAGCAACGCCGGTAGGCTCGGCGCGGATGTTGCGGATCGCCCCCTCGCTGCTGTCGGCTGACTTCGGCAGTCTGGCCGAGGCCGTGGGCGAGGTGGCTCCCGAGGCGGACTGGTTGCACGTCGATGTGATGGACGGCCACTTCGTGCCCAACCTGACCATCGGGCCGCCGGTCGTGCAGTCGCTGCGAAGGCATTCGGGGCTGTTCTTCGACTGCCACCTCATGATGACCAACCCCGGGGACTTCCTCGAGTCGTTCCGGCATGCCGGCGCGGATGGCTGCACCGTCCACGTCGAGGTGGGCGACACCAGCGCCTTGCTCGCTACGGCCCGGGCCCTGGGACTGCGCGCCGGTCTGGCGATCAATCCCGAGACCCCCTACGAGGCCATCGATCCCTATCTGGGCGAGGTCGACCTGATCCTGTGCATGACCGTGCACCCCGGCTTCGGCGGCCAGCGGTTCATGGCCGAGGTCCTGCCCAAGATCGCCCGCACCCGCGCCGAGCTCGATCGGCGGGAGCTCGCCGTGGACCTCGAGGTGGACGGGGGCATCGACGAGGACAGCGCCGGTGCCGTGGTCCGTGCCGGGGCCCGGGTCCTCGTCGCCGGGTCGGCCATCTTTGCCGACGATCGCCCGTGGGAAGCAGCGCGCCGTCTCCGGATCGCGGGGGAGGAGGCCCTGGCTCCACGGCGCAGATGACATATCGTGCTCCAACGCCCCGTCCGAGTGTCACTGCATCGGGGTGCCCTTTGCACGCTTGTGCCCACCCGCGCCCTACGCGGCGTCGGTCAAAAAGCAACCTTCTGGGCCTGGAAGTCGATGATGCCGCCGCGGTCAAAGACCCATGCGATCGCCTCGAAGGGCAAGGCGACAACGAGAAGACCTGTGTAGATCGGCGTCTTGCCGTACCGCATCCTCGGACGCCACCCCCTGCGCACCAGCGAGTTCTGAAGAGAGATCGTCGTCTGAATGTGCGGCGCGGTGCGGATCTTCACACGACCAAATCCGACCCCCTCCAGGAGGTTCGAAAGGCCCCACCGAGAGGGAATCTGGAGGTGGCGCGGATAGTGGTACCCACCCCAGTTGCGTCCGAAGAGCCGGTTCTCCCACGAGGTGACCGTCGGCAACTGCCCGACGACATACCCGCCCGGACGCAGGAGCTCGAAGGAGCGCTCGAGCATCGTCCGGGGGTGCACGACGTGCTCGAGAACGTGGTTCATGGAAACGACGTCGTACCTTCCGAGCCGACCGGTCAGGTCGGCGTTTTCCAGTGTGCCTTCGAGCACGTCGTAGCCTCGGGCCCGACCCTTGGCCGCCACCTCTGGTTGGATCTCGACGCCTGAGCATTCCAGGTCGAGGAACCGGCGGAGCTCGTCGAAGTGACGGCAATCGCCGGTGCCGACGTCAAAGAGACGACCGGGACGATCCTCGATGAGTCGACCGTAAGAACGGGCCCGCGATCGAGCCCGGGCCTCGACGAGCAACCGAGTTACGTAACTGTGGTTCTCGTTGTAGGCGTGGTAGTCGGCGGGGTAGAAGGGCGGGAGCTCCGACTCCGAAGGGCGCGGATAGAGGAATTCCGATTCGCAGCGGCTGCATTTCTGGACGATGAAGGGGCGGGGAGGATCGACGAAGTACTCCAGATCCTTGACGTCTCTCCGGTGGGGAAGGGTCTCGTTCGAACCACAGATGGGACAGGTGGCGGGTGTCATCTCCGGGCCCCGTACGACGCTCTCGGAACGGGTCTGATCTGCCACAATGTCCGATGCCGACTCCATTTGTGGTCCTCTGCCCATAGATCAGTCGCCGACTTCTAGTGTACCGTTTTAGGGGGGGAGGGCTTGAAGACCAGTGATGCAAAGTAGCAAGCAAGCATCAGCGGGTACCGAGCGCGTCTGGCGGGAACAGATCGACGCGTTGGTGGGCACGGACGACCTTCGCTCTTTGTCTCAGCAGTCCCTGCGAGACACGTTCGTGACGATCACCGTGCTCTGGATCGAGGTGGCGGTCCTGGTCTTGGGCGTCAACCTCATTCCCCGTTTGCCCTTGTGGTGGGCAGTAGCCGTCGGGGTTGTCCTCGTCCTATTGATGGGCACGAGGGTCATGGCCCTCGGAGTGATCGTCCATGAGGGCTCTCACGGCTTGCTGGCACGGTCGCGCAAACTGAACGATCTGCTGTGCAACTGGGGCGCAGCACTGTGGACCATCAACTCCGTCGAGGAGTATCGCCCGACGCACCGCCTCCACCACCGCTATCTGGGCCAGGATGGCGATCCGGATCGACGTTTCTATCTCGTGCCTGCCCGCCGGGGCGCCCTGGCAAAAGTCATGTTGCAGGATCTCGTCGGAGCAACGGCATTGCGACGAGCCGCCACGCGTATCTCGGGCACGTCCCAGGAATCGGCGGCGCCGGCGAGCTTGCTGGCCAGGCCCCAGCTCCTCTTCGGCAAGCTCATCACGCAAGTCGTGGTGCTCACACAGTTCGTCCTAATCCAGGGGATACGTCGTGGCATCCTCTTCTATGTGGTGTTCTGGCTGGTGCCGATCGTCTGCGTGTATCCGATGATCCTTCGCTTGAAGACGATCACCGAGCACTACGATCCCGGGCTACGCGATCCGAACTCCGTGAATTGGACGGCCCGTACGAGCAAAGCCGGATGGCTCCAGAACCACCTTGTCGGCGCGAGGATGGAGTACCACTTCGAGCACCACGTATTTCCCACCATTCCCTACCGAGGTCTGCGACAGCTCCACTGCCAGCTCGACCAGACGGGGTTGTTCACTCGGCACCGCGAGCTCATGTCCGACGGGTATGTCCTCTTCCTCGCCAGGGCCGTGTCCAGGAAGCTGGGACCGGATCGCGCATAACGTCGTGGGGAGCCTGTTTCCCCACGATGTCAGCGGACCGCGTGTCTTCAGCGAATGAGGCTCTCACAGAGCGACGGTGCCGACCCTGTCACATTCACGATCGATAGGGCGGGGGGAGTTCCCGGCGACTGGACGGTCCCCGAATGCACGCCAATAGGCTCACCGTCGGTGAGGGGGCTCGACAGCCAAGTGGCACTGCCAATCTTCACCTGGACGATGTGCTTGACCGGGTCGGTAATCACGACCACCTGACGGACGGAGCCTGAAGGCACCGGTTTGGTCACGCCCTGGACCGGTCCACCCCGGCCACGCAGTTGGAACGACATCTTCACGGTTGACTGCCCACTGGAGGTCGTTGCACTCACCGACACGGTGCTCCCACCTGTGCTCACGAGCGGAAGTGTCGCGGTGCCATCAGAGGCAGATCGGTTGAGCGTGATGCGGAAGGTGTGCTGGAAGAGGGGTCCTCGTTCAACCGTCATCCACGTCATCCGCTGAAACTGATCGCTGGGCACAGTCGAGTAATCCTCGCCGTTGGAGATGTACAGACCGTCGCAGTCTCCGATGACATACAACTGATCGGCTGGACCCCACCCGGGCAAGGAGCTCCCCCGGGTCACCTGTGAGTTCAGCGGATGTCCTGTCAGGTCGCTGATGGACTTCTGCGCTTCGACATAATGGAGCACCTGGGCGGTACTCCACTCCTCGGTGGGCGTGACGGAGATTCCGATGTTGGCCGCGATGGAGAAGAGGGCCAGCGCACCGATGCCAGTTAGGGCTCCGACTCGTGTGGAGCGATTCCTGCCTTCCAACCGGCGACAGATGTCGACCGTGGCCACCGCACTGGCCAGTACGAGGAAGGGGACGAAATCCCCGAGGTAGCGCGGCGCCATGTACCCCCACACCAAGAGCGGGGCGATGGCACCGGCACTGGCCACGAGCAGGATCCGAGTCAGAGCGACCCTTCCGATCGGTTTGGGCCGGAACGCCGTTATGAGGCCCCAAATGCTCAGGGCGAAGAGCAGCGGTGTCGACGAGGGGACACTGACGGTCCTGTACCTCCTGTCGAAGAGCACGCCCGACACGGCGTGGGCCGGAGCTGCAGGCAGGGTGATAAAGGGGAAGACCGGCGTCAGGCGCAGGCCGTTGGGCCGCAGATAGGCGAGCAGGGTGCTGGGCAGGAACTTGATGCCGGCCTCCGAGTTGTGATTGGAGGCAAGAAACCTGCGTCGGTAGGCGTTCACATGCGTCCACACCTGGTCGAAGTTGGAGACTCCGATCGGGGTGTCGAACTTGATGTAATTGACCGCAAATCCGACGAAGAGCGGGATCAGTCCGACACCGAGCACGGGGAGAAACCATCGGCGGTCGTCCCGACCGGAGCGTCCGAACCTGAACCAGACTGCGATCAGTATTGCCCCGACCGAGGCCGCCCACGCGGTCGTGGCGCGATCCAGGTTGGCCGCCAGCAAGAACGCTCCGCTGGCAACCAGCCGACCCCACGATGGTCGCTCGAGCACGCCGAGGAGGGTGAAGATACTTCCGGTGACCAGACACACGCTCCACGCGATGTCCTCGTTGAAGACGAAGGGTGTCGCGGCCAGGAGCAGGAGGATGGTTCCACCCATGATGGTGGCTATCAGCATCCCGAACGTGGTGGCCTCGGTCCGGCTCATCATCGCCGGTCCTCGGATGAGGAAGCGGACTCGCCACACAAGCAACGACGCAAGCAACCCGGTGAGCAGCCAAGCCAGGAGTATGAAGGGCGCCGTCAGCTTGCCGTCGAGGCTGTGGGTGAATGCCAGGATCGGCATGCGGATCAGAGACGGGAACAGCCCGAAATAGGTGTACTGGTGGTGGTTGTAGACGAATGCCTCGATGCCGATGCTGCCGTTTGGGAGCCACAGATGGCCGTGGAAGATGGCTCGCGCCTGGAGGTCGTAGAAGTTGTCCTCGTAATTTGTCTTGCGCAACGGGTTGGGTGATTCCCAGGGGCCGCAAAGGATCCAGAGGTATGGCAATGAGGTCAATGCCACGGCGATGACCGCGGCAATGGTGAACCGCCGTCGACTGATCGCTTCGGGCGACTCTTGCTTGGCCTCGGCTGTGGCTTCTCCCGCCTCCGCCTCATCGAGGGCTACATCGGTGGTGACGTTGCGAAGGCTTTCCGGAGCGCTAATGCGCGAGCCGATATCCTCCCCCATCGCGAGCGATTGTAGCGACTGGGAGGTCCCTTTCGCGGTGGGGGTCCCCTTGCGTATCTCGACGCACCGGCATCCGCTCGTCGGCCATTTTCGTCGTCAGCCCGGCGGTCGACAATATGCGCCTCCGGCGTGTGGTTGGACCAGCGAGATCTCCACCGGCGTGCCCGATCGATCTCGCTGCCGGTCGGGATGAGCGTTCCCCTCTTCACGATTGGGTGAGACATGCCGTCGCCGCAATCCCTCGAACGCAATGGACCGGGGAACATGGATCTGAACGAACGAGGTCTGGGCTCTCTGGGGCGCGCCCTGGGCGAGCTCGACAAGGTCGTCGTCGCAAGCCACCTCATGTTCCGACCGCGCCATGACGTCGCTCGAACGGGTATGGACGCCGATGGCCAAGTCGGGCAGCCGTCCTCCGGACTGGCCATTCCCGACCCCGAGGCGGTGGAGCACGCAGTTCAAGTGAGCTGCCTTCCCGCCGGTAGACTGAGTAAGGCCTCATCACTCAAGACGGACTCGTGTCCCCATGACCAAGGTCTCCCAGGAACCTCTCGGGTCGGCTGCCCGGGACCAGGATCTCGCCGCCATGCGTCGGGCGCTGTCGTTGGCCGCCTCGGTGCGGACGCGCACGTCCCCGAATCCCTGGGTCGGTGCCGTCGTGGTCACGCCCCGGGGCGAAACCTTCGAGGGCGCCACAGCTCCGCCCGGCGGGCCCCACGCCGAGGTCGTCGCCCTGCGGTCGGCCGGGGCGCGGGCCGAGGGCGCGACGTTGTACACCACACTGGAGCCCTGTGCACATCACGGCCGCACCCCGCCGTGTACGAAGGCCGTCGTGGCTTCGGGGGTGTCGCGTGTCGTGGTGGGAGTGCTCGATCCCGATCCGCAGGTCTCGGGGCGAGGGGTGGACGAGCTCCGGGGTCAGGGGATCGTCGTCGACGTGGGAGTCGCTGCCGACGAGGCGTCGGAGCTGCTGGCTCCCTACCTGAAGCACCGTCGCACGGGCCGGCCCTGGGTCGTGCTCAAGCTCGCCGCCACCATGGACGGACGTATCGCCGCGCCCGACGGTTCGGCGCGCTGGCTCACCGGGGACCTGGCGCGGGCCGATGCGCACCGGTTGCGGGCGTCCTCGGACGCAATTCTGGTCGGCGCGGGGACCGTCAGGGCCGACGACCCCGAGCTCACGGTCCGGGTCGATCCCGTGCCCGAGCACCAACCGCTGCGCATCGTCCTCGGACGCGCACCTGACGGGGCCAAGGTCCATCCCGCCCTCGAGCTGTCGGGGGAGCCCGGCGTCGTTCTGGACGAGCTCGGAGCCAAAGGCGTCCTCCAGGTGCTCGTCGAGGGCGGCGCCCGCGTCGCCCGCGCCTTTCACGCCGCGGGGCTCGTCGACCGGTACGTGCTCTACCTCGCCCCCGCCCTGTTCGGGGGAGATGACGCCGTGCCCATGTTCAGCGGCCCCGGCGCACCCGATGTCGAGGAGCTGTGGCGCGGTCGCTTGGTGTCGATCACGCAGCTCGGCACCGACGTGCGCGTCGAGCTCGCCCCCCTCGGACAGGTCGCGCCGGGAGCGGGGGAGGCGGCATAGTGGAATTCAGCCCCATCGAGGACGCCATCGACGCCATCTCGCGTGGCGAGATCGTGGTGGTCGTCGACGACGAGGACCGGGAGAACGAGGGCGACCTGGTCATGGCGGCGGAGGCCGCCACACCCGAGAAGATCGCGTTCTTCCTGGCCCACACCTCCGGTGTCATCTGCGTTCCGGTCCTGCCCGAGCGCGCCGACGAGCTCGAGCTCCCTCTGATGGTCACCGACAACACCGAATCGCAGCGCACCGCCTTTACGGTCAGCGTCGACTACCGCAGCGGGACCACGACGGGAATCTCCGCCGAGGACCGGGCATCGACGATCCATGCACTCATCGATCCCCACACGCATGCGGCCGAGCTGAACCGGCCCGGGCACATCTTCCCCCTTCGGTACCGACCGGGCGGCGTGTTGAAGCGTGCCGGCCACACCGAGGCCACCATCGACCTGGTCTCCGCGGCGGGCTTGTACCCGGCGGGTGTCCTGTGCGAGGTGGTGACGGCCGACAAGACCCGCATGGCCCGCCTTCCCGAGCTCGAGCGGTTCGTCGAGACCCACGGCCTCCTTCTCGTGTCGATCGCCGATCTGGTCCGGTACCGGCGCCACAAGGACAAGCTGGTGCGGTGCATCGCCGGGCCGGCCCGCATCCCCAGCGAATTCGGCGACTTCGCCGGTTACGTCTACGAGTCCGAGCTCGACGGGGAGCACCATCTCGCCGTGGTGCGCGGTGAGGTCAGGGGAAAGAGCAATGTGCTCGTCAGGGTCCACTCCGAGTGCCTGACCGGTGACGTGTTCGGATCCCTTCGCTGTGACTGCGGACCCCAGCTGGCCGAAGCCCTGCGGCTCGTCGCCAGCGAGGGATCGGGCGTGGTCGTGTACCTGCGCGGCCACGAGGGCCGTGGGATCGGCCTGGCCCACAAGCTGCGCGCGTACAACCTCCAGGAGCAGGGCCATGACACCGTCGACGCCAACTTGGAGCTGGGCCTCCCCGTGGACAACCGCGAGTACGGCATCGGCGCCCAGATCCTCGTCGACCTGGGCGTCACCACCATGCGGCTGATGACCAACAATCCCATGAAGTACGGCGGTCTCGAGGGCTTCGGGCTCGACATCGTCGAGCGCGTGCCATTGACGTTGCACTCGAACCCCGAGAACATCGAGTACCTGCGGACCAAGCGGGAGCGCCTCGGGCACATCCTGGAAGGCCTCGATGACGTCCTCTGACGCCACGGCGCTCCCACCCGACGCCATCGAGTCGGCCGCGGCGCGCGTCGGCACATCGCTCGTCGGCGACGCGGCGTGCGGTGAGGCCCGTGTCGCCTTGGTGTGTGCCAAGTTCAACGGCGGGATCACCGAGCGCCTGCTCGAGGGCGCCCTCGCCGGTCTCGAGGCGAACGGCATCAAGGCCGCCACCGTCTCGGTGGCTTGGGTTCCCGGAGCGTTCGAGCTGCCTCTCGCGGCGACGCGCCTGGCCGCTTCGGGGGCGGTGGAGGCGGTTGTGGCGCTGGGAGCCGTGATCCGAGGAGAGACCGCGCATTTCGATTTCGTGGCCGGGGAGTGTGCGTTAGGACTGCAGCGGGCCGCCTTGGACACCGGTGTGCCCGTGGTCTTCGGGGTGCTCACCACCGACACGGTCGACCAGGCCCTGGCCCGTTGCCCGGAGGGTGAGGCCAACAAGGGTTACGAAGCGGCGGTGACGGCGCTGGAGATGGCCGACCTGATTCGCAAGCTGCCCGCCCCGGCCCGCTGACCCACCCTCGAGGATCCGGAATGCTGCGACTCGTCTTGCCCAAGGGCTCACTCGAAAAGGCGACGCTCGACCTCTTCGCCGCGGCCGACCTGGCCGTGGTGCGCGGCTCGGACGTCGACTACCGCGCCACCATCGACGACCCACGCGTCGACGAGGTCCGCATCCTGCGTCCCCAGGAGATCCCCGGGTACGTCGCCGAGGGCAATTTCGACCTGGGGATCACCGGCCGCGACTGGATCGAGGAGACCGGCGCGGACGTCCTCTCGCTCGGTGAGCTGGCGTACTCCAAGGCCACGGCCAATCCGATCCGGGTCGTCCTCGCCGTCGCCAACGACTCCGCGGTGCAGACGATCGCCGATCTGCCGTCCGGAGCGCGCGTCTCGACCGAGTACCCCGAGCTCACCCGGCGCGTGCTCGAGAAGCACGGCGTCCACGCCGAGATCCGGATGTCCTACGGTGCCACCGAGGCGAAGATCCCCGACATCGCCGACGCGGTGGTGGAGATCACCGAGACGGGCCGGGCCCTGGCGGCCGCCAAGCTGCGCATCGTGGACACGCTGCTCGTGTCACGCACCGAGCTCATCGCCAACCCCACGGCTGCCTCGGATCCGGACAAGCGGCTCGCCATGGGCCACCTGATGACGTTGTTGCAAGGTGCACTCGAGGCTCGTGGCAAGGTCCTTCTCAAGCTCAACGTGGTGGCAGGCAAGCTCGAGGCCGTCGTCGCCGTCCTGCCGGCGTTGAAGTCGCCGACGGTGTCGGAGCTCTCGGGCGGCGCCGGGTACGCAGTCGAGACGGTGGTGCCCAAGGCGGAGGTGAACGTCTTGATCCCGGCGCTCAAGGACCGCGGCGCGACCGACATCATCGAGCTGCCGCTGTCGAAGATCGTCCACTGAGGGTCCGGAACCGTTGACCCAGGCGCGCGGGGGCCCACGGGCACCGAGGACGGGGGTGGTGAGCGCGTTCGACGAGGCACGGGGGCTCGGTGTGGTGCGCGCCGACGACGGCAGCACGTACCCGTTCCACTGCACGGCCCTCGCCGATGGGACCCGGAACGTGGCTCTGGGCGCCCGCGTCGTGTTCTCCGTGGCCGCCGGCCACGGCGGGCGCTACGAGGCCCGGGGGATCACGACCCTCGGCACGAGCTGACCGCGTCGGCACCGGTCCTGTCACCCCGGGCCGGTACGGCCCAAGGCCATCGCTCAGGAGGGACCGGAGCCCCCCTCTCCGTCGGCGGTGGTGGCAGAGCCGCTGATCTGCACGAACGCGAGCCGAATCTGGGCCAGGGCGTCTTGCAGGGAGCGCTCGGCCTCTCCGAGCCTTCCCTGCAGGCCCTCGACCAGCGCGGCCATGGCGTCGACGGCCAGGCGCGCCGGGGCGAGCCCGGGCGGCCGTTGCGACAGGTGGATGGCGGCCAGCTCGAACAAGCCGTACACGTGGTTGGCCACGACGACCTCGGCCGGGGCGCTGAGCAATTGGTGGCGCAGCTCGTCGAGCCGGCTGGCCAGTTCGGCTTGTTCCTCGGGCCCCAGCTCGTCGAGATCCTCGGGCCCGATCTGCTCGGATCGCGCTTCGCCGCCGCCCCCGCGCCGCGCCGCCGCGGAGGGGTCCGGGGTCGTCGGGTCGTCGCCGGCGGGCTTGATCCGATGCTCGCCCTCAGGTGTCCACAGGCTGCTCACTCCTGGTAGCGTAGAACCTCGAGCAACAGGGAAAGCGGGGTCACGCCGTCGGGCACACCCCCACCCGCCACCGGGCAACGGTGCGTCGGGTCTCGCGGGGGTCCGTGACGGGTCACCGAGGGCAGCGACCGCGCTTCCGCTAACGGCTCCGGGGAGACCCGGGGTCCTGCAATGACGGGAGTGATGTCGGATCGCCACACCCATGACCACCAACGAGACCAGGATCAACGATCGCATCCGTGCGCGTGACGTGCGCCTGGTGGACCCCGAGGGCCAACAGCTCGGCATACGTCCGTTGCCGGAGGCCCTGGCCATCGCCCGCCAGCTCGACCTGGACCTGGTCGAAGTTGCACCGCTGGCCAACCCGCCGGTCTGCCGGATCATGGACTACGGCAAGTACAAGTTCGACGAGGCGCAGAAGGCCAAGGAATCCAGGCGCAAGACCACGAGTGTCGGGATCAAGGAGATGAAGTACCGGCCCAAGATCGGTCCGGGCGACTTCGACACCAAGACCCGGCAGGTGCTCAAGTTCCTGAACGAAGGTCACAAGGTGAAGGTCACGATCATGTTCCGGGGCCGAGAGGTGTTCCACCCGGAGCTCGGGAAGAAGATCCTCGATCGTGTGGCCGAGCACGTCGACGGCACAGCGCGGGTGGAATCCGATGCGAGGCTCGACGGTCGCAACATGGTGATGGTGCTCGCACCGGACAAGCGGGCCAAGCAGTCGGCGGCCGCCCGGGCCGCCCAGCACGATGAAGGCCACCACGGCCATGGCAGCGAGGAGTCGGCCCCAACGGTGGGAAAGGGAAGCCCGAACACGGTGGGGAGGAACGGCGGATCGCCCCCCGAGGCGCCAGCGGCGGTCACCGATGAGGCGTCGGGCCACGAGGAAGGAACGTGACATGCCGAAGATGAAGACCGACCGGGGCGCCGCCAAGCGCTTCAAGGTCACGGGCACGGGTCGCCTACGTCGCCGCCAGGCCAACCGTTCGCACCTGCTCGAGAAGAAATCCAGCGTCCGCACGCGTCGCCTGGGGCGTGAGGTCGAAGTCGCCGCCGCCGACCGCCGTGAGGTGCGTCGCCTACTCGGTCGGTAAGCCACAAGGCGGGCGCAGCTCGCCGGGGAGTCGCCGCACCGGCCACGGTGCGGGCATGTCAGATGTCGTCCACGAAAGGAGCTGGTCATGGCCAGGGTGAAGCGCGCCATCAACGGGAAGAAGCACCGTCGCGCTGTTCTCGAGTCGGCCCAGGGGTACTACGGCAACCGCAGTCGCAGCTTCCGTTCCGCCAACGAGGCGGTCATGCACTCCCTGCAATATGCGTACCGCGACCGTCGCGCCCGCAAGGGGGACTTCCGGCGCCTGTGGATCCAGCGCATCAACGCCGCGGCCCGCGCCAACGGCACGAGCTACAGCCGGCTCATCGCCGGGCTGCGCCAAGCCGAGGTCGACGTGGACCGCAAGGTGCTCGCGGACCTGGCTGTCACGGACCCCGACGCCTTCTCCCGCCTGGTCGCCGTGGCAACGTCCGCGTTGACGGACGGGGCCCCGACGCCGGTCGCGGCGGAGGCCGGGGACCGCTCCTGACCACGGCGCTCGGCTTCCGGCACCAGCGGGTACAGCGCCTGCGGCGGTTGCTGGCGCGGCGCAGTGTCCGGCGTTCGGAAGGGGCGTTCGTCGTCGAGGGCGTCAAGCTCCTCCGCAGCGCGCTCGAGGTAGGTGGTGCGGTGGAGGTGGTCTTCGTCGACGAGCAGGCTCGGTCGCACCCCGAGGTGTCCGCCGTCGTCGAGGCCGCCCTGCAGGGCGGCGCGCGGGTTTTCGACCTGGCGCCGGGTGTGCTCGAGCGGGCGGCCGACACGGTCACGCCCCAGCCGGTGCTGGCGGTGGTGGCCATGCCCAGCGCCTCGCTCGCGGACCTGGCGGGATGCACCTTCGTCGTGGTGTGCGTGGACGTGCGTGATCCCGGGAACGCCGGCGCCGTGATCCGTGTCGCCCACGCCGCGGGCGCGGGAGGCGTGGTGTGCTGTGCAGGGACGGTGGACCCCTTCAATCCCAAGACGGTGCGCGCCTCGGCCGGCTCGGTCTTGCACATCCCGATCGCGGTGGTCGGTGATGCCGGGGACGTCCTCGACACACTCGGCGGCCACGGACTGCGGCGCCTGGCCGCGCTGTCGAGGGGTGGCACGCCCTATACCGACGTCGACCTCACGTCGCCGCTGGCCCTGGTGCTGGGCAACGAGGCGAACGGGTTGCCGCCCGATCTCGAGGACCGCCTCGACTCCCGGGTGACCATCCCCATGGGAGGAGGAGCCGAGTCCCTCAACGTGTCGACGGCGGCCGCCGTCTTGTGCTTCGAGGTCGCACGACAGCGCTCTAACCTGCACACCATGGAGGATGTCCCATGACCCCGCCGCCGGTCACGGGTGGTGAAGCTCGGTCCCCGGGTGTCGACCCCGAGGCCCTCGTAGCGTCGGCCGTCGAGGTGCTGGAGGCGACCACCACCCTGACCGAGCTCGACGAGGCCCAGACCGAGCTGCTCGGAAAGCGATCGGCATTGGTGCGTGCCCATCAGGCTCTGGCTTCCCTCGAGCCCGCCCAGCGTCCCGAGGCCGGGCGGCGACTCAACGAGGCGCGCCGGAGCATCGAGTCCCACCTCTCGGAGAGGCGTGAAGAGTTCGAGCGTGGAGAACGAGCGGCCCGGCTCCAGGCGGACCGGTTGGATCTCACCGAGGTCATCGCACCCCCTCTTCGGGGGCGTCTGCACGTGGTGCAACGCACGCGCGTCGAATTGGAGGACGTCTTCGTGGGGATGGGGTTCGTCGTCGCCGAAGGTCCTGAGGCCGAGACGGACTGGTACAACTTCGAGGCACTGAACATGCCTCCCGCGCACCCGGCGCGGGGGATGTGGGACACGCTCTACCTCGAGCTCGGAGAGCCCGAGACCGTGATGCTGCGCACTCACACCTCTCCGGTGCAGATCCGCCTCATGGAGAGCCAAGGCCCACCCATCTACGCGGTGATGCCCGGCAAGTGCTACCGCCGCGACACACCTGACTCCCGCCACATCCCGACCTTCCATCAGATCGAAGGTCTGGTGGTCGACCGCGGCATCAGCTTCGCCGACCTGGCCGGCACGATCGAGACGTTCACGACGGCGTATTTCGGGCTTGACATCCACAGCCGCCTGCGACCGTCGTATTTCCCCTTCACCGAGCCGTCGGCGGAGTACGAGATCACCTGCACCATCTGCAAGGGCAAGGGGTGCCGGACCTGCTCGCAGACAGGATGGATCGAGCTCGGCGGTTGTGGCATGGTCGACCCGGCCGTCTTCGAGGCCGTCGGGCTCGACCCGGACGAGTGGACGGGGTTCGCATTCGGGTTCGGCATCGATCGCTGTACGCAGATGCGCCACGAGATCCCGGACATGCGCGTCTTCTTCGACAACGACGTGCGCGTCCTGCGCCAGATCTGAGCGGTCGCCGTGCGCGTCCCCCTGTCGTGGCTGGTCGACTTCGCCCCCTTCGAGGGAGACCCCGCCGACCTGGCGACGGTCCTCGACGACCTGGGCCTCGTCGTCGAGGAAGTCCAGCGCGTCGGGGAGGGCCTCGGCGACGTCGTGCTGGCACGGGTCGTGGAGATCGGTGCCATCGCAGGGGCCGACCGGATCCGGCGGGTCACGGTCGAAGCCGGTGGCGCGCCGGTCGAGGTGGTGTGCGGAGCCTGGAACTTCGGCGAAGGTGACATCGTGCCCTTCGCCCCGGTGGGGTCGGTGCTTCCCGGCGGATTCGAGATCACGCGGCGCAAGATGAAAGGTGTCGTCTCGAACGGGATGTTGTGCTCGGGGCGCGAGCTCGGGCTGTCCGAGGAGCACGAGGGGATCCTCGTCGTGCAGCGTGCCGATGCCGCCGGCGAACGGGGCGAGACCGAGGTGCCCGGGACCTCGACGCCGGGAACCGCCCTGGTCGACGCCCTCGGGATCGGGCCCGACGTGGTGTTCGACATCGCGGTGGAGGCGAATCGTCCCGATGCGTGGTGTGTGGCCGGGATCGCCCGCGATCTCGCCGCCGCGCTGCGCCTTCCCTTCGCCCTGCCCGAGCCCCCGGAGCCGCCCCTCGACCCCGGGGCAGCGGTGAAGACCTTGACCAGCGTGGAGGTGCTCGACGAGGACCTGTGCCCGCGATTCACCGCACGCGTCCTGCTCGACGTCGGAGTGGGGCCCTCGCCCGACTGGATGACGCGCCGGCTGACGCTGGCCGGCATGCGTCCCATCAACAATGTCGTCGACGCGTCGAATTACGTCATGCTCGAGCTGGGCCAGCCCACCCACCCCTACGATCTCGACCTGGTGGGTGGGCACGGGCTGCGCGTGCGGGCGGCACGAGACAATGAGGTCGTGACCACACTCGACGGAGCCGAGCGCCGCATGGGTGGGCGCTCGGTGGGTATCGGCGACGACCGGCGCGACTGTGTCATCTGCGACGCCAACGACGCCCCCGTCGGCATCGGCGGCATCATGGGTGGGGCGACGAGCGAGATATCGCAGTCGACGCGCCGGGTCCTCCTCGAGGCGGCGTACTTCACGCCGATGGCGATCGCCCGCACCTCCAAGCGCCTGAACCTCCGGTCCGAGGCATCGGCGAGATTCGAGCGCGGGTGTGACCCCGAAGGGATCGACCGCGCCGCGCTGCGCCTGTGCCAGCTTCTCTCGGAGACGGCGGGGAAGCGGTTCCGCAGCGCCGACGGGATCATCGACGTGCGCGGCCCCGTTCCCGGGCCCGCCCGCGTGCGGCTGCGCACGGCGAGGCTCAACGCCGTGCTCGGCAGCGATCTCGACGACGACCAGGTGGTCGGATACCTCGAGCCCATCGGATTCGAGTGTGATCGGCGGCCGGGTGGCGTCTTCGACGTGATCGTCCCGACGTTCCGGCCCGACACCGAACGAGAGATCGACGTCATCGAAGAGGTGGCACGACACCACGGGTACGCGAACCTCCCTCGGCGACGCCCCTTCGCACCCCAGGTGGGCCGACTCACCCGCTACCAACGCGAGCGGCGCCTGGCGCGCGAGGTGGTGGCCGGTCTGGGCGCGCACGAAGCCTGGACGCCTTCGCTCCTCGGTCCCGACGACCACCGGCGGGTGGGGATCGACGGTGGGGTGCGAGTGGCCAACCCCCTCACCCCCGACGAGGTCGTGCTCCGCCAGAGCCTGTTGCCCGGGATGCTCCGCGCGCTCAGCTTCAATGCGGACCGCCGGCAGGGGGAGGTCCGGCTGTTCGAGGTGGGCCACGTCTTCCCGCCTCCCGAGCCCGAGCGCGTGATCCGGGCGCTGGAGCATTCCGGGGACACCGTGATCGCGGAGCACGACATGCTGGGGGTCGCCCTCGCCAGCGGAGACGACGACGCCCGGAGCGCGGCGGCCACGTGGCAGGTGCTGGCCGATGCCTTCGGGATCGAGGATGCCGAGGTCGTCGCCCCCGGGGACGGCGATGGCCCCGAGCCCGGCGCGACACCCGCCGGCATGCATCCGACACGCTCGGCATGGCTGGTCCTGCCGGGCGGGGAGGGAAGGGCCCGGCGGGCGATCGGTGTCGTGGGGGAGGTCGATCCCGGGGTCCTCGCCGAGTTCGGCCTCGACGTCGAGCGCCGCCGCGTGGGATGGCTCGAGGTGGACCTCGAAGCACTCCTCACCGATGCGTCCCGGCGCAGCCCGCTGCTGTCTGCGGTGAGCAGGTTCCCCTCGAGCGACGTGGACCTCGCCTTCGTGGTGGACGTCGACGTTCCCGCCGCGGCGGTGGAGAAGACACTGCGCCAGGCCGGCGGCGAGCTGCTCGAGTCGCTGGCGCTGTTCGACGTCTACCGGGGGACCGGCACGCCTCCGGGCACGCGCAGCCTGGCGTACCGCCTCAGGTTGTGCGCACCGGACCACACCTTGACCGACGAGGAGGTCGCCGGGGTGCGCGCCCGGTGCATCGCGGCCGTGGAACAGGAACACGGCGCCGCGCTGCGGAGCTGAGATGGCGGTGAGCGGAGAACCACATCCCGAGGACCTGACCGGGGTCCGACTCGTGCGCAGTGCGGGGCCCGTCCCGACGCGACGCGACGTCGAGTCCCTCTTGCACGCCGAAGGTCTGACGCCATATGCGTGGGGCCACGACGCCGCCTTTTCCTACGGCCGCCACGTGCACGGATACCACAAAGTGCTGTTCTGTGTGTCGGGATCCATCGTCTTCCACACCGACGCGGGCGATGTGGCGCTGGGGCCGGGGGACCGTATGGAGCTCCCGTCAGGGGTAGGGCACGGCGCCACGGTGGGTGCCACCGGGGTCGAATGCGTGGAGGCGCCCCGCCCCTGACCGCCCGTGACACCCGCGTCACCCGTGATGTGCGGGGGCGGGACAGGGGAGGCTACCGTCGTCGCGCGATGGACCGATCGCGGGTGGGGTGAGGCAGACACCGTGCTGCTCGCCGACGCCATTTCTCCCGCCATCCGCCTCCACACGCTGCTGACGGGGTGGCAGACCGACGGGCTCAGCCTGGTGGCGCTCGCCATCGAGCTGGCGCTGGCCTTTTGGTACGTGATGGCGGTCCGGCGTCTGGCCAGGCGGGGCCGCCGCTGGTCGCGGTGGCGTACCGCCTCGTTCATGGGTGCGACGGCCCTGGTCGTCATCGCCGTGCAGTCGGGACTGGCCGCCTATGACGACCAGGTCTTCGCGGTGCACGTCGTGCAGCACCTGCTGCTCATGAATTTCGCGCCCATCCTGTACGCGCTCAGCGCTCCGGTCACCTTGGCGCTGCAATCGTCGGACCGCCGGACGCAACAGGGCCTGCTCAAGGTCTTGCACAACCCGGTCGTGGAGCTCGTCACCAACCCCGTGTTCGTCGTCCTGGTCTCCTACGGCACGATGATCGTGTACTTCCTGACGCCGTTCTACAACCTGTCGCTGGAGCACCCTCTCCTCCACGACCTGACCCACCTCCACTTCCTCATCTCGGGTTGCCTGTTCTGGTGGCTCGTGGTCGGACGCGACCCTTCTCGGTGGCGCCTGTCGTACCCGGTCAAGCTCGGGATCCTGGCTGTGGGTATTCCCGTCACGGCCGTGCTCGGTGTAAGCCTGACCGGGGCCCACGACTCGATCGCACCGCTCTTCCACACCGTGGCCGACACCCAGCGCGGCGGGTCCATCCTCTGGATCGTCGGAGAGATCACCACCTTCGTGGCCATGGCGCTCATCGTCTACCAGTGGATGCGGTTCGAGGAGCGTGAAGCGGTGCGCGCCGACCGACTGCTCGACGCCCAGACCGAGGCCCAAGGCCGCTGATGATGCCCTGGCGATCGCCGGCGGTGGCGGCGTGGGAGCAGCGTGGGAGGTACCGCGACCTGGCGGGCTACAAGACCTTCACCATCGACGTCCCCTCGGCGGGCCCCGAGAAGGAGGAGCCCCTCGTCGTCGTGCACGGGTTCCCGAGCAGCTCCTTCGACTTCCACCGGGTGGTCGACACCCTGGCCGAGCACCGTCGCGTGCTGCTGTTCGACATGATCGGGTACGGGCTCTCGGCCAAGCCCGACCGCGCCTACACCCTGGACCTGCAGGCGGAGGTGGCCCAGGCCTTTGTCGCCGATGCCGGTGTCTCGACGCTGGCGCTTCTCACCCACGATCTCGGCGACACCGTCGGGGGTGAGCTGTTGGCGCGTCAAGCCGAAGGCCGGTGGCCGGTCGAGATCACCGGGCGTGTCGTCACCAACGGCAGCATCTACATCGAGATGGCGCACCTCAGCGTGGGCCAGCAGCTCCTGCTGAGCCTCCCCGACGAGCGCCTGCCCGACACCGCCGGCATCGACGGCCCGACCATGCAGTCGAGCCTGGCGGCGACGTTCTCGACCCGCTCTCGTCCCGAGCCCTCCGACCTCGAGGCGGAATGGGAGCTCATCTCACACGACGGGGGCCATCTCCTGCTTCCCCGGACCATCCGCTACATCGAGGAGCGACGTCGGGACCAGGCTCGCTTCACCGGCGCCATCGAGTCACACCCCTCACCCCTGGCGATCGTGTGGGGCACCGACGACCCCATCGCGGTGCGGGACATGGCCACCAGGCTCCACGGGGTGCGGCCCGACGCCAGCCTCAGCTGGTTGGAAGGGATCGGGCACTACCCGATGCTCGAGTCCCCGTCGGCGTTCCTCGACGCCGTCGTCCCCGCGCTGGCGCGGTGACCGGGCCACAGCAGCACACGTGGTGCCCGGGCCTCACCTCTCCTCGGGCGGCCGGGGATCGCGCCACATGGGCCACACCCTCGGACCGCCCGGCAGGGCGATCTCCCCAGTGACCTCGAAACGGTGTCGCCGGTAGAAGGCGATGTTGCTCTCCTTGGACGACTCCAGATAGGCGCCGACACCGTCACGGTCGCACCGGTCGAGGATGGGGGCGAGGAGGGCGCAGCCGATGCCCTTTCCCTGGTGGATGGGATCGGTGCCGAGGACGGCCAGGTACCAGTGCGGTGTGCGGGGGTGTTGGCGCTCGACGGTCGAGAGCACCCGCAACGCCCTGGGTACGTTGAGGCCGAAGGCGGCGACCATCTTCGGCGAGCCACGCACAAGCTGTCCGAAGCTCAACTTCCAGTGCCCGGGCGGATCCCACAAGGCCCCCCCGGCCCGGTCGGTGTCGGTGTAGGACGCGCCGTGGGGCAGATGTTGGATGGTGAGCGCGGCCTCGAAGTACTCGGCCACGCGACGCAGACGCGTGGGCTCGTGGGGCACCAGGAAACTCATGACGGGATCGTCGAAGAAGGCACGCGCCAGGCTGGCGGCAAGTGGGCCGGCGTCGGCCCGGTTGGCGACGCGAATGGGCCCCGGCATGGCGCACACTTATAGCCGCCCGACCCGGCGCACGTCGAAGCGCGCCGCGGCGCTGTCGACGACGGCGACCTGAGAGACTCGCGCCCATGTCGCGTGCGGAGCCGTTCGTCCATCCGATCAGCGTGCGCTATCTGGAGGTCGATCGTCAGGGAGTGGTCTTCAACATGTGGTACCTGGCGTATCTCGACGATGCCATGACGGCCTTCCTCTCCGAGCGAGGCCTCCCCTACGGGGACCTGCTGGCCGCGGGCTACGACGTCCAGGTGGTCCACACCGAGTTGGACTGGCACGGGCCCCTGGGCTTCGGCGACCCGGCCGCGGTCAGGGTCGCGGTGACCGGCATCGGTCGGACCTCGTTCACCCTGGGGTTCACCGTCTGGTCCTCGGCGCGTGCGGTGGTCGAGGCGAGCACCGTGTACGTGGCGGTCCGCACCGACGGGTCAGGGAAATGCGAGCTTCCCCCGTCCCTCCTCGACGCCCTCGGTCCCGCGGGCTGAGGGCGGGACCCGCGCCGGGCGCCACGCCGGGACCTCAGATCACGTCCCGACGACGGGATCGGGATCGACGTCGTCGAGAAGGGCACGGGTGCGGGGGCCGAGCCACCGGGCGAGCCGGCGCCGGTCGTCGGGGGACAAGCTGTCGAGGAAGGCCCATGCCACCAGCTCGGCGGCGGCGTCGGAGCTCACGGCCACCGATTCGACCGCCTCGAGGCAGCGCGCCAACACCGGTGTGAAGCGCTCGATCTCGGCGGCGAGCCCGGCCACGTAGTCGGCCAGCTCGGTGAAGGTGGCGGCCAACCCGGGGTCGCCGTCGGCGGCTTCGGCCAGCTCGAGGTAGCGGTCCACGAACCCGGGCGCCGCCTCGAGCACCACGGCGACCTCCGGGTCCATCATCGTCTGTAAGATATGAAACAACATGAAAAATGTCAACAGGAGTCGTAGATCGTAGAAAGCGCAGGGCGTCAACCCGGCGTCCTCTATTTGCATATCCATGCACAGTGCTGTATTTTCTTGCGGATGCGCGTCGGGATCGCAGGGGCTTCGGGCTACGCGGGTGCGGAGCTGCTGCGGCTGTGCGCGGGCCATCCCGACCTCGACGTGGTCGTCGCCGGGGCCGACACCCAGTCAGGGCAGCCGGTGGCGGCCCTGTACCCGTCGCTGGCGGCGGCGTACCCGAGGCTCGAGTTCTCGAAGGCCGGGGCCCACGACCTCGCCGGCCTCGACGTGGTCTTCCTGGCGCTCCCGCACGGCGAGTCCCAGGAGATCGCTCCCGGTCTCGTCGACCAGGTCGGGGTTCTCGTGGACCTGTCCGCGGACTTCCGGCTGCGGGACCCCGGCGCGTATCCGCAGTGGTACGGGCACGACCACGTCGCACCCGATCTGCTCGGGGCATTCGCATACGGCCTACCCGAGCTGTTCCGCGCCGAGTTGGCCGGGGCCCGGCTGGTGGCCGCTCCGGGGTGCTATCCGACCGCGGCCGCGCTGGCGCTCGCGCCCCTGGTCCGGGCGGGCGTGGTGGAGACGACCGGCGTCATCGTGGACGCCGCCAGCGGGGTGTCGGGCGCGGGTCGCAAGCTCTCGCACACGACGCAGTTCAACACCGCCGACGAGGACTTCACCGCCTACGGACTCCTCGACCATCGCCACACGCCCGAGATCGAACAGGCGACGGGCGCCCAGGTGCTGTTCACGCCGCACCTGGCCCCCATGAACCGGGGCATCCTCGCCACCTGCTACGCGCGTCCCATGGCCGAGCTCGAGACCGGTGACGTGATGAGCGTCCTCGACGACGCCTATGGCGGTGAGCCCTTCGTGGTGGTGAGCGAGAGGCCCCCGTCGACCAAGGCCACCTTCGGATCGAATTGCGCGCACGTGACCGCACGCGTCGACCCCCGTACCGGGTGGGTGCTCGCCCTGTGCGCACTGGACAACCTGGTCAAGGGGGCCTCGGGTCAGGCGTTGCAGTGCGCCAACATCGCACTCGGCTTGCCCGAGGACAGCGGGCTGTCTGCGCTGGGGGTGTACCCGTGAGCGTCACCGCGCCCCGGGGGTTCCTCGCGTCGGGCCTGGCGTGCGGGATCAAGGCGTCCGGTGCACCCGACTTGGCGCTGGTGGCGTCCTCGGCGGGGGCGGTCCCCGCGGCCGGAGTGTTCACCGCCAACCTGGCCGCCGCCGCCCCTGTCCAGGTGAGCCGGGCCCATCTCCTCGCCTCGGCCGGGCATGCCGCCGGCGTGGTGCTCTCGAGCGGGAACGCCAACGCCGCCACCGGCGTACCGGGAGTGGTGGCCGCCGAGCGCATGTGCGCGCTCGTCGGTGCGGGTCTCGGTGTGGGCGCGACCGAGGTCCTCGTGTGCCAGACGGGACTGATCGGCATCCCGTTCCCGTTGGGACCCGTCGAGACCGGCATCCCGTTGCTGGTCGAGGCGCGTCTGGCCGATCGGGAGGCCGCCCGGCGTGCCGCCACCGCCATCATGACCACCGACACCATGTGCAAAGAGGTGGTCGTCGAGGCGTCCGGGTTCACGGTGGGGGCCATGGCCAAGGGGGCGGCCATGCTCGCCCCCAACATGGCGACGATGTTGGCCGTGCTCACGACGGACGCGCGCTGTGACCCCGGTACCCTCACCGGCGCGTTGCGCAGCGCGGTCGAGGGGACCTTCAACCGGATGACCGTGGACGGGTGCACGTCGACCAACGACACCGTCGTGGTGCTGGCCAGCGGGGAGAGCGGCGCGACGGTGTCCGCCGTCGTCCTCACCGACGCACTGGGCCAGGCGTGCGGCGACCTGGCCGGCATGATGGCGGCCGACGCCGAAGGCGCCACCAAGGTGGCGCACGTGGTGGTGACCGGCGCCGCGTCCGACGAGGAGGCCCATCGTGCCGCCCGCAAGGTGGCGCAGTCCCCTCTCGTCAAGTGCTCGCTCAACGGAGCGGACCCGTACTGGGGGCGCGTCGTGAGCGAGCTGGGTTCGGCGGGTGTGGCCTTCGACCTCGACCGGGTGGAGCTGTCCTACGGCGGTGTGGCGGTATGCCGGGCGGGCGTGGCCGTCGAGCACGACACCATGGCCGTGCGCCACCACATGGAGGGACGGGCGGTCGAGCTCCGCTGCGACCTCGGGCTCGGCTCGGGGACCGGGGCCGTGCTCTTCACCGACCTGGGCTACGGCTACATCGAAGAGAACAGGACGACGTCGTGAGCACCGAGCTCGGCCCGATCGACCGGGCCGCCGTGCTGGTGGAGGCCCTTCCCTACATCTTGCGCTTCTGGGGGAAGGTGGTCGTCATCAAGTACGGAGGCAACGTGCTCACGCCCGTCGACGGCGAAGCGATGACCGAAGGTGAGCTCGCCGGGGAAGCCGAGGCATTGGCGTCGTTCGCGCAGGACGTGGTGCTCATGCGCTCGGTCGGCATGCTGCCGGTGGTCGTCCACGGGGGCGGCCCCCAGATCGGCGAGCTCATGGCCAAGCTCGGCAAGGTGCCGGAGTTCGTCGACGGGAGGCGTGTGACCGATGCCGAGACCCTCGAGATCGCCAGCATGGTCCTCATCGGCAAGGTCAACCGGGAGATCGTGTCGGCCATGAACGTGCACGGATCCCTGGCGGTGGGCCTGTCGGGCGAGGACGCCAACATGATCACCGCCACCGCCCGGGACGCAGCCCTCGGGTTCGTGGGCGACGTCGAGGTGGTCGACCCCTCGATCCTGCAGCGCCTGCTCGCCCAGGGGCTGATCCCCGTGGTGGCCACCATCGCCGGCGACGCCAAGGGCCAGTCCTACAACATCAACGCCGACACCGTGGCAGGGGCGATCGCGGCGGCGCTCCACGCCGAGAAGCTCGTCTGCCTCACCGACGTGACGGGCCTGCGCGCCGACCCCGACGACCCGAGCTCGCGGCTACGCCAGATCTCGGTCGACGAGATCGACGCCATGGTGACCTCGGGCGCGGCGTCGTCGGGGATGATCCCCAAGGTCGAGGCGTGCGCCCGGGCCGTGCGCGCCGGGGTTCCCCGGGCCCACATCCTCGACGGCCGGGTGCCGCACGCACTGCTGCTCGAGGTGTTCAGCGACAAGGGGGTCGGCACGATGATCTACCGCGAGGGCGAGGTGCTCGCATGAGCGGTGTCGTCGATCGCAGCGCCCTCATGCACACCTACGCGGAGCCGCCCGTGACCTTCGTCCGAGGCGCGGGGTCGGAGCTGTGGGACACGGAGGGCCGGCGGTACCTGGACTTCCTCTCCGGTCTGGCGGTCACCGGCCTCGGGCACGCGCATCGCGCCGTGGCGGACGCGTTGGCCGAGCAGGCGCGCACGCTCGTCCATGTGTCGAACCTGTTCGGGAACGTGGTGGGTCCCGAGGTGGCGGCGACGCTCGACCGCCTGGTGGGCGGGGGAGCCCAGCGCGCCGGGGGACAGGTATTCTTTACCAACTCGGGGGCCGAAGCCAACGAGTGTGCGCTGAAACTGGCCCGCAAGTGGGCGGGGCCCGGCCGCCACGTGGTGCTGAGCTCGTGGGGCGCCTTCCACGGACGGACGCTGGCCACCCTGCACGCCACGGGCCAGGCCGAGAAGCACGCCCCCTTCGCACCGTTGCCGGAGGGCTTCGAGCACGTCGAGTACGACGACCTCGCCGCGCTGGAGGCGCGCTGTGACCCGACCCGCGTGGCAGCCGTGCTCCTCGAGCCGATCCAGGGCGAGTCGGGGGTGATCGCGCCCTCCTCGGACTACCTGGGCGGCGTCCGCGAGCTGTGCACCGAGCGGGGGATCCTGCTCATGGTGGACGAGATCCAGACCGGGTTGGGCCGGACGGGCCGCTGGTTCGCCTTTCAGCACGCGGGCATCGAGCCCGACGTGGTCACGATGGCGAAGGCGCTGGGCAACGGCGTTCCCATCGGGGCGTGCTGGGCGCGCGCCGAGGTGGCCGCCGCCTTCTCGCCCGGCGACCACGGGAGCACGTTCGGAGGCCAGCCTCTCGCAGCCGCGGCGGCGCGCGCCACGCTCGCGGTCATGGAGGCCGAGGACGTTCCCGCCCGGGCGGGTCGTGCCGGGGCGAGACTGCGGGCCGGGCTGGTGGGGCTCGACGGGGTGGTGGGCGTCCGGGGGGCCGGGCTCCTGCTCGGCGTCGCCCTCGAGCATGAGCGGGCCAAGGACGTGGTGAGCTCGGCGCTGGCCCGTGGTCTCGTCGTCAACGCGCCGCGCCCGGACACGATCCGCCTGGCCCCCTCGCTGCTGGTGAGCGACGAGGAGATCGACGAGGGGCTGGCGATGCTCACGGACGCGCTGGCGGACGTGGCCGCGTCCACCCCGAGGAGCGCGACGGCGTCATGACCACGACCCGCCACTTCCTCGATGTCGACGACCTGTCGTGCGAGGAGCTCGACTCCGTGGTCTCCTTGGCCGCGCTGCCGGTCGCCGAGGTTCCGCAGGTGCTCGCCGGCCGGGGCGCGGCCCTGGTGTTCGAGAAGCCCTCGGCGCGGACGCGCAGCTCGACGGAGCTGGCCGTGGTGGCGCTGGGAGGCCATCCCGTCTACATCCAGGGTGCCGAGATCGGCATCGACCGTCGCGAGACGGCCGAGGACGTGGCGAGGACCTTGGCATGCTTCCACGCCGTGCTGTGCGCGCGTGTGCTCGACCACGACGTGCTCGTGCGCATGGTGGGCGCGCTGGAGGCGACATCGACAGCCACCGGATCGACAGCCACCGGATCGACAGCCACCGGGTCGACGGCAGGGTACGACGACCGTGACGACGTGTGCTTCCCGCCCAGCGTGCCCGTCGTCAACCTCCTCTCGGACCGGGCCCATCCCTGTCAGGCGTTGGCCGACCTGTTGACCCTGCGCCAGGTGTTCGGGGATGTCGAGGGCCGTACCGTCGCCTACATCGGGGATGCCAACAACGTGTGGCGCTCGCTGGCGCTGGCGGCTGCCATGACCGGCATCCGCGTGCGCACGGCGTCGCCCGAGGGGTACGAGCCCGACGCCGACGACCTGGCACGCGTCGCTCGGCTCGGCGGAGACGTCGAGGTGACGACCGATCCCATGGAGGCGGCGGCCGGAGCCGACGCCCTGTACACCGACGTGTGGACGTCGATGGGGCAGGAAGACGAACAGGAGGCCCGTCGCAAGGCATTCGCGGGGTTCACGATCGACGAGGACCTCCTGGGCCGCGCCGGGCCGGACGCGGTGGTCCTGCACTGCCTGCCCGCGCACCGGGGCGAGGAGATCACCGCCGCCGTGCTCGACGGGCCGAGGAGCGTGGTGTGGCGGCAGGCCGCCAACCGCATGCACGCCGTGAGGGGGCTGCTGGCGTGGCTGCTCGGCCCCGGTGGAGGTGTCCCAAGGTGAAGCTCGGCAAGACCCAGCGCCAACACCGGGTGGCGAGGCTGCTCGAGACCAACGCCGTGTCCAACCAGGCACAGCTGGTCGGGCTCCTGGCCGACGAGGGCGTGGAGGCCACCCAGACGACGGTGTCGCGCGACCTCGAGGAGATCGGCGCCATCAAGGTGCGGGTCCCCGGGGGCGAGACCGTGTACGCCCTGCCCGAGCTGCCCGTCAAGCAGGTGGCGCCCGAGGACCACCTCCGGCGCGTGCTGGGGGAGTGGGTGGTGGAGGTGGCGCACTCGGCCAATCTCGTGGTCCTGCGCACCCCGCCGGGGTGCGCCCATGTGGTGGGCTCGGCCCTCGACCGCAGCGGGTTCGAGGGTGTGATCGGCACGGTGGCGGGGGACGATACGGTCCTCGTGGTGGCGGCGCAGGACACGGGCGGCGAGTTCATGGCCAAGCGCCTGGCCGAGCTGGCAGGGACGAACGGCGCAGGAACGAACGGAGCAGGGTGATGGCGAAGCGAGTCGTGCTGGCTCACAGCGGAGGCCTCGACACCTCCGTCGCGGTGCGGTGGCTCCAGGAGGAGCTCGGAGCCGAGGTGATCGCGGTGGCCCTGGACGTGGGGCAGGGCGGCGACTTCGCCGAGGTGCGCCGTAGGGCTCTCGCCGCGGGCGCGGTCGAGTCGGTGGTCGTCGACGCCAAGGCCGAGATGGCGCGGGACTTCGTCGTCCCCGCCATCGCCGCCAACGCCCGCTACGAGGGCAAGTACCCGCTCGTCTCCGCTCTGTCGCGTCCTGTGATCGTGCGCCACCTGGTGGCCGAGGCCCGCCGTCACGGTGCGGACGCGGTGGCGCACGGGTGCACGGCGAAAGGCAACGACCAGGTGCGCTTCGAGGTGGGCACGCGCACCTTGGCACCGGACCTCGAGATCCTGGCCCCCGCCCGGAGCTGGGGCATGACCCGCGAGGACTCCGTGGAGTACGCGGCGCGCCACGGGATCCCGATCGAGGCCACCAAGGAGAAGCTGTACTCCATCGACGAGAACCTGTGGGGCAGGGCCATCGAGTGCGGCGCGCTCGAGGACCCGTGGGCGGCGCCGCCCCCCGACGTGTTCACCCTCACACGACCGACGGCCACCGAGCCGCGCCACCTCGTGGTCGGATTCGAAGCGGGCGTCCCTGTCAGCGTCGACGGTCGGGAGCTCGGGCTTCCCGAGCTCATCGCCGAGATGACGGCTGTCGTCGGCTCCTACGGCTGGGGCCGCATCGACATGGTGGAGAACCGCCGGGTGGGTATCAAGAGCCGCGAGACCTACGAATGCCCTGCCGCCCTGGCGATCCTGCTCGCGCACTCGGACCTCGAGGACCTCACCCTGGAGCGCGACGTGGCGCGCGAGAAGGCCCGTCTCGAGCCGCGCTGGGCCGAGCTCGTATACGACGGGATGTGGTTCTCGCCGCTCAAAGAAGCGCTGGACGCCTTCTTCGCCAGCACCCAGCGCCATGTCACCGGCGAGGTGCGCCTGTCGCTGTCGCCGGGCAGCTGCATCGTCTCCGGCCGGCGCAGCCCGGTGTCGCTCTACGACCACGGCCTGGCCACCTATGACGCGGCGGACACCTTCGACCACGGCGACGCCGAGGGATTCGTGCGCCTCTGGGGCCTGAGCCTGGCCACGTGGGCGGCGCGCCAGGGTGCCGCACCCGAGTCCGGTGCCGGGCCGTCGTCGGGCCGGCCGTGACGCTGTGGGAGGGCCGTCTCGGCGGCACGGCCGAGGAGGTCATGGCTTTCACCGCCAGCCTGCCCTACGACACGCGCCTGGCCGCCGACGACCTGGCGGGGTCGCGCGCCCATGTGCGGGGGCTGGCGCGCGCCGGGGTGCTCGAGGGGGGCGAGTCGGCCATCCTGCTGACGGCGTTGGCACGGGTCGAGGAGGAGCTGAGCGCGGGGATCTTCGTCTTCCAGGCCGGGGACGAGGACATCCACACCGCCGTGGAGCGCAGGGTCACCGAGCTCGCCGGCGACGTGGGAGCGAAGCTCCACACCGGGCGAAGTCGCAACGACCAGGTCGCCGCCGACCTCCGCCTGTACGCGCGCCGGGAATTGCTGGCAGTGGCCGCGGCGGTGATCGAGCTCCAGGACACGCTGCTGCACCGGGCGGTGGAGGCGGGCGACGCCTACCTTCCCGGCTACACCCATCTCCAGCGAGCCCAGCCGGTCCTTCTCACGCACCACCTCCTGGCCCATGGGTGGGCCTTCGCCCGCGACGTCGACCGGGTGCTGCTCAGCGTGGTGCGCATGGACGTGAGCCCGCTGGGCGCGGGTGCGCTGGCAGGGTCGTCGCTCCCGCTCGATCCCGACGGGGTCGCCGACGACCTGGGGTTCGGGAGCCGCTTCGAGAACTCGCTCGACGCCGTGTCGGACCGCGACTTCGTGGCGGAGGCGCTCTTCGACCTGGCGTTGCTGGGGGTACACCTGTCGCGTCTGGGTGAGGAATTCGTGTTGTGGTCGAGCGAGGAGTTCGGATTCCTCGTCCTCGACGACGCGTATGCGACGGGGAGCTCGATGCTCCCCCAGAAGAAGAACCCCGACGTCGCCGAGCTGGCGCGGGCCAAGGCGGGCCGGCTCATCGGGCACGTGGCGGGGATGTTGGCCACGCTCAAGGGGTTGCCTCTCGCGTACAACCGCGACCTCCAGGAGGACAAGGAGCCGCTGTTCGACGCGTTCGACCAGATCAAGCGGGCACTGCCCGCCGTCATGGGGATGCTCGCCACCGCGCACTTCGACACCGACACCATGCGCGCCGCCGCCGACGGCCCCGCCGCCGCGGCTGTCGACCTGGCCGAGTGGCTGGTGGAGCGGGGGATGCCCTTCCGCCAGGCGCACGCCGTGGTGGGCTCGCTGGTGCGCGACTCGGTGCAACGCGGCGTTCCCCTCGCCGAGCTGGTGCAGGCCCACCCGCATCTGGGAAGCGACGCCGTCGGGCTGCTCGAGCCGGGGGTGGCGGTGACCCGTCGCACCTCACCGGGCGGGGCGGGGCCCCGACCGGTGGCGGTGCAGGTGGATCGGTTCCGTCACCGTCTCGAGTTGGACCGCCAGCGCGTGAGCCACGCGGCCGTCGCCGCGCACGTCGGGGGAGAGCACCACATCGGTGCGGACGGCCCCGGCACCGAGGCCCGACCGCGCGCGGGCGGTTCCGCCGGTGGGGGGGAGACCGCCAGGAACGGGGCGTGAGCGATCAGGCCGTGCCCCGTCGCCGGGGGCGCGTGCTCGCGCGTGGGTTCTACGCCCGTGGAGCGGTCGAAGTGGCCCCACAATTGCTCAACAAACTTCTCGTCCGTGACGGACGCGCCGGTCGGATCGTCGAGGTGGAGGCGTACCGGGGGAGTGACGACCGCGCCTCGCACGCGTTCAGTGGCCTCACGGCGCGCAACGCCACCATGTTCGGGCGCCCGGGACGGCTGTACGTCTACTTCACCTACGGCATGCACTTCTGCGCCAACGCGGTGTGCATGCCCGAAGGGACCGCCGAGGCGGTCCTCCTTCGGGCGCTGGCCCCGGTGTCGGGGCTCGATCTCATGCGCGAGGCACGCCCCGGCATCGTGAACGACGAGAATCTGGCGAGCGGTCCAGCCAAGTTGTGCCAGGCCATGGGCATTACGCGGGCCGAGGACGGTGCCGATCTGGTGACCGGGAGCGTCGGGATCCGGGTGGTGGACGACGGTGTGCCACCACCGACGGTCCCCGCATCGTCGGGCCGGGTCGGCATCCGCCACGCCACGGAACTGCCTTGGCGTTGGTGGGTGCCGGGCGACCCCAACGTGTCGAAGTCCCGGGTGCAGCCAGCGCGAGGGCGCCGGTAGACTGTTGTGACGGGCGTGTGTGGCCCGGTGTCCGGGATGGGCCTCGTGTGGTCCATGTGACCGGAGGGGCCCGATTGGCCCCTTTGACACTGTGGTGCACCGCCGGTAGCATGATGAACCCCCGGTCGGGAGACTGATCGCGGGGACCTGGCACCTACGCCTCCGGGTGTGTGCCGCGTCGCTCCTTGAAAACGGAACAGTGAGAGCCAAAAG
>Ga0116219_10000595_pt1 | contig 37351 bp, 33 predicted proteins | sample Sb_taG_4_FD_91019 | JGI IMG/M metagenome (GOLD analysis project Ga0116219, IMG submission 91019) | Peat soil microbial communities from Weissenstadt, Germany - Sb_50d_6_BS metaG | ecosystem: Environmental > Terrestrial > Soil > Wetlands > Peat | place: Germany: Weissenstadt | collected 2010-09-21 | reverse complement strand
GACCGAAGTCGCACGCACCCTGGCGCAGTTCATGTTCGGCAGCGAGAAATCGCTGGTGCGCTTCGACATGTCGGAGTTCATGGAGAAGCACTCCGTATCCAAGCTCATCGGCTCGCCTCCGGGTTACGTGGGCTACGAGGAAGGCGGCCAGTTGACCGAGCGCGTCAAGCGTTCGCCGTACTCGGTCGTTCTGCTCGACGAAATCGAGAAAGCGCACCCCGATGTGTTCAACATCCTGTTGCAGGTGTTTGAGGACGGTCAATTGACCGACGGCCTGGGCAACACCGTCGACTTCAAGAACACCATTATCATCATGACCTCGAACATCGGCGCGCGGCACTTGCAGAAAAAGCAGGGGCTGGGCTTCCAGAGCGATCGCGAAGATATCGTCAGCGAAAAGGTCGAGGAGCTGGTCAAGAACGAAGTCAAGAAGACGTTCAACCCCGAGTTCCTCAACCGTCTCGACGAAGTGATTCTCTTCCAGTCGCTCAATGATGCCGACCTGCTCCAGATCGTCGAGCTGCTGGTGCAACAGTTGAACCTCAACCTGGCGCAGAAGTCGATCACCATCTCCGTGGCCGAGGAAGCCAAGAAGTGGATTCTCGATAAGACGCTGGTCGACCGCAGCTACGGGGCGCGCCCGTTACGCCGCGCGCTGCAGCGCTACGTGGAAGATCCGCTATCGGAGGCGCTGATCGCCGGGCAAATTCCCGAGCGGCCCGCGTTCCTCGAGGTCTATCTCGACGCGAACCAGCTCTTCTATCGTCCTGTGAGCTCGGACGAGAGCGGAAGCGACGAGAAGGCGGCGGGAGTGCTGCTGTTCAGCAACTGAGACAACAAAACAAAATCCTCACACAAGAACGCCCCCGAGGTTTGGGGGCGTTTTTCTTTACTGCGGTATCAGGTCAACGCCTGAACCTCGCTGATCGTGAGAGTTACCCCTTCCATTTACACTTATAAGTGGAGAACTGTGTGGTTTTTGACAAAGTTTTAACGAAGATTTTCGGCACCGCGAACGAGCGCCTGCTCAAGCGCCTGAAGCCTCTTGTGGCGGCGATCTGCGCGATGGAGCCGGAGATGAAAGAGCGCTCGGATGAAGAGCTGAAGGCGAAGACTGCGGAATTCAAGGCGCGGATCGCGGCACGGCTGGAAGGGATTACCGACGAGGAGGAGAAGAAAGCGGCTGAGAAGGAAGTTCTCGACGAGATTTTGCCGGAGGCCTTTGCCGTAGTGCGCGAGGCCGGGTGGCGCGCAGTGCAGATGCGCCACTTCGACGTGCAGTTGATCGGCGGCATGGTGCTGCACCAGGGCAGGATTGCCGAGATGAAGACCGGCGAAGGGAAAACGCTCGTCGCCACATTAAGCTGCTATCTCAATGCGCTCGTGGGCCACGGCGTGCACGTGGTCACAGTGAACGATTACCTGGCCAAGCGCGACGCCGAGTGGATGGGCAAAATCTATGAGTTCCTCGGCCTAACGGTTGGCGTCATCGTTCACGACCTGGACGACAACCAGCGCCGCGAAGCTTACGGGGCCGACATCACCTACGGCACCAACAACGAATTTGGATTTGACTACCTGCGCGACAACATGAAGTTCGACATCAAGGACTGCGTGCAGCGCGGGCACTATTATGCGATCGTCGACGAAGTCGACTCGATCCTGATCGACGAGGCAAGAACTCCGCTGATCATCTCCGGCCCCACGGACCAGACTACCGACAAGTACGCCCGCGTGCGCAAGATCATTCCCCAACTTGAGCAGGGCGAAGAGGTGGAGTGGACCGACACACGCCGCCAGGAGGCACTGGGTATCCGGCTGGCTGAGGGCGAGAAGTACCTGAGCGGCGACTACTTTGTCGACGAGAAGCAACGCACCATCGGAGTCACCGACTCCGGTTGGGAGACGATCGAGAAGGCGCTGGGCATCGGCAATATTGCTGACGCGGAGAACTGGGAACTGAAGCACTACGTGGAGACCGGGATCAAGGCCCATGCGCTCTACAAGCGCGACGTGGATTACGTGGTGAAGGACGGTGAGGTCATTATTGTGGACACCTTCACCGGCCGCCTGATGCCTGGACGCCGCTGGAGCGACGGGCTGCATCAGTCGATCGAAGCCAAGGAAGGCGTGAGCATCCGCAAGGAGGACCAGACGCTGGCGACGATCACCTTCCAGAATTACTTCAGGCTCTATAAGAAGCTAAGCGGCATGACCGGCACGGCGGAGACAGAAGCGGCCGAGTTCGAAAAGATTTACAAGCTGGAGATCGTGGTGATCCCCACCAACAAACCTCTGCTGCGGCTTGAGAATGCCGACGTGGTTTTCCGTACGGAGAAAGAGAAGTTCAAAGCCGTTGCAGACAACATCGCAGAGCTGCACGAACAGGGGCAGCCGGTGTTGGTGGGCACGGTATCGATCGAGAAGTCGGAACGGCTGTCTGGGATCTTGCAGCGCAAAGGCGTACGCCACGTGGTGCTGAACGCGAAGTTCCACGAGCGCGAGGCCGAGATTGTGGCGCAAGCGGGGCGGTCGGGCATGGTGACCATCGCCACCAACATGGCCGGCCGCGGCACCGACATTCTGCTGGGCGGCAACCCCGAGTTCATGGCGCGGCAGGAACTGGTGAAGTCGAAGGACGCCAACGGGGGCACGAAGGCGCGCGCCATCAGCGTGGCCGAGGGAGCGATCAATCCCATGGCGCCGGCGGGATTTCTGCGCTTCTACTACCAGGGCCAGGAGTTCGAAGTCTCCGATCCGGATTGGGCTGCGACGTATGGCCGCTATGCCGAGGCTGCGCAAAAGGAACACGAAGATGTGATCGATGCCGGCGGGCTTTTCATTCTCGGAACGGAGCGGCACGAGTCGCGGCGCATCGACAACCAGTTGCGCGGACGCGCCGGCCGCCAGGGCGACCCCGGCGAGTCCCGCTTCTATCTCTCGCTCGAAGACGACCTGATGCGCATCTTCGCCAAGCAGTGGGTCAGCACGCTGCTCGAGCGGCTAGGCATGGAAGAAGGCGTGCCGATCGAGTCGAAGATGATTTCGAAACGCATCGAGGGCGCGCAGAAGGCCGTGGAGGCGCAGAACTTCGAGAGCCTCAAGCACCTGCTCGAGTACGACGACGTGATGAACAAGCAGCGCGAGGCCGTCTATGGCGTGCGTCGGCAACTGCTGGAAGGCGTCGACCAGCGTGAGCTGATCCTGGAAGAATACGTCGGCGGAATCCTGAGCAACCTGCTGGCCGAGTGCTGCAATGAGCGGACACGGCAGGATCAGTGGGACTTCAAGGGACTGGCGGAAAAACTCGTCGACCACTTCGGTTTCAACCTTTCGGCGTCGGGCATGAAGCCGGAAGAACTGACGCGGCATGAACTCGGCGAAGAAATTTTTGCCAAACTGACGGAAGCCTACGAGGCCAAGGAGAAGATTCTGGGCGCGGCGACCATGCGCTATCACGAGCGGATGGTGATGCTGAGCGTGATCGACGGCTTGTGGAAGGATCACCTGCTCTCGATGGACCACCTGAAAGAGGGCATCAATCTGCGCGGCTATGCGCAGCGTGACCCGCTCGTTGAATACAAGCGCGAGTCCTTCGAGCTGTTCGAAGCGATGATGCTGAAGTTCCAGGAAGACACGGTTCGATTTCTCTTCCGGATGCAAATACTGGGGCCCGACGGGCAGCCCGTGGATGCGGCGCCGCGGCCTCGCGGTGTGGTTCCGAAGGCGCCGCCCGTGGCCAGCGCAGCGCAGCCGCTCACTGGCGACGGCGCGCCGAGGGAGATCGCGATTCACACGCGTCCGCCCTCGACCACCATCGACGAACTCGAAAAGGAATTCCACCGCAAAAAGGAACGCGAGCTCGCGGTGGCAAGCCGGCAGGGCGGCGGTGAATCGAACCAGCCGACACAACGCAGAACAGGCGAGAAAGTCGGGCGCAATGATCTGTGTCCCTGCGGTAGCGGGAAGAAGTACAAGAGGTGCCACGGCGCGGCGAGCTAGCGAGCCGCGCGGCGTTTCCCTTTAGCGCAGGAAGCGGAAGAAGCCCTTTTTTTCGTCCTTTTCGGCGAGCAGGCCCCCGGCGGTTCTCGCCATCATGCGGATGGACTGCGCGATCGCGGAATCGATCATCACCATGGGAGTCGCGGTATCGCGCCTTCTGCGGGCGGCGGCGTAGTCATCAGGTATCTTCCACTCCGCAGGGCGGGTCAAGGCTTCGGTGATCGTCTTTTCATCAAAGAGAAGATCGCTGGCTTTGAATCGATTGAGCACAATCTGAAGATTATCGGTACGGGTGATGAAGTATCTCTTCATCATGAGATTGGCGGTACGCATTTCAGAGACGCCCACCTGCGTGATGAGGTAAACCACCGCCGACGGGCCAAACAGCGCCGACTGCATCAGGTCGGTGCGCGATCCGAGGTCGACTACCACGAAATCGAAGTGCTGGCGCGCAACGCCAACAAGTTTATCGACGGCGTCGACGGTGGGCGAGCTTTCGGAAAATTCGTTCGGTGATCCCAGAATGGCAAGACCCGAGGCATGCTTTACGACCAGCGTTGACAGCATGCTGCCATCGAGCCGGTCGGCATTCTGCAAAGCGCCGGCGACAGAGTACTCGTTCACCATGCCCAAATTAATGGCCGCGTCCCCGAGAGGGAGCCCGAAATCGATGAGGAGGGTTTTGCGATCAGACTCCTGCGCCAGCGCGAGCGCAAAATTGGATGCGAGCGTGGTGACGCCACAGCCACCCTTGGTCCCAAGGAAGACGAACAGCTTGCCGTTGCCGGTCTTCTCTTCAGAAGGAGCCGCGGCGCGGTAGGCTGCGGCCTGCTTCAGCGCATTGGTCAACTCAGTGGCATCGACGGGCAGGGTGAAAAACTCGCGTACGCCAGCGCGCATGAAGCGGACGGCCAGCTTCATGTCGGCGTGCTCAGAGTAAGCCATCACATAATTGCGCTCGGCTGAGCACAGGAGCTCGACAATTCCGAATGCGTAATCGGGATCGCTGTCGACATCGACGATAAGGACGTCGTAGGTCTGCGCCAGCTTTTGGGGCAGGTCGTCCAGCTTAGGCGGATACGATGCGAACTCCGTGACGCGGACGCTATGGTGTTCGGCAAGGGCGCCGGAGACGGCTTTAAGGCGCTCGTTGTCCGGGCCCATGATTCCAATGGCCAAACTGATCTCGTCAGGACTTACTGGCGCCCGCGGAATTTCGAGCATAATGCGGCAACTTCTCCCAAAAGCCTATTTTATTCCATCTCATTGCTGAGATGGGACTTGTGAAACGCCCCGGAGAAGGGATGGCAGAATACAATCCAGACCATAATAAACGCTATGGCTATGAAATCGCTGGAGTAATTTGGGCGCCGGTGACTTTGGGCACCACCCATAGCAAGACAACTCATTCCAGTTCTTCGGTTGTCCACATTCGGGCCGCGGGCGAATGTGCGCACAAGACAAGGCCTGATCCGACCGTCAGAGTGTGCTCGGTACTCACGCCGCAATGACGAAGGGCATGAGTGCTGCCAGTCGTTGCAGGCAGGGCGGTGCCTATTGGAGGGGTGCAGATTGCGAGACTGTGGCAAAGGTCAGGTCTTCAACGGAGGAGCCATGCTGCTGACGCCACAGATCAAAGAGCCGGCCGTAGCTGAGCGTGAGGTACTCGGCAGGATCCACTCCGAGGCGCTTCGCGGTGCGATCGATCCACTCGGGCGGGCCCTCGAGCTCGGCGTAATTGCCGATCGGGGTTTCGTCGATGACGCAGTGGCCTTCACCGTCGTGCCACTCGGTGCGCCACTTTTCATAGCGGAAGGCAGCGACGAGACCGAGCGAGAGAAACACGCTGGACAGCGCGTCGCCGTCGGAGATCGCGGTTTCAGTCTCGATGCGGTGTTTGTGACGGCTTTCGCCGGGCGCTCCTGCAGGCATCCGTTTGTGCGTCAGCGTCCAACGGCCTGCGTAATTGCGAATGCGCAGAATCTCAGTTCGCGTGCGCATCTGGCGGTCGGGAGTGTCATAGAGAACGTTGCTCTCAAAGCTGCGCGGAGTCTCAACGCGAAAGCCGGCGGCCTCGAGGCGCTGTGCCAGATTCGCCAGGTCAGCGATGCGGAATTTGATCTCGGTTTCGATCGCCATGAGACTGAGTATAAGAGGCGGCGGTGCTGCCCGCTGCCGCAGGTGAGAATAGAGATGTGAAGACGCTGCGGCTTTCAGTTGATGCGAACCGCCTGGAGGCACCGGAATCCTGCGAAGTGATGGAGCGGGCGGCCGGAATTCTGCGCGCGGGAGGGCTGGTGGCGCTGCCCACTGAGACCGTCTACGGGCTGGGAGCGAATGCATTGGATCGGGCTGCGGTGGAAAGGATCTTCGCAGCAAAGTCGAGGCCGGCGTGGGATCCGGTGATCGTGCACGTGGCGTCGCGGTCCATGCTTGAGGGATTGGTTGAAGCAATTCCGGAGAAGGCGCAGCAGCTGATGGAGGCGTTCTGGCCGGGACCGCTCACGCTGTTGCTGCCGCGGACGCGAGCAGTGCCCGACGTTGTGACGGCGGGGCGGCCGCTGGTTGGCGTGCGCATGCCGTCGCATGAGGTGGCCCTCGAGTTGATCGGGCGCGCGGGGATTCCGGTGGCAGCGCCGAGCGCCAATCGATTTGGGCACATCAGCCCGACGACGGCCGAACACGTGCTGCACGACCTCGACGGTCGCATCGATGCGGTGGTGGATGCCGGCCCCACCGAGCGCGGGGTGGAATCGACGGTGCTTGATCCGGCGCCCGATCCGATGGTGATTTACAGGCCGGGTGCGGTGACGGCGGAGCTGATTTCCGAGGTAGCGGGCCCAGTGGAACTCTATCAAGGCGGGGAGATGTTGCGGGAGATGCCAGCCGAAGCGCTGCCGTCGCCCGGCCTCGGGATGCGGCACTATGCGCCCGGGGCGCGCCTGGTGCTGATTGAAGCTCCTGACGATGAGCTGGGCGAGTGCCTGGCCGAAGCAGCAAGCGCAATGCGTGGCGAGCGGCTTGGAGTGATGCTGCCGGCCGGCGTTGCGGCGCCGCGAGCGTTCGCGGACACACAGGTTTATCCATGGGGAAATTGGCGGGCTCCGGAGACGCTCGCGCAAGGGCTTTATGCGGGATTGCGCGCGCTGGATGCCGCTGCCTGCACGGTGATTCTGTGCCCGCTGCCGCGCGCCGAAGGAATCGGCGTGGCGATCCGCGACAGGTTGAGAAAAGCAGGGAGTAGGAATTAGATCAGAGATCAGAGAAAATCGAGGACTCGCTGGCATGCTTCCAGTAGACGAAGAGCTGGATCTCAAAGCGAGGATGCAACGACTACAGCCGGCGACTGTTCTCTATCTCCTGTTTTCTGTTCTCTATCTCTACCCGTTGTCGCCAAGCTTGTACATAAACTTGATTGCGGATTTATAAACCAGGGTCCGGGAGCGTCCGCGGACCTTGAGCGAATTGCGATCGTACCACTCGATACAGCCGTCGAGGCGCTCGCCATCTTCGAGCACGATCACCATGGGCGTCTGCGACTGGATCTGCTTTTGCAGGTAAAAGAGCTCGGCATGGCGATTCGGAGCATCCATTTCAGAATTGCGCGCGGGATACAGAAAAGGGACCGGCGCTGGGAAGCCCTTTCTGGTTCGCATTGCAGGACGGCCGCCTTCGGTGCCGCGCGCCACATTCACAACCGATGGAGTGCTCATGGGAAACGATCCTCCCTCAACAAAAAGTGAAACTTCGGCTTCCCCGACAGTATTTCGGAAACCGCTCCCCTCCAACGACCCTAAGGACACACATACAATCAGTTGCCCGCGGGAAAGAATTCCCGGCGTCCCTGGGTTGCATGGGAGTACTCGTATTGGAGAAGATGCCCGAGCCGGTTTGGGGGTTGCTCTTTCATTCTGCGGCCGAAGGCGCAGAGCGTCAAGTGGCACTAGCCGATTGGGAGTAGCCAGTAGGGAGTAAGAATGAGCTTCTAGCCGCTAGCTTCTAGCCCCGTCGGTCAAGGCTCGGCTGTCTATTCCCTACGGGCTATTCCCTATTCACTGCCTCCAAGGCTCACCGCCATGGCATCGAGTGAGAGCGAGCGGAGCAGGTTGCGGCGCATGCCCTGTTCAACTTGGACAAGAGCGCGGGCGGCGCCGTCGAGCCAGTCGACGGTGAGGCCTTCAGCCAGGCGCGTGAGCTCAGCGGCGAGATCGAGATTGCGGATGAGCGCAGGCGTGCCGGCCACGATGAGCAGCAGGTCCTCAATGAGGCTGGAAAGAACGCGGAGCAGATTGACCGTCTTCTCCTGGCCCTCGGCGCCGGCGCGATAGCTCTCGGTGGCGTGGAAGAGCGCCGAAAAGTCCGGTTCGCGAAGCGCGGTGCGCAGAATAACAAGCGCATCCTCGCGGCTCGAGAGCCAGACGGCGAGATCGAACGAAAGAGCGCGGCCGACGGCGCCTTGCGCGAGCCGCGCCACAAGAGCGCGGTCATGCGCCTTGAGCTCGGGCCGGCGCCGCGCGAGGAGCGCTTCGAGATCCGAGGCCGGCAGGGCGCCGAGGCGATGCACGACGGCGCGGGAGCGAATGGTGGGAAGCAATTCCTGCGGATTTTCTGTAAGCAGGATGAGCGTCGTGTGGTCGGGAGGTTCTTCGAGCAGCTTGAGGAGGCTGTTGGCAGCTTCTTTCATGAAGGCCGATGAAGTGAAAATCGTGAATGTGCGGCGGGCCTCGACGGGCGGACGGTAGTAGGCCACATGGATCGCCTGGCGGACCTGGCCGAGCTTGATCATGAGCTGCGGCGGATCGGGCGGAACGATGAGCACGTCAGGGTGCGTCTGGATGAGAATGCGGGTTTCGCGCTTGTCGGTTTCGCGCAGGTCTTCGCGGGCGGCGACCGCTTCGCCGACGAGGTCGTCGAGGTTGGCTGACGCGGCGATGCGCGTGCAATTGGTGCAGACACCGCAGAAGTCGGGCAGGCCGCCGGTTTCTTTTGGGTTGAGGCAATTCACTGCCTGAGCCAGCATCAGCGACAGCGTGTATTTGCCGGAGCCGCGCGGGCCGGCGAGGATGAGGGAATGAGGAAAGCGGCCAGATCGCACGCTCTCGCGCAGGTGTGTCACCGTAGCAGTGTTGCCCAGAAAGTCTTGGAAGCCCACCGAATGAGAGTAACAGGGTCAGTGGTCAATGATCAGCGGTCAGATGTCAGAAAGGCGGAGACCAGACCGACTGCATAAATCGTGCTTTGAAAGGGCGCGACTTCAGCAGCGCCGTGAAAGGCCTGAACACTGCGGGGCCGGCAATCCTCCTGCTATACTCCTGCCGTATCTTTCCTCAACCCAGTCAAGATGAACTCCGTAGGGCGGCGCGCACTTCAACTCGTGTTGTCTGCGATCGCGATCTCCGCAGTCACAAGATGCGGCGGATTATCCGGCAAACTTGTCCGTCTCTCGATCCTGAATACCCTGCGCTTGCCGACCGGCTACCAGGGCAGCGGAATCGCTGTTCAGGGATCACTTGCCTACATTTCGATGGAGGCGATCGGAAGCCAGAGCGGTGCGAGAAGCCTGGTGATTGTCAGTTTGGAAACCGCGACCGCTCCAACCATCCTGAGCGTAACTTCTTCGGGGCTGACAAGCGACATGGGTGGCATTGTCGTCAGAGGCAATTATGCGTATGTCCCTTATGAGTCGGCTTCGGGGACCAACTTCCAGGTGTGGAATGTAAGCAATCCACGTAGCCCGTCCGTCGCGGGCAGCGCAAGCATTTCCTGCCCCGCGGGGATGTATCCCTTCCAAAACCCAGCGCTCTATGGAGATTATGTCTACGTCTCCTGCTGGCAGAGCGAGGTCACGACCACCGGCGCGTTCGCGATTGTCGATGTGTCGAACCCGGCCTCCCCTGTGGTGACCCGTTCAGTTTCAGTCAACGCCAACTACCAGCCAATCTCGTTTGCCATTTGGGAACAGGATCTCTATGTAGTCGCGACCCAAGGCGGCTCTACGAGCGATAACGTTCTGCTGTATTCGATCGAAGATCCAACCTCTCCTCAGCTTATGGCAACCGTATCGGTTCCGCACTCGCCGCAGTGGGCGGCGGCGGAAGGGACCGTGGCCTTGATCCCCATTTACGACGGCATGGAGTTGCAGGTCATCGACTTTTCCAACCCGTCGTCTCCGCAGACAACCAGTGCGAGCCTGGGATCGTGCCACCCGATGAACGTCGCAGTCTACCTCTCAGACCTGGCGCTCATGCCTTGTGACAGCCCGGGCGGCGTGGCCGAAGTCAATGTGGCGACAGCCGACCGCCCCTCCTACCTTGGAACTACACTCAGCGGCACGATGTTTAACTTTCTAACTGCTTCAGGCAGCTACATATATGGAGTAGACGCCAGAGGCAACTTCGAGGCGGTTGGTCCCTAAAATCGAGGCTCGTCCCGAGTCAAGTCAGCGGCCGCACCAAATAAAATTGTCAATGATACTTGACAGATTTTGCGCCTCGATGTAATGTTTACTTGTCAGTGTGTTAAGGAGACTGGACATGAAGAGTCTGTTCTGCATGACGAGTAATCCAGTGGAGCGCCGGTATGTGGTGCGGATGTGGGTGGCGGCAGGGCTCTGCGTTGTCTCTGCGCTGGTTGCGGCTGTGGCGTTTCGGCTGGGGCATCTGAAGGACCTGCCGGCCTACCCAGTGGCTGTGCTGCCGGCGCTTCCGATTCTGTGGGCACTGGTCGAGACGGGCCGGTTCCTAGCCGAACTGAAGGACGAATTTCAGCGCAATCTTTTTATCCAGTGCCTACTGGGCGGGATCGGCGGAACTCTCGCGGCCACGACGACCTGGGGCTACCTTGAGGACTTTGCCCGCGTTCCGCGGCTGGACCTGGTCTGGGTCTATCCAATCTTCTGGCTCTTCGCGGCCATCACATATCCCGTGGTCTACCAGAGGTACCGGTGATGAAGAACCGCTTGAAGGTGCTGCGCGCTGAGCGGGACTGGTCGCAGGGCGATCTGGCCCAGAGGCTGGAAGTGTCGCGGCAATCGGTCAACGCTATTGAGACGGGGAAGTTCGATCCCAGCTTGCCGCTGGCGTTCAAGCTGGCGCGGCTGTTCGGGTTGAGGATTGAGGAGATATTTCTGGAGGACAGTGGTCAGTGATCGGCGGTCAGTGGTCAGGCCTTCGTGCAGAAACGATGCTGCGTGACGACGGGCTGGCGGTTCGATCACTGCGGCGACCTTATTCGAACCAATAGTCCAGCGTTGCTTTGGAGCCTTTTCCAAATTCGCCTGCGAAGCCGCCCTCACCACGCAACCCTAAGAGCTCACCCGTCCCCGATCCGGGAACGACGAACCATGTGGCCTTGATGCTGCCGTTCTCGACAACTTCAGAGCCTTGAAGCACGAACGTGCCTTTGCGGTCGCCCAGCTTTCCGTGGAATCGTTGCATGCTGACCAGGCTGGCATACTCCTGGTTCAGTCGGACCTGGAAAGCGCGGACGGACGATTCGCCATCCATGTCTCCGGCGAACGTTTCAGTCAAGTGAACCTCGTTCAATGCCGGCTCTGCACTTTGGTCGAAGAGCTCCGCCTGAGAGTTCTGGACGGTGACCGTTGCTTCAGCATGTGCGCGCTGATGGGAACTCGCCTGGGAATGCCCGACGGCCTGGATTGATTCATGGTTGTTCATTTGCGCAAACTCCTCTGGTTCAGAGCGGCCCTGGCCTGTTGCGCGGCTCATGGCCTCGATTTGGCGGGAACCGGTCCGGGTCTGGTCCCGGCCCGCCGGCGATATCGTCGTTGCCAGCAGCGCCGCCGCGAGAATCAGGGTATTGGACATAAGGGCCTCCCGCTCCGCTTTCAAACTTCGATGACGGTTGCATGCGGATGGGTTTTCGGCATGGCGGTACAGGGATCAGGGAGCAAGGAACGGATTCCCACCATGGCGGAACTTGGATGAGGCACCCGCTACTGGAAATGAGCGATCACTTCGAAACGACGCGTGGTGCCGTCGGGAAAGAAGAATTCGAACTTCTGCAAAGATTCGTAACTTGTCTTGTGTTCGTCCTGGATTAGTTTGGCGCGGTAGTCGCCGGGATTGATGAGGCCGTTACAGCAAACGTCGACGCGGGGGTTGGATGTTGGCCCCAACAACTTGTAATGCTTGCCGTCAATGGTCGCGGTGAGAATCTCGTCCCTTGCGGCTCTGCCAGAACTGTTGTAGTCATCCAATTCGTTGGGCGGGTACGCGGACGCTGAGACGTGTACGACGATCGGAAATTTGCTGGGATCATTTTTCGCGTCGGCTCCGAAAACATGGTGAGTGCAAAAAAGGAAAAGACAAGAGAGGAGGGCTGCGGAAACGAGGGTCTTCACGTACGGTTTCCTCCGGGGACCATGGTACCCCCGGCCATTTTCTTCAGCTCGTGAGCGCTGTCACTTGCCGGTGTAGATCACGTGCCAGATGGAGCGCGAGCCGTCGTCGGAGACGAAGAGCGAGCCATCGGGCGCCACCGCAACTCCGACGGGACGTCCCCAGACGTCACCATCTCCATTGCCCACAGTGAAGCCGGTGAGGAAGTCTTCGTACTCGCCGGTGGCGTGGCCGTCGTGCATGGGCAGGCGAATGACTTCATAGCCGGCGCGCTGGGCGCGGTTCCAGGAACCGTGCTCGGCAGCGAAGGCGTCGCCCTTGTACTCGGGGGGAAACTGCGAGCCCTCGTAGAAGGTCATTTCGAGCGAAGCGAAGTGCGGCTCGAGAAGAATGTCAGGCGTAAGGACTTTCGACTGCAGCTCAGGGTGCTTGCCCTGGTGGCGCGGATCCCAGTGGCCGCCGGAGGGTCCGCCCATGTAGAACCACGGCCAGCCGTAGAATCCGTGCTCCTCGACGTGGGTGATGTAGTCGGGGACGAGGTTGTTGCCGAGAGCGTCGCGCTCGTTGGTGGAGCACCAGAGCTGGCCGGTGGTGGGGTTGATGGTTTCGCCAACGCAGTTGCGAATGCCCCAGGCGTAGATCTCGAGGAATTTGCCTTCGGGCGTGAACTCGAGGACGTTGGCGCGGTGAAATTCTTCAGGATGGGTGTCAGAGTCGTCGACGTTGGAGTGAGAGCCGACTGAGACGAGAAGCTTTGAACCGTCCGGAGAGAAGGCGAGATCGCGCGTCCAGTGTCCGCCGCCGCGAAGACGCCCGCCACTGGGGACGTCGGCCAGGTGCTGTGCGGCGCCGCGAGCCACGAGGTCGCCGTTGCGGTAGGGGAAGCGGAGGACTTCGCCGGTGTCGCCGATGTAGACCCATTGCGGGTCGGATCCTGTGGGATAGAAGGCAATGCCGAAGGGCTGCTCAAGGCCGGTGGCAAAGACGGAAACCTGCTTCGGCTTGCCGTCGGGGCCGACGCCGCGAAAGACCTTAATTTTGCCGGAGGCGCTTTCTGCGAGGAAGAGATCGCCGTTCGGTGCGAAGCGAATGAGTCGCGGGTTGTCGAGATCGGTGGCGTAGAGCTCGACCTTGAAGCCTTTGGGCGCGATGGGCCATGCGTTGGCGGGGCGGGCAACGACATCTGGACCGTTGTCTACCGATTGATCGGGCGCGGGGGCGGGCAGGTCGGCCACGGTAAGGTGGCGTCGAACGCCGGGCGCCTCGTGGGCCGCGTCAGTGAATGCGGCCTGGCCGGTAAGGACGGTTTGAGCCGGAGTGGACTTGGCAGCGCCGGGCGAGAGTGCAATGAGAGCGGCCGGAATGGAAAAGGCGGCAAGAATGGCCGAGGCGATGAGGAGTCGTTTGTGATTCATCATGGGACTTCTCCTGGGGATGAATGACTTACGCAACGGAGCGGGCGGCTGAGGAAACCCTCAACCATCATTGTTTCAGATGCCAGGGCGGTTGGTCCTGGTTCGTCGTTCTGCTTACAAGGTGGCGAGAAAGCTGGCGGGCAAGGTGGCCGTTACGATGATGCGCTCGTTGTGCTGGGTGACTTCAGCGTTGTTGAGCAGCTCCTTGAGTCCCTGGCTGGTTTTGGTGTCGGAATCCGTCGGGGAGATGCTGCGGGCCAGCGTGACAAGAGTAGCGAGGGCGGCAGCTTCGGTCGTGGCGGCCGACTCACTGGGGGCGATGTCTTCGACCCTCAGGCGCATGGCGCCGATGGCGTGGGGTGTTGGGAGGGCGGGAGAGACGCTGGCGATGATGGTGGAGTCGGACTCGATGGGCAGGCCGAGGCCGAAGACATGGATTTCGCCGCTCTCGTTAAAAGGAAGCCCGATTTGTCCGACCCCCCAGGCGAGCGAGAGCAGGGGAACCTCGTGATAGTGCCGCTCGAGGAGCGTGGAACCTGCGAACGGCAATGCGGCAGTGCGATGGCGGTCGAGGATGGAATGGATCTGCTCGGGCGTGGGAGTGTTAGAGACGGCGACCGTGTCATAGCCGATTTGCGTGACGCGGACGGTGCGGTTCTCGGATGGGATGCTGTAGATGGTGTGGCCGGCATAGATTTCGCGCGAGGCGGCGTGATCATTGAGCCAGTTGTTGAGGCGCTTGCCGGTGATCTTGCCCACGATGACCATGGAGTACGCGACGGGTCCGTTGGGGCCGTTGGGATCGGGCATGCGGTGCAGTCCGATGGCGATCTGGTTCACGTCGCGCTCCCAGTCAATTCCGGTGGCGTCGACGAACTGCTGGTAGTCGGGCGCACGCAGCAGGGGCTGAAGGTCGTGGCGGAAGATGGCGCGGATGGGCCGCAGATCGACGTAGATGATGCCGTCGGACTCGGGCAGCAGGCGCGCGGCCTCAGGCGGGGCTTTCGAGCGCAGAAAGACGGCGAGGACCAGCAATAGCAGGACCACGGCGACAATCAGGAGCGTTCTGCGGGTGCGTCGGCTCATTCCCAAGGCAATTGAAACCGCCAGGAATGAGCGTAACACCTGGGGCGCGGGCCCATCGCGCGATTACTGTGGCGCTAGTTTTTTACGGTCATCGCGTCAGAATCGACCGCTTTCTTGCCTGTGATTCCCTCGAGGCCGGTCAAGAGGCCACGATAATCACTTTTGTCGGCTTGGAACGCAATGCCGCCTTTTTGACCGCTGTTGTCCCATGTGACACCAACGAAGTGCTTCTTGGACTTAGAAAGCGCGAGCAATGCCCCAATTCCAAATGAAACCACTGCAACGCCGATCGCTGCTCCTACCCTGCGGTGGACGTCCTGGCCGTAGCTGATTTCTGTCACGGCGGCGGCCGGGATAACGGCGATTTCCGTTTTTTCCTTCATAATCCGGATATTGTTGCCTTCGATGAACAAATGCATATCGGTCCCGGCTTTGGCGTTGGACAGAGAGCCTCCATCGTATACGATTTTGTAGCTGTTGTCTCCTGCAATTGAACTAATCGGAAATATGATGCAGAGAATGATTGCGATGAACTTACTCATTGTTCCCCTTTCGAGCAGAATTTCCCTCACGCCTTCGTAGCAGAAGAAAGTTGTACAGGGGAAGCACTTGAATGATGCGCCTTGAGGATGATTTGCGCAAGATGACTTCCGCGGCGCTCTGGAGCATTGGAAGGGCGAACACGTGTGCGCGACGAATGGCGGCCGGAGAAGAGCGGTTCTCCGGCCGAGTAATTTGGGGAGGATTGCTTGCCTGCTACTCAGGGATGCTTACTGTGTAGATCTTCCCGCCGCTGGCCATATTCGAGCTGGAGTACGAGCCGGGCGGGAGGAGTCCATATTCGCCCTTGCCAAGCGCCTGGTCAAGGGTGATCTGGTAGACGCGAGGGGCGATCTTAACGGATTGGAATTGGACGTCGTCGCGCGTCGCGCCGCCGGAGGAATGAAAGACACCGCCGGTGACGGAGCGGAACTCGCGGCTATTGCCGCTTTCGCGGAGGCGGAGCAACTGATACTCAGTGATTTCGGTTCCTTCAGGGACGTAGACCGCCAGGATCACGGGAAATGCCATGACTGTTTTGGCGGTCTTGCCCTGAATGTGGCCGTTGGTGTCACCTTTGACGAGGCCATCGCTGGCGATGCTTTTGAGAACGCCGCCGGATTTGAAATTGACGATCTCAGGCTCGAGCATGCTCCACGCACCTTTGCGGTCTCTCATGTAGACGCCGACGTCGTCGATCCCGGCAGGGCGGCCTGTGCCGGATGGAGCCGCAGCGGCAGGAGGCGGTGTGGCAGGGGCTGCTGCCCTGGCGACCATCGCGGCGATTACCTTGTCGCTGGCGCCAGCCTGCTTGAGCGCGATGATGCCGTCGGCGGAGGTGTCGTAGGTTCCGGGCGAGGCGTTGATTGTGGAGACGATCAAATCGTCGGACAGGCCCGCCTTGACCAACTTGACGACGGAGTCATTGTTCATGGCCTGCTGGGCAGCGAGGAACGAGCAGGCGGCCAGAATGCAAATCGCGAAGAAACCTTTGCGCATGCAGCTCTCCTTACCTTTTTGGAGTCGGGGAATTCTCAGATCTGGGGCCAGCGTTATGATCTATCGAACGCGCGTTTTGTGCAAGAGGGTATTTCGAGGCAGGGGTTGCCGGCGCGCAGCAATGGCGCGGGACGAAAGGATCGCCCTCCGCGTAAGGTCCCCAGATGACCCCAAGTCTCATCCGCGATGGCGGACGAGACCTGGGCACCCAATTGAATTTGCGCGGCGCTATTGCGTCGTTGAAGTTACCCGGTCGCCTTCCTGAAAGCCGGAGCCGGAGACAGGAACGCAGACCGAAGATTTCGCGTCGACATCGGTGGCTCGGATAACGCCGATGTTGGAGGAGAGGCGGCGAATAACCTCGCCGGTCGAAGGATCCTTGATCTCCTTGGTGACACGGAGGACCTGGAGCTGGTCGCCCACCTTGACGCCGGCAGTTGAGCCGACATTGAGGATGATCTGGCCACCGTCGACAGCGGCGACGAGTCCGTCAATGGTGATGGTGCGGACGGAGACCTTGGCGGCGTTGGAGACAAGGTCGGCGGAAAGTTTGTCTACGGCTGCCTTTGTGGCTTCGCCGATGATGGTGTTCTGGAAGTTGCTGGAGCCAAGATCGACGTGGCCGCCGCCGAAGCCGCCCCAATTGCCGCCACCGCCGCCCAGGCCAAGTGAGGAGCGGCCGGATTCGCCGGAGCCCTCGGCCACGGCGACGATCTCGCCAGTATCAACATTAACGATGCGGGCGTCGATGACGACGTTGGCCTTGGAGTTGGAGTGGCCCACGTTGCCCACGCCGAAGCCGTGCCAGCTACCGCCTCCGCCACCGACATTCTGCTTCTTGGTCTCGTTGCCAAACTGGGTGATGGCGCCGATGATGATGACGTCAACCCCGGCGAGCTTACCGAGACGCGCGGCGGTAGCGGGATCGGCGCGGTTGGAGTTGGAAAAATTCTGCTCGGTCATGAGCTTATCCAGGGCCTGGCGCTCGAAGACGGAGTAGGTGCCGTCTTTGACCAGGTTGGTGATGACCAGGTCGGAGATTCCTTTACCCAAGTCGATGTCGGTGCCAAAGAAGGCGGCTGAGTCAGTTTGCACGGTGGCGTAGTCGAAATCCAGGACAGCGACTTTGGGTTTGCGGGTTGAAGTGGTTTGGGCGGCGGCAGGCCATACGGCCACGGCAGCGGTGAAGGCGAGAAGGATGATGAATGCTGGGTGGAATCTCTTCGGGTGCATCGTACGACCTCAAAAGAGTATTTGGAAGGACGCAAGAAGGGTCGACCCTTCGGACGAGTCTGTCAAGGCAAATCAACGGGTGTTGGGCGCCCAAGTACCCACCACCTGTCGGGCGGCTCTTTCACCGATCATTGGGGTTTGGCATCGACGCCGAAGTCGTAGACCACGGTGGTGGGCGGCGTTTCGGGCGTGACGCCTTGTATGACGGCAATGAAAGCGTATTCTCCCGGCTTCAAGTCGGCAGAAGGTGTGATCTTGTACATGCGAGGATGGACGCGGTCGGTCGTGAATGGGACAGACTTTTTCTCGTCGGCGCCGATGCTGGCGCCGGTGATGCCAGCCGAAGCAACCACGGTCTCGCGGTCATTTTTCTGTTCTTCGACTTTCAGAAGCGAGAACTGGTTCGGGCTAGTGACGATGCCGGGGCCTCCGAAGGCTGCAAAGCTGCTGATGTCGGGAAAATACATGTAGAAAACCGGCCGTGCGTCGGTGGTGCGGGTTTGAGCGTGCGGGCCGGGAATCTCGGCCTTCAATTTCATTTTGGCAGTTCCGAATGAAAATGCCGCACCGGCCAGGTTGGAGACTTTCATCGACGATTCGCCGACACGGTCGATGAAGATCATCGTCTGCTTGACGCCGGGCGAGCCGGTCATCAAATAGACGCCGGCCTCGTGTGGGGACATCGGGTCGTCGGGGTCGTCGAGGGCGACGGGCGACGAGGCGATGTAAGGCGGCCTCGGGTGCGCCAGCGAGTTCATGCGATTGATGATTGCGATCACGACGGCGTCGTCGACCCCGGCATTTTTGAAGGCGATGATTCCGTTGGTCGAGGTGTCGAAATTGCAGGGCGATGCATTGATCATGCCGATGATGACGGTGTCTGACACGCCTGCCTTTTCGAGCTGGACGACGGCGGACATGTCCATGGTTTGCTGGGTTGGGGTTTGTGGCGCCGGAGTCTGCGGTGCTGAGGTTTGTTGTGCGGCGAGGATCGAACAGAATGTGACCAGAAGAATCCCCAAAACACACGTACGCATACTTTCCTCCGTGGACGCCTGTGGAACGGTGTTACAGAATTTGACTCATTTTATGACGATTTGGGCAAAAAGGTTTTCCGGCGGGCAATGAATCCTGCTGGATGTCTTCAAGTTTTGGGGCCTCACCGGGCGGTTGCGTTTCTTTGCTGGATGAGGGCGGGTATGGCCGGATATATTGTTGCGCTATGAGAAACCGTTCTGTGCCGGCAGACACGCTGATTGCCCACTTGTTTTATAAAAACCTTGCCGCAGCGATCGGGTGGCTGAAGGACACGTTTGGATTTGAAGAGCACTTCCGCTACGGTGAGCCGGTTGCAGGAGCGCAGTTGCACCTGGGGGAGGCGTGGATCATGGTGGGTTCCGCAAGGCCTGGGCGCACAAGTCCCGCAGAGGCCGGCTGCATGACGCAAATGTTGACCATCTTTGTTGAGGATGTGGATGGGCACTTTGCGCGGACGAAGGCGGCCGGCGCAAAGATCGTAGAGGAACTGCACGAGACAGAATATGGAGAGCGCCAGTACGGTGTGGAGGATCTGGAAGGGCATCGCTGGTTGTTCGCAATGCATGCGCGCGACGTGGCTCCGGAGGAGTGGGGAGCAAAGGTCGCGAAGGGCTGAGAAGCCGTGTTTCCATAAGGACATCGCGGTCGCCCGATGGTGATGATTTGTCGGTGGTTTCGCGTTTTTCCGTGTTTGCCCGGGGTGCGCAGCTATGCTAACCTTGAGTTCTGAGCCGTATACGCGGAAAGCTGGAGTGTGTCCGCGGATATTTCGCTCCTCCGGTAAGGATTCCGGGTGGTTCAAGAGCTGGCGTAGCTCAGCTGGTAGAGCATCTGATTTGTAATCAGAGGGTCGGGGGTTCAAATCCCTTCGCCAGCTCCACAAGACGGAAACCGGAACGAGGAGACGAAAACGGCGAAGGTTTACCGGCGAACGTGAAGCTGCGAGCGCCGGGCCCTCATCTCCGCGGTAATCCCACTGAGGTGCATGCTCCGATGCTCCGGCGGCTAACCGGACGTTGCGGCGTGCGTGGAAGGTGGCGAGACGGGGAGCCAGGTGGGCAGAAAGTTGGGTTTTTCCATACTCTTCGAGGTCGCCGCGGCGACCATTAAGAGAAAGAGAAATGGGGCAACCACAACCGATGATTGGGCACAGGTGGCCGAGCGGTTAATGGCAGCAGACTGTAAATCTGCCGCTCCTTGCGAGCTACGGAGGTTCGAATCCTCCCCTGTGCACCAGAAAAGCAGGAATCAGGGATCAGAGAGTTCTGGGACTTGAGCTGAGTTTGAGGAATGGCAATGCGGGAAGCGCGGCAGATGGAGATTGAATATGTCGCGCCGAAGCGCAAGGAAGAAATTCGGCCGAGCGCCAGAACAGATTTTGACCGGAAATTCTGGGCGGCCATGGCAATGTTCGCGGCACTGGCGGCGCTGGTTTGGTTCACCATGGACGCGGGTTCGGTTCTCGTCTTTGGCAGGCCGGTGGAATTGAGGCTGATTCCGCTCATCCTTATTGGAGCGCTGGCATTGCGTACGGTTTTGGCCCGGCAGGCGGAGAAGATTCGCAGGCAGGGGGAGAAGAACTAGCTGCTAGCCTCTAGCTGCTAGCTTTTAGCTTGTGGTTGCGGGATCGGGTCCAAGTGGCTCGCACCGGTGAGATCGAGCTAAAGGCTAGAAGCTAGGAGCTAGAAGCTGCTTTGAGAGTTTGCGGGCTGATGTAGCTCAGTTGGTAGAGCACTCCCTTGGTAAGGGAGAGGTCACCAGTTCAATCCTGGTCATCAGCTCCAGAAGTACTGCTTCTAGCTATTAGCTCTTGGCTTCTAGCTTGTGCAGCGGCAGGGAAAGCCTCTGCGGCTTGAAGTGGCAATAGAGGGCTAGACGCCAGTGGCTGGAAGCTCGAGGCTGTTGTTGGGCGGGAGTAACTCAGTGGTAGAGTCACAGCCTTCCAAGCTGTTGGTCGCGGGTTCGAGTCCCGTCTCCCGCTCCAAAGACCAGCTACTAGCTGCTAGCTTCTAGCTGATGCAGTGGCGGGTCGGAATGGCGCGGCAAGCACGGGCCGGGTTGGGCTAGAAGCTAGAAGCTGTTTTTGAGGTTTGCGACGAATGTTTGAACAGGCAGCGATCGCGGTCAGAGACGAACAGGGATACGCGAAGCTTCACGCGTTGATCGACGCGGCGTTTGATGCGCGCGACGTGGAAGTCTTTCTGAACCGCGTGGGCAAGGCCAAGCTTCGGGTCCGGGAATTCGAGAAGATTCTGGATCGCGGGTTGCTTGGCCAGGAAGCGATAGGGCTGTATAAGGCGCTGCCGGTTTCAGACCAGGCGCTGACGCGCGAGCGGTATTTGCGGTTGGTGGAGAAAGTGCCGCTGGAACTGCGGCAAAGGTATTTGAAGTTGTACGCGTATTACTGAGAAAGGCAGCCTTTAGCTTTTAACCTTTAGCTCTTAGCTTCGCGGGTGGGAATTTGGCGCAGTGTATGACAGCAGCACGAAAGAGCTAACAGCTAAGAGCTAAGAGCTCAACGCAAAGAAGCTGAACGGAGGACTCGAAGGCAATGGCGAAGGAGAAATTTGATCGTTCGAAGCCGCACGTGAACGTGGGGACGATTGGCCACATTGATCACGGCAAGACGACGTTGACGGCGGCGATCACGAAGGTATTGCAGAAGCACAACCCGAAGAATGTGTTCCGGTCGTTTGACTCGATCGACAACGCGCCGGAAGAGCGGGAGCGCGGCATCACGATCGCCACGGCACACGTGGAGTATGAGACACCGAACCGGCACTACGCGCACGTGGACTGCCCTGGCCACGCCGACTACATCAAGAACATGATCACGGGCGCAGCGCAGATGGACGGGGCGATCCTGGTGGTGGCGGCGACGGATGGACCGATGCCGCAGACCAAGGAGCACGTTCTCTTGGCCCGCCAGGTGGGTGTGCCCTACATCGTGGTGTTTCTGAACAAGTGCGACGCGGTGGAAGACACCGAGCTGATCGACCTGGTGGAGATGGAAGTCAGGGAGTTGCTGACCAAGTACCAGTTCCCGGGCGATGATGTGCCGGTGATTCGCGGGTCGGCCCTGGGCGCACTGAACGGCGAGGCGCAGTGGGAAGCGAAGATCGACGAGCTGATGGAAGCGGTGGACAAGTCGGTGCCGCAGCCGAAGCGGGATGTCGAACTGCCGTTCCTGATGCCGATTGAAGACATCTTCTCGATCTCGGGGCGCGGGACTGTCGTCACCGGGCGTATTGAGCGCGGCAAGGTGAAGGTGGGCGAGGACGTGGAGATCGTGGGATTCCGGGAGACGCGCAAGACGGTGTGCACGGGCGTGGAGATGTTCAAGAAGCAGCTGGACGAAGGTCTGGCGGGGGACAACGCGGGCATTCTGTTGCGCGGCACGCCGAAGGAGGACGTGGAGCGGGGGATGGTGCTGGCCAAGCCGGCGTCGATCACGCCGCACACGCACTTCAAGAGCGAGGTGTACGTGCTGAGTAAGGAAGAGGGCGGTCGTCACACGCCGTTCTTCAAGGGCTACCGGCCGCAGTTTTACTTCCGCACAACGGACGTGACGGGAGTGGCGGAGTTGCCGGCGGGAGTGGAGATGGTGATGCCGGGCGACAACGTGCAGCTCGTAGTGGACCTGATCACGCCGGTGGCCATGGAGAAGGGTCTGCGCTTCGCCATTCGCGAAGGTGGCAGGACGGTGGGCGCGGGCACGATCAGCGAAATCATCAAGTAATGGGGACTAAGGGACTAGGGACTAGGGACTAGAAAAGAGCTGGACCTTGGCCTTCGAGAGGAACAGGCAATGCGGGAAATCATTACATTGGAATGTACCGAGTGCAAGGAGCGGAACTACTCCACGACCAAGAACAAGAAGACCGTGACTGGCCGTCTGGAGTTGAAGAAGTTCTGCAAGCGCTGCCGCAAGCACCAGGTGCATAAGGAAGCGAAGTGAGAAAAGCAGGGATCAGGGAACAGGGATCAGGGATCAGTTTGAGCCGTACCGAGTAAGCCTTGGCGGCAAGCAGAAGCAAAACCAAGCTGACCCCTGACACCTGAACCCTGACCCCTGAATGCAGGGGCGTAAGCTCAACGGCTAAACTGCCGGTCTCCAAAACCGGACTTGGGGGTTCGAATCCCTCCGCCCCTGCCAGAGAAACAGGGAACAGGGAGTAGGGAACAGGGAATAGAAAATGGCGGCCCAGGAACGATAGGCTGCGGTGAACTAAGAACTGTGAACTACAAACCAGTTGTTCAGAAGGACACGAAGTATGGCGACGAAGACGGCAATCGAGAGAGGCGACGATCGGTCGGCCAAACGGCAGGAGCCGGGTGCACTTGCGGAGTTTGGGGGTGGCGCATTGGGCAAGTGGAATGAGTTGACGAGCTTTTTGCGCGATGTGCGCGCGGAGATGCGAAAAGTCGTATGGCCCTCGTGGAAGGAAGTGAAGGTGACGACCGGAGTCGTGATCATTGCGACCTTCCTGTTTGGACTGTTTTTCTTCCTTGTCGACAACATTTTCAATGCCACCATCATGGGTCCGCATGGGATCTTGAACAAGCTCGGTGGAGGGCAGTAGCCGGCCCAACCCGGGAAATGAGAGAAGAATGGCAGACGAGCTGGATCAACCCGTAGAGGTGAAGGCAGACGAAGGAGAGGCGCGCCCGCAGGAGGGAGAAACTGTGGCGGCCGAAGCGGAGCCGCCGCGCAATCCCAACTTCAGGTGGTACATTCTGCACGCCTATTCGGGCTTTGAGCGCAAGGTGAGGGAGTCGATCGAGAGCCGCGTGCAGGCTTTCGGCCTGAGGGAGCGCGTGGGTCGGGTCATGATCCCCATGGAACCGGTGACGGAGATCATCAACGGGAAAAAGCGCACCGTGGAACGGGTGTTTCTGCCCGGTTACGTGCTGGTGGAGATGGAACTGGACAACGAGCTCTGGCACGTGCTCAAGGACACTCCGAAGGTGACGGGATTTCTGGGCACCGGCGACAAGCCGGTAGCGCTTAGCGAAGAAGAAGTGAGTTCCATCCTCTTCCGCTCAGAGACGGTGAAAGACAAGCCGCGGATGAAGCTCAAGTTTGAGAAGGGTGAGCAGGTGCGGATCACGGATGGACCGTTTGCCAACTTCAACGGCGTGGTGGATGAGATCAACGAAGATCGCGAGACGCTGAAGGTGATGGTGACGATCTTCGGGCGCTCGACGCCGGTGGAACTCGAATTTGGCAAAGTGGAAAAGATTGAGTAAAGCGAGCTTCTAGCTTCTAGCTCCTAGCTTCTAGCTGGTAGGCTCTTCTAGCGAGCGCCAGTTTGGGCGGAAGAGAAGGTTGTGGGCTCAAAATCCGCAAGACGAAACGAAAAGCTGGCAGCTAGCGGCTAGAAGCTGGAAGCTGGTTCCAAAGGAACAACTATGGCACCTCCGAAGAAGATTACCGGCTACGTGAAATTGCAGATCGAGGCCGGCAAGGCCACTCCGGCGCCGCCCGTCGGCCCCGCACTGGGCCAGGCGCAAGTGAACATCATGGAGTTCTGCAAGCAGTTCAACGCCAAGACGCAGAACAAGGAGATGGCCGGGCTGATTATTCCGGTCGTCATCACGGTATATGCGGACCGCACGTTCAGCTTCGTGACCAAAACGCCGCCGGCCGCCGTGCTGCTGAAGAAGGCGGCAGGGATCGAGAAGGGCTCGGGCACGCCCAACAAGGAAAAGAAGGGCAAAGTGACCGAGAAGCAAGTGCGCGAGATCGCCACGCAGAAGATGCCGGACTTGAACGCGGCATCGATTGAAACGGCGATCAAGAGCATCAAAGGCACGGCGCGATCGATGGGGATTGAAGTAGTGGGGTAAGCTAAGACTTGATTCTTGGTACAGTCAGAAGGCCCTCTGCGATCCGGAGGGCCTTTTGGTTTTGATTGCGCGGACGAATTGTTGAGGTTTGCTGCGCAGCAATGCGGACGGTTTGACGAGTGGGCTGCGGGCGCCTGTTCAACGATCCTTGACTTCGTAGCGTGCGACCATTCCGGCGAGCATATGGTCCGAGATGTGGCAGTGATAGAGCCAGATGCCCGGTGCGTCGGGCACCATGTCGGCGGTGATCATCTGCGCCGAGATGATGGATAGGACGTCAGTGCGCTGGCCGCCGACGATGACGGTGTTGCCGTGCCAGTGTGGGGAGTGCGCGTTGTTGAAGTCGCCGAGCGTGGCTACATACCAGCGCACATGGTCGCCCTTCTTCATCACCATGAGGGGCATGTTGCCGTAGATGTAGCCATTGATAGACCACTTGATGTTGGTGTCGAGAAAGCCCTGGCCGGCGCTGATGGCGAAGTATCCGGTAGCCGTGACTGGGTTGAATTCAAAGCGATTGAGTTTTGAGGGATCGGGAATGTGGGCCTTGATGTTGTCGTCAAGATACCAGCTCTCGTTTTCGTTGATGGCGATAAACATGGTCACAAATTCTTTGTCGACATCTTTGGGAGTGCCGTCGGGCCGCGCCATGCCGCGGCGGGTGATGACAAATCCGCCAAAAAGGCCTGAGGCCACGTCGCGCAGCTCGTCGCAATGCGAGTGGTAGAGCCAGAAGAGCGAGCTGAGGTCGTTGGGACCGGGGCCTGCGCGTTCAGGAACCTGCCACGTATAGGTATGCGTGGCGCCGGGAGCGACACAGCCGTCTTCCTGATCCTTGCCGCTGGTGCCGTCGTTGTAGTCGGCGCCCTCGGAGTCTTTCTGATAGAGAACGCCGTGCGGATGCATGCTGTAGGGGTGCGTAGCGTTGTTCTTGAAGACCACCTTGATGGTGTCACCGACTTCTGCGTGCAGGATGGGGCCGACGAGGCCGAGGTAGGCGTCCTGGGGCGAGCGCGGCTTGAGAGCGGTAAAGGCTGAATCAGTGTACTCGCGGTAGATGGCTTTCTTGTAGACGCGGCCGATGTGGTTGGGACCGGTTTCGGCGAAGCCCTTGGCGATGGCATCGAAAGGCATACCCATGGCCTCGTCACGGCCTGAGGGGGCATAGTCCCATTGCACTTCGTCGGCGGCGATGTAGTATGTGCGGGTCTTGCCGGCCTGGCCAGTGGTTGCAGCGCGGGCGGCCTGGACGCAGAAAATAGCGGCGACCAGACACATTGTGGCCAGCGCACCGCGCAGAACACTTGTTTGACTCATCATCCCTCCGCGGGAAAGTAAGTTCGTGATGCGTTCAAGGGCGGGCCCTCGACAGCCAGGGATTCACGTGAGTAACGACCAGTGCATGGACGCCAATTCTTGCAGACTGAATCGACTTAGCGCCGAAGGGTGCTCGCGGCAGCAGCGCCCTCCGAGGAGGGGGAAGTGAGCCAGGGCCCTGGGTTTGTGTCCCGGTATGAAATCAGCATACAGGCCGCATACCGAAGGCGTACAGCTTTTTTGCAATTCCGGAATTGATCCGAGTGGCTACGCCTTCAGCGCCGGATGAAGATAAATGGGGTTTTCAGCGTGAGGAAAGTTTGCCCGGAAAAAATCGCGGACATCTTGTCGGCTGCGCGCCGAAATTCTCAGCAAGCTATCACCTTGCTGCCAGTGCAGGCGTGGCATCGACCGGCAAGACGATCGAAAACGCTGTTCCTCTGTCGGGTCCGGCGCTTCGCGAACGAAGCCTGATACTGCCACCATGCTTTTCGACGATCTGCCTGGTGACCCACAGGCCAAGCCCGGTTCCTACCGTGCCCTTCGTCGTGAAGAACGGCTCGAAGACACGGCTGCGGATGGAGGGATTGATTCCGCGGCCGTTGTCGACGAAGGTAATCCGGACGCAGCCTGTCTCACCGCATGCGGCGCCCGGTTCCGTTCCCCTTGCGGAGACGCGAATCCTGATTTTTCCGCGGAGATCGATCGCGTCGAGGCTGTTCGACAGCAGATTGGAGAATACCTGCCGCAACTCGCCGGCGACCGCCGTGATCTCGACGTCGGAGCGCCAATCGGTCTCAATCACCGCCTGCTTTTCGCTGATTTTGCTTTTCAGCAGGTTGATCGCGGAGCCGATCAGGCCATTGACCGAGGTGAGGGCCGGCGCATTCGATTCCCGGTAGAATCCCAGTGACTGGCGCGCGATATGGGCCACGCGCTGTAACTCCGTATCGGCCATCTGAAGAAAGCGATGAACTGATTCGGGGAGATTCTCACTGTGATCGGCCAGGAAGAGGAGGTTTGTTACGGCTTCAAGGGGATTGTTGATCTCGTGTGCAATGGTCGCAGCCATGCGGCCCAGGGTAGCCAGTTTTTCGCTGCGCAGCAGCGCCTGCTCTGCCTGCTTGCGGGACGTGATGTCACTGGCTGCGCCAAGCCATTCGACAATCTCGCCAGCGGAGTTCAGGATAGGCACCGCGCGGGAAAAGGTCCAGCCAGGCGATCCGTCAGCACGTATGATGCGGTGCTCCAACGCAAACGGGGATTTTCTGCGAATCGCCTTTTGGATCGCAGTGGCGACCATCAACTGATCGTCGGGATGAATGTATTTCTGGAGCCAGGCGCCGCTGGGCGTTTCGGTATCGGCAACAAAACCCCGGCCTTGCAAATGCCTCATCTCGCTCCAGTCGGGACTCATGCGGTAGACGACATCGGAGCTTGCCGAGACGAACGCGCGGAAGCGCTCTTCGCTTTCTCTCAACTGCTGCTCGGCGGTGCGGCGCAGCCGGGCAAGCGCGAGCTGGTTTTCGACGCGCGCCACCAGCTCGCGGGCAGAAAACGGCTTGATCAGATAATCGTCTGCGCCTGCCGCAAGGCCTTCGACGCGGGACTCTTCCCCCGCCCGCGCCGACAGCAGAATGACCGGAACGGCGCTGGTTTGCGCATTTCCCCGCAGCGCCTTCAGCAAGCCAAAGCCATCGAGCCGGGGCATCATCACATCGGTGAGAACCAGGTCAGGCAATTCGCGGAGCGCCGACTGAAGCGCGGTTTCGCCGTCTGCGACGCACTCGACGCGATAGGCGCCGGCCAGCAGGCGTTGCAGGTAGTCGCGCATGTCTGCGTTATCTTCGGCGAGCACGATACGAGACCGCGACCGCGGGTCACCCGCAGACACCGTGGGTGCTTCAGCTTGCAGACTCGCTTCAGCCGGCAGCCAGCCGAGGGCCTCTTCAAGAAATGCATCCGCGCCGATCATCGTGGAGGCCGCCGTCCGCGCAGCCCCGATGCGCTCCGGTGGAAGATGGGCGGTTCCGAAGGGGATCGACACGCTAACCGTGGTACCGCGGTTGAGCGCGCTTTCCAATTGCAGGGTGCCGCCATTCAGCTTGACCAGGTCCTGCACCAGGGCGAGACCAATCCCAGAGCCTTCATGGCTGCGCTTCTTCGTATTCTTTGCCCGATAAAAGCGTTCAAAGACGTGCGGCACATCGTCGGCCGCAATGCCGCCGCCGGTATCGCGAACTTCAAGCCGCGCGTGGCTTCCGGCAGAATTAAGCGATACTTCAATACTGCCCTCGAGCGTGTACTTCAATGCGTTGGAGAGAAGATTGAGAACGATCTTCTCCCACATCTCGCGGTCGACATAAACAGGCTCGGCGGGTGGAGGGCAATCGACGATCAGCTTGAGGCCGGCGCGCTCAATCGCCGAGCGAAAGACGCTGGCCAGTTCGGCAGTGAGGGCCGCAAGATTCACCGGCTCGAAGACCGCCTCCATACGGCCGGCTTCGATTCGCGAGAAGTCAAGAAGCGTATTCACAAGTCTGAGCAGGCGCAGGCTGTTGCGGCGGGCGATGCCCAGGCCCTTGCGCTGCGATGCGGGCATCTGGTCCGGCGCGGCCAAAGCGTCTTCAAGGGGCGCCATGATCAGCGTCAGGGGCGTGCGAAACTCATGGCTGATATTGGTAAAGAAGATGGTCTTTGCGCGGTCGATCTCGGCCAGAGCCTCCGCACGCTTGCGCTCCTCTTCGTAGGCGCGAGCATTTGCAATCGCCGTTGCAACCTGTGCTGAAGCCAGCTCGAGAAATCCGAGATAGGAGTCGTTATAGTGCAGCCTGGGGCTGATTCCCACGACGAAGAACCCTGCAAGCTGATGGGCGATATTCGATTTGATCGGCACTACAGCGGCCATGTGCGGCGGATCGGACCACGGGCCTTTCGGCACCCGGTCGAATCTGCCTGCCAGGTCGCGTACGGTCACAACCTCTTCGCGCGCCCTGCATGATGCGATCGGCCATATGCGATCCGGCTCTGCCGTCAGATCAATGACCTCAGGACACATTGCCGCGCAGTCCGTGGTTCCTATCTGGGCCGCGAGGCGTGCTTTCTCCCCGCTGGAATCCAACAGGTAGACGAGCGCGAAGGGAATGTCCTTATCATGATGGGCGAGAGCGGATACGGCCACCCTGCACGCTTCCCCCGCAGATTTCGCAGGAGCGGATCGGGCGCTGAGGTCGCGCAGAACGAGAACGCGCCGCTCCGACAGAACCTTCTCGGTGATTTCATGCACGGTTGCCAGCACACCGCCAATGCCCCGCGGAGCCGTCGGATCGGGAACGGGGCTGTAGCCGATGGTGAAGTGCGTCTCCTCGACAAAGCCGAAGCGGTTCACTTCGAGCTCGATGTCTTCCATCCAGGTGGGGGGACCGCCTTCGAGCGGCGATCGAACAAGAGGCTCAAGAACCGGAAAGACCTCGGACCAGCACTCGCGTAAGGGCTTGCCGAGCGCAGCATGAGGATGCTTGTCGCCGAGAACAGGAATGTAGGCGTCGTTGTAGATCGACAGGAAATCGGGACCCCACCACAAAAGCATGGGCGAGCAATTGGCAAGCACTAAGCGCGTGGTTGATTGCAGGGCTGGCGACCAGGTGTCCGGGGGGCCGAGCGGGTTCTTTGTCCAGTCGAAGGCGCGCATCAGCGCGCCCATTTCGCCGCTTCCGGCGAATAGATTTTGAGCTGAAGAAGGGTCTCGCGCCGGTTCGCGGCGCGGCAGCAATTTCTGCTCCTCTTGAAGAGCCACCGGGGTGTGCACGGTCCTTCCTCCAGTGCAACAGTGCGTCGATTCGATCGATTACAGCAGTTTCGGAGATGATGCAGGGAAACTCGTCTGGGCGACCAACGGGACGCAAAGACCTCGACAAGTGACTTGACCGCACAATACCCCGAACCTGCACGAGATGTGCAAGGCCAGCAGCACCATCGTTTGCAGCATTGCGTCGAACTCGAGGAGTGACGCGAGCTCGGGCGGGCGGCGAACTTGTCTCCCGCGAACACTTACCAAGCTCAGTTAAGTCCGATGCGGAAATCGTGCATCCGGTTTGTCCTGGAGTATTGAGATTGTCTATTCCCCCATGGAGGCTGGCGATGACCAGAAGGCAGGCGCACGCCGGGATAGCCAACCAAGGGGAATGATGGTCCCCGAAGCGGGGATTTTCTCAGAGTCCGGCAGGCTGCATACCCAGGATCTCGACTTCGAGGCCGCCAAAGTCGGGGTGGTCGTTTTCGCGGATGCGGTAAGCGAGATCGATGGCGTCGCCCTTGACGAGGCGGAGTTCCATGGCGCGCTCGGCAAGGTTCCAGCCAACGGCGCGGATCGAACTACTAGGCGGAGTAGGCGCCTGGACCGGGGCAGCGGGTGCAGCCGTCGATGAGGCAGCAGCCTGGGCGAGCTCGAGGCGGAGGTGCTGGCCCTTCATGATGCGGGGCGGAGCAAGCAGGCGTGCGTTGCGAGCGATGAAGACGGGCTCGGGATTGCCGTGGCCGAGGGGCTCAAGCTTGCGCAGCCATCCGGCGAAGACGGGCGTGATGCGGTCGAGAGGAAGCTCGGCGTGAATGCGGAGGAGCCGGGCAGGTTCGCGCACGGCGAGATGCGCGGCAGCGTAGAGGCGAAGACGCCGCTTGAGTTCAGGCAGCGATGCGGCGGGCAAGGAAAAGCCGACCGCGAAGGCGTGACCGCCGAAGCGGGTGAAAAGGTCGGAGCAGGTTTCGATGGCCGCGAGGAGGGCGAAACCGTCAACGGAGCGGCCGGAGCCATGGGCGACACCCCCATCGACGGTGATCACGATGGCTGGCTTGGCGGTGCGCTCGACGACACGGGAGGCGAGGATGCCGATGACGCCGCGATGCCAGTTGTCGCCGTCGATCACCAGCAAACGGTCGTCGGCGATTTCGGTGTCACGGGCGAGTCGGGTTTCGATCGTCGTGAGCGCGGCGGCCTCAACGTCGCGGCGCTCGCAGTTGAGGCGTTCGAGTTTCGCGGCGAGTTCAGCGGCGCGGTGAGAGTCGCGCGTGGAGAAGAGCTCGATTACGTCCGAAGCGACATCCATGCGGCCCGCGGCATTGATGCGCGGCGCGAGGCGGAAGGCGACGTCGAATCCGGTGAGTTGTTTGCTGGCCGGATCGAGCGCGGCCGCGGCGAAGAGCGCACGCAGACCGGCGCCAACCGGGCGGCGCAGTTCGCGGAGGCCAAGAGCGGCGATAGTGCGGTTTTCGCCATGAAGGGGAACCGCATCAGCAATAGTGGCGATGGCGGCCATCTTCAGGAAGCTGGGCAGTGTTTTTTCGCGGGCGCGAGCGGGGTCTCGGCGCTCGAGAAGGGCCTGGGCCAGCTTGAGCGCGATGGCGGCGCCGCATAGCGATTTTTCAGGATATGTGCAGCCGGGCTGGTTGGGGTTGAGAATAGCGAGGGCGGCGGGGAGCTGTTCGTGAGCGTCTGCGAGATGGTGGTCCGTGATGATGAGGTCGAGGCCAAGGAGGCGCGCGGTTTCCGCTTCAGCGAACGCGCGCATGCCGGTGTCGACGGTGACCACGACGCGGACACCTTCAGCATGCGCAGCTTCGAGCACGCTGGATTGCATGCCGTAGCCGTCGCGGAGTCGATGGGGGACATGGAAACGCGCGATGCCGCCGAGCATTTCGATGGCGGTCTTGAGCAGGACCACGGCGACCGTTCCATCGACATCGTAGTCGCCATAGAGAAGAATGGGCTCGTGCGCGGCGATGGCGCGTTCGAGGCGTTCGACTGCTGCCGGCATGCCCAGCATCAGAAATGGATCGTGCAGATGCGCGGGCTCTGGATTGAGGAAAGCGAAAGCCTGGGCGGCGCTTGTGATGCCGCGCGCGACGAGCAGTTCAGCGAGCACGAGAGGCAGGCGCGCCTCGCGTGCCAGGGCAGCGGCTTCTTCAGGATGCGGCTCGGCCAGAAGCCAGCGCTGCGGTGGTCGCACGCGCGCGACTTGAAAATTGGATTTTTCGTTTGGACGACTGCCCGGCGCGGCCGCAGCCATGTTCGCGGGCCCGGAAGTGCCCACGCTGCTTACTCGTCCTCGTCATCGTGCGATTGAGTGTCGTCGATAACGATGTCGTGAAAGCTCTCAATGTTTTCAAGCAGCGACTGGTAGCGCTCGTACCACTCGGTCGTGGTTTCGTGCAGAAAGACGATGCCCTGGTAGATGAAGCCGAGCTGGATATAGCCGAGCATGCCCGCGTACTTGCGCAGCCACTTGGCTTCGACCAGCTCAGAGGCTTCCTCATCCGGGAAGTTCATCTCGCCGGCTTCTTCTATCAGAGCGTCGATCTCTTCGCGATCGAGTGTCATCTCGCTGAACGTGGCGAAGGGCGCGCCCACGTGCTTGGCCATCTCGACAAAATCCTTCCAGGAATCTGGATCGCCGCGGCCTTCCCAGAGCACGGACGGTATGTCTTCAGTCACGTAGCCCGGAAGTCGGTGCAAGCCGTGGCCTTCAATGAAGGCCACCATGTCGTCTTTCAGAGAGAGGAGATTATCGGTGCTCATCGTCAAACACCCATTTTCGCAGATGGGGGCGGGTTGGATTCAGGAAAACTTTTTTGAGGCCAGCCGAGGCATAAGGAGGAGACGAGAGCTGAGGTTCCAGCAAGACATTTTCCTGGGATGGGGCTTCGGTGTGGGTGAGGCGTTACTCTGGAGACGACCATGCCAGGACTGGCTTGCCGAGGAGGATGCCGTCTTGCCCCCGTTTGAGCGCCACGTTTTTGTCTGCCACAACGTCCGCCCTGTCGATGCGCCACGGCCCTCCTGCACCCGCGATGGCCAAAGCGAACTGCATACGAGGCTGAAGCAACTGAGCCGAGAGGCAGGGCTCGAGGCCAAGGTGAGGATTAACAAATCCGGCTGCCTGGACCAGTGCGAGCACGGTCCCACGGTGGTGGTGTACCCCGAGGCGGTGTGGTACGGCAACGTGAAGCCGGAAGATGCGGCGGAGATTGTGAAGGAGCACCTGGTGGGCGGGCGGCCGGTGGAGCGGCTTCGCCTGGCTGAGGGTTGCATCAACACGAAGGCGTGCCCGCATAAGGTGGGAAATGAGGAGTAGCAAATAGGGAGCAGGAAAGCGAGCGATGAAGCGCAGAGAGTTTCTGAAAGCGGCTGGAGCGGCTTCGGCGGGGGCGGTTGCGCGCGGTGCGATGGCGCAGACCGTGCGCAGCTACTTGATCGTCACGGATTCAAGCAACGCTACCGTTGGTTCGCATGCGGTGCAGTGGGCGGTGGAACAACTGCGCGCGGCGATTGCCGCAAAGGGCAGAGTTTGCAGAGTTGTCGCGTCGAGCGAGCATTTGCGCGGAGGTGCATTTTGTGTGGTTGTGGCGGCGTCGGGCTCAACGATCGCGAAGAGCTTTGCTCATGCAGACGCGGCGATCACGGGCGTCGAGGCCTTCCGCTTTTCGCCGGGCCGTTACGCCAACGTGCCGGCCATGCTGGTTTCAGGCAGCGACGCGCGGGGAACCGTTTACGGACTGCTTGAGCTGGCCGAGCGCGTGCGCTTCGGGACCGATCCGACAATCGCACTGCACCTGGTGAAGACGCTCGAAGAAAAGCCCGCCAATGAAGTGCGCAGTGTGGGCCGCTACTTTTGCAGCGAGCTGGAAGACAAGCCGTGGTACTACGACCGGGATTTCTGGCTCGGGTATCTGGACCTGCTGGCCACCTGCCGGTTCAATCGTTTCTGCCTGGCGTTTGGCCTCGAATACGACTTTCCCAGAGGCGTAACGAGCGACTACCTGCATTTTCCTTACCCGTACCTGGTGGAGGTTCCGGGATACGACGTGCGGGTGACGCAGCTCGCGGAGGCGGATGGCACGGTGCTCTCTCAGCCGCGCACACTGAGCGAAGCAGAGCGGAAAAAGAACTTCGACGCGCTGCGTTTTATTGCGGCGCAAACTGCGACGCGAGGCGTGCAGTTCCAGTTGGGCATCTGGACACACGCTTACCAGTGGACTGACAGCCCGCATGCCTATCACCACATCGAGGGCCTCACCCAGGACACGCACGCGGCGTATTGCCGCGATGCGCTGGCCATGATTCTGAAGGAGTGCCCGGAGATCCAGGGACTGACGATGCGCGTGCATGGCGAGAGCGGAATCCCCGAGGGGAGCTACGAGTTCTGGAAAACGTTGTTTGAGGCAATCAGGGGCTGCGGGCGCACGGTTGAAATCGACATGCACGCGAAGGGCGTGGACGAGAAGATGATCGACATCGCCGTGGCGACAGGGATGCCCGTCAAGCTGGGCGCAAAGTATTCGGCCGAACACCAGAGCCTGGGCTATCAGCAGGCAGACATTCGCTCGCTCGAAATTCCGAAGGCGGAACACGAGGGCGAAGGGCCATTCAGCTTGAGTTCGGGTTCGCGGTCGTTCACACGGTACGGATATGCGGACTTTTTCAAGGCAGGGAGCAAGTACAAATTGTGGTTCCGGCTGTGGCCGGGAACGCAGCGCCACTTGCTGAGCGCCGATCCCGAGATGGCGGCGGCTTATGGGCGGACTGCGCATTTTTGCGGTGCGGTTGGGCTGGATTTGATGGAGCCGCTCACTTTCAAAGGCCGCGAGGGATCGGGAAAGCCCGGCGGCCGATGCGCATATGCCGATGCGACGCTGAACCCCAAATATGATTGGCAGAAATTCGAGTTCTACTATCGCGTTTGGGGCCGCAAGCTCTACGATCCCGACGCGAGTGCGGAGGCGTGGCGGCGCTGGCTGCGGAGCGAGTTTGGTTTGGGCGCTCTCGCGATGGAGACGGCCGTCGCCAATGCGAGCCGGATGTTGCCGCTGTTCACCTCGGCGCATCTGCCGTCAGCCTCGAATCACTCGTTCTGGCCGGAGATCTATACGAATATGCCGATGGTCATCGGCAGCGAGCCATCGCCTTATAGCGATACTCCGGCGCCAAGGTGCTTTGGAACGGTAAGCGCGCTCGATCCAGCAACATTCTCGACGATCGAAGAGCACGCTGCCGACCAGCTCGCGGGCTCGCCCGGCGCCAGGTACACTCCGATCGAAGTGGCGCAATGGATGGAGGATTGCGCAGACGCATCGAGCGCGGCGCTGGACGAGGCGCGCCGAAGGACGGCGCCGCGGCGTTCGCCCGCATTTCGAAGATTCGAAGCAGATGTTGAGATTCAGATCGGGCTGGGCCGCTTTTTTGCCTCGAAGCTGCGCAGCGGCGTCTTGTACGCGATCTCCGAGCAATCAGAAGATGCGCAAGTGGGCCGGCAGGCGCTCGACGAGTACCGGATGGCTCGCGAGGCGTGGGCGGACATGGCAACACGAGCCGCGGCCGTTTATCGCAGCGACATCACCTACGGCAGCACGCCGATGCGGCGAGGGCACTGGAGCGACCGGCTGGCCGCCATGGACAAAGATATTCAGGCGCTGACAGCGCAGGTGCTCGCGGCGGCGTCAGGAGCCATGTCGACGCCGAACTCCAGGGCGGCGATGCAAAATGCAACCGGCAGGCCGTCGCGCCCCGCGATTGAGTGCATCCACACGCCCCCGGCAACGTTCCAGCCTGGAGAAGCGCTCAAGCTGTCGCTTTCGATTCCGCAAGAGAGCGTGGAACCCACCATGGCGTCGGTGTCTCTTCGTTATCGCCACGTGAACCAGGCAGAACGGTGGAAGCGGTTGGAAATGGAGCGGGACGGCGAGGTTTTTACGGCGACGATTCCGGGGGAATATTCGCAGTCGCCCTATCCGCTCGAGTACCGTTTTGAGTTGCGCACGAAAAGTGAAGCGGCTTGGCTCGAACCGGCGTTGAATGCGACGCTGTCCAATCAGCCATACTATGCGATGTTAAGAAGGGGGGCGTAGCGAGCGCCTCAAATGCCGCGTGCCGCGCACGGGCAGGCAGGGAAGCGCAAGCGGCGATGCCGCGGTGTACAGGCGCGGGTGCAATGCGTTATTCTGAAACTTAACCCATGATTTTTTCCCGCGATTACATTGGGTATCTCGCCCGCCGCACGGTCAAGCACCTGATTGACGCCAAGTTGATCACCACCAGCGACCGGAAGGTGACCGAAGAGCGCGTCAATATGGCGATGCTGGAGGAGCTGTCGCTGGAGGACCGCATCAACGAGGAAGTGCGGGTGATTCTGGATGCATACAGCGAAGAGATGCGCAAGAGCGGCGCACAATACGCGGAGATGTTCAAGAAGGTGAAAACCGAGCTGACGAAGAAGTACAAGGCAGTGCTATGAGGATCAGCCGCGACAAGCTGAACAAGCTGGCCCACACCGTTGCGGACACGCTGGCTGAAGTGGATGCGGTGGGATTTCTTGAGGACCGCAATACGATTCGTCAGGAGGCGCGCAAGGCGCTGGAGATTCTGCTCGTCGAGGAAGCCAAGATCGACGGGATGGCGCGGCAGAAAATCGCCAACCAACGCAAGATCATCCTGGAAGGCTCGCAGGAGTGGGAAATTCTGTACCGCAAATATTACAACGAAGAAGTGCGGAAATTGGGGATCTGAGGCGGGACCTGCGACTTTGGCCCGGAGCAGGACTTTTGCTAAAGTAAGGATGGTGCCCGCGTCCGCGGGCTGCCCCCTTAAAAATAGTGGCGCTATCGTCTAGGGGTTAGGACGTGAGATTCTCAGTATAGGAATCCATCTACATCCTCACAAACACTTGAAAATCAACAAAAATATTGATAAATGAATACGTTGTGGACGCTTCTGCTTGGTTGCAATCGTGAACAGATTTCGCGAGCGTTGCCAGTTTTTGCGTGTTTTGACGGGCGTGGATAGTAAGCTGGTAGGCTTTTTTGCCCAAGTTTTGCCTAAGTTTCTTGCCCAGCTTTAGTTCGGTCTCGCCATTCCCGTGATGGTGATTTGCACAAGGGAGCGCTTGCCAACGCGTCACCCTACTAGAGCTTCCGCTTTAGAATGGGCATCTAACGGCGCAGACGCTCCGCCTGCGCCAACTGTTGTTCCTTTGTTGAAGGAGAAAACCCATGACCACGGCGGTGGATAAGCCTCCGAAGGCCGCTCGCTTGGGCTACGTAGAGCAGACCTTCCCAACAAATATTGGCATCTGGCCCGCCTAGCGTTCGAGTTCGGCTGATTGCTTTCTTTTGAAGCGTGGAGCCTGGATTGCGGGCACTTCGAAGGACTCGCCTGGGGAATCATCGATGCCAATCTGGTCTGCTGGCAGGTCATCGACCGAGATGGCGTTAACGTGTTCCTCGATGTCCGTAGATTTACTATCGTCCGGTAGGGTCCTTGACGACGGCAGTTCGTCCGTCTCAGCATCGACAAGCTCCTCAACCTCTTCCGTCTTGCCAAGCAGCTCCTTGTCGATCTCCTCCAGACGCTGCTCGTACTCCTTAAGCTTGGCTTCGTAGGGGCTTTGATCTTCGAGCGCGGCGTGCAGGCGGGCAAGAGTGGACTCGTTTTCGGTGATGGTGGCTTCCGTTTCGAGGATCTTC
>Ga0116219_10000589_pt1 | contig 37478 bp, 25 predicted proteins | sample Sb_taG_4_FD_91019 | JGI IMG/M metagenome (GOLD analysis project Ga0116219, IMG submission 91019) | Peat soil microbial communities from Weissenstadt, Germany - Sb_50d_6_BS metaG | ecosystem: Environmental > Terrestrial > Soil > Wetlands > Peat | place: Germany: Weissenstadt | collected 2010-09-21 | reverse complement strand
GCGGCTTCACCGGCTGCGAACAGGCCGGTGACCGTGGTGGAGGTGGTGTCCGCATCGACTCGGATGCCGCCCATCATGTAGTGCTGGAAGGGGGCGACTTCCATCGGCTCGGCGGTGATGTCGACGCCCGCGAGCTCCTTGAACTGGTGGTACATCGACGGGAGGCGCCTTCTTATGTACTCGGGGCTGCGCCGCGAGGCGATGTCGAGGAAGACCCCGCCGTGCGGGCTCCCGCGTCCACCTTTGACCTCGGAGTTGATCGATCGAGCGACCTCGTCGCGTGGCAGCAGCTCGGGGGGACGCCGGTTGTTGATGTGGTCGTCGTACCAGCGGTCCGCCTCCTCTTCTGTGTCCGCCGTCTCGGCAGCGAACATGGGCGGGATGTAGTCGAACATGAACCGCGTGCCCTCGGCGTTGCGGAGCACACCCCCGTCTCCGCGGACGCCTTCGGTGACGAGGATCCCCCGTGCGGTCATCGGCCAGACCATGCACGTGGGGTGGAACTGCACGAACTCCATGTCGAGCATGTCCGCACCCGCCCACGCAGCCATCGCGTGCCCGTCCCCCGTGGATTCCCAGGAATTGGTCGTGTACATCCAGGACTTGCCGATCCCACCGGTCGCGATGACGAATGCCTTGGAGAGAAACGTCACGAACTGCCCGGTGGGACGCCAGTAGCCGACTGCGGCAGCAACGCGTCCGTCGTCGTCCTTCATCAGCCGCAGGACCTTGCACTCCATGAAGACGTCCACGCCCAGCGCAACAGCACGCTGCTGAAGCGTGCGTATGAGCTCGAGGCCGGTGCGGTCCCCGACGTGAGCCAGGCGCGCATAGCGGTGCCCGCCGAAGTCCCGCTGGAGGATTCGGCCGTCCGAGGTCCGGTCGAACAGGGCCCCCCATCTCTCCAATTCGTGGATCCGCTCGGGCGCCTCCTGCGCGTGTAGCTGAGCCATGCGACAGTTGTTGAGCAACTTGCCTCCGCGCATGGTGTCGCGGAAGTGCACCTGCCAGTTGTCCTCGGGCCACACGTTTCCCATTGCCGCGGCCGCGCCGCCTTCGGCCATGACGGTGTGGGCCTTCCCGAGCAGGGACTTGCACACGAGGGCCGTGCGAAGCCCGCGTTCCTTGGCCTCGATGGCGGCGCGCATGCCGGCGCCACCCGCCCCGATGATGACTACGTCGAATTCGTGCATCTCGTGGTCTGCCACTCGCGCCTGTCCTTCAGAAGATCTTGTGGTCGATGATCCACCCGGATGCGACCAAGCGGACGTAGAGATCGGCGAGCGCCACCATGATCAGGCTCGCCCAGGCGATCTCCATGTGCTTCGCGTTGAGAGGTGAGACGAGCTTCCAAAGACGGTGGCGTATCGGGTGCTTGGAGAATTGGTTGACGTTCCCGCCGCAGATGTGGCGGCAGAAGTGGCAGGAGAGGGAGTAGAGCCAAAGGAGGACTGCATTGGCGCACAGCACGAGCGTTCCTACGCTCACCCCTATGCCGCCTTCGCCGGGAAGGCGAAACGCCATGACGGCGTCGATGGTGAGGATGACGTTCCAGATCAGCGCCAGGCACCAGAAGTAGCGGTGAAGGTTCTGAAGGATCAGAGGAAATCGGGACTCGCCTGTGTAACGCGCGTGTCCGTCGGCCACGGCGCATCCCGGCGGCGACTGCCAGAAGCCTCGGTAGTACGCCTTTCGGTAGTAGTAGCAGGTGGCGCGAAATCCACCTGGGACGCTGAGGGCGAACAGGGCCGGGGTGATCATCCACCAGTGGAGCACCAGGAAGGTGCCGTGGCTGCCGGGGACGCAGCTGCCCATGATGCACGGCGAGTAGAGCGGCGAGATGAGATCGCGATGTGACCCGGTCCCTACGAAGTAGTACGCGTTCTGGAACATCGCCCACACCGAATAGACGATGAATGCAGTCAGAACGCCGACGGTGACGAGCGGGCTCCGCCACCATGCGTCTCTTCGCAAGGTGCGGACGTCTGGTCCGCCACGTGCCCCGCCGAGCCTGACCGGTACCGGCTCCAGGTGCTCGAGGGTCGTGCTCACGCCTGCTGCCTCCTCCTGCCGTGGTCTCCGGTCGTGGTGCTCATGTCCGCCCTAGCCGGCCGCAATCTTTGGCCTGTCGCTGTTCGTCTGAACTTCCGGCGCGCGGGCGCCACCCCTCCCTGCGCAACGGTCGGCCCGCCGGATCGATCCTGCCAGGGTCGATCACCTCCCCCGGCCGACACCGACATCTTTCCACCTCGCAAGCTCGGATGAAACTCCTGTCCCTCCGTACCGGGTCGCCGGCCGGCCGCTCCGATCGCCGGTGGTCGGTCCAGGGCGGATGACTGACGCTCGCGGCACCGACATAGGCTCGTCCTGTGAGCAACCCCTTCCCCCCCGAACCCCCCCAGGACCTTCCCTCGACCCTCGGCGAGCTGCGCGCCTCCGGTTGGGCCAGCGTCCCGGTCCACGAAGAGATTCGCCGTAATGCCTCGGCGCGGATCGCCGAAGGGCGACCGCTGGTGGAGGGCGTGCTGGGGTTCGGGGACTCGGTGCTGCCCCAGCTCGAGAACGCACTGCTGGCCGGGCACGACGTGATCCTGCTCGGAGAGCGCGGCCAGGCCAAGAGCCGGATCCTGCGATCACTGACGGGCCTGCTCGACGAGTGGATCCCTGTGGTCGCAGGATCCGAGATCCGAGACGACCCCTACAACCCCGTTTCGCGCCACGCGCGCGAGATCGTCGCATCGCAGGGTGACGCGACCGCCGTCGACTGGGTGCATCGCGACCAACGCTTCTCCGAGAAGCTTGCGACCCCCGACACCTCCATCTCCGACCTCATCGGCGAGGTCGACCCGATCAAGGTCGCCGAGGGCCGCTACCTGTCCGACGAGCTGACGCTGCACTACGGCCTCGTGCCACGCTCGAACCGCGGTGTGTTCGCCATCAACGAGCTCCCCGACCTTGCAGAGCGGATCCAGGTCGGGCTGCTCAACGTGCTCGAAGAGCGAGACGTCCAGATCCGGGGTTTCACGGTCCGCCTCCCGCTGGACACCGTCCTCGTCGCCACCGCGAACCCAGAGGACTACACCAACCGGGGACGCATCATCACGCCGTTGAAGGACCGCTTCGGTGCACAGATCCGCACGCACTACCCGCCGGACACGGACACCGAGCTCGCGATCGTCGCACAGGAGGCCCGCGCGCCCGTCGGCGATCAGGGAGCGCCGCGAGTGGAAGTCCCTCCGTTCATGGCAGAGGTGGTCGCCGAGCTCTCACAGCTCGCGCGCCAGAGCCCTCACGTGAACCAGCGATCGGGTGTGTCGGTCCGCTTGAGCATCTCCAACTACGAGACCCTCGCGGCGAACGCAACGAGGCGCGCCCTGCGGCTCGGCGAGTCCGAGGCGGTCCCACGTGTGAGCGACCTCGCTGCGATCGTCTCGTCGACCCAGGGCAAGATCGAGCTCGAAGCGCTCGAGGAGGGAAGAGAGGAGAAGATCCTCCAGGGCCTCGTGTCCGCGGCCGTCCTCGCCGTCTTCCGCAGACGCTGTCCCACCGAGCAACTCGGAGCCGTGGTCGCCGAATTCGAGGACAGCCGAGTGGTCCATGCCGGTGACGACCTTCCTGTCTCGACGTACACCGACCTGCTCTCGCAGATGCCCTCACTGGAGAAGCCGGTGTTCGCGATAGCCGGAGGAGAGTCCTCCGGTTCGGTTGCGAGCGCCGTCGAATTCATCCTCGAGGGCCTGCACCTGACCAAGCGTCTGAACAAAGACGCAGCCTCCGCCGGGACCAAGGCGACGTACAGGGCCCGTTGATGACCACCCGGCCCATGCGGCGAGGCGACGCCCGATGACCCGTCGCTGGGACTACTCGCGTTGGGACGGCACGCAGCGCGGCTTCGAGGACGAGGTCGACTCGCTCTTCGGGCAGTTGGCCGACGACCTGCTTTACCACGGCGACCCAGATGCGGCGCTGCGCCGGCTGCTCACTTCTGGCTTCCGACGCGCCGACGGAGAGCGCGTCCAAGGCATGCGCGAGCTGATGGAACGCCTTCGTCGGCGCCGGCAGGAGGAGCTCGAGAAAGGTGATCTCGGAGGTGTCTTCGGTGAGATCGCACAGGAGCTCGAAGAGGTTCTCGCCACCGAACGCGCCGGCCTCGACTCGCTCGCAGAGGAGGCGCGCACCTCGGGCGACCAGCGCCGCCAAGAGGTGACCGAGGAAGTGGTGAACGAGAGAACGCTTCAACTCGACCTTCTGCCCGAGGACCTTGCAGGGAGAGTGCGCGGGCTCCAGGAGTACGACTTCACCTCTTCAGAAGCTCGCGAGCACTTCGAGCAGATCTTGGAGCGACTGCGAGAGGAGATCGCACGCAGCTGGTTCGACCAGATGGCCGACTCCCTCACCAACCCCGATCCCGAGCAACTCGAACGCGCGAGGCAGATGCTCGACGCCCTGAACCAGATGATCGAGCAGCGCGAGCGTGGGGAGGAGCTCGACCCCTCGTTCGAGCAGTTCATGGAGTCGTTCGGGGACTTCTTCCCCGGTAACCCCCAGAGCCTCGACGAGCTGTTGGAGCAGTTCGCCGCCCAGATGGCAGCGGTCCAGGCCGTCCTTGACTCGATGTCGCCGGAGCAGCGTGCCCAGCTGCAGGCGCTCGCCGAGTCGCTGTTCGAGGACCTGAACCTGCGCTGGCAGGTGGATCGTCTCGCCGAGAATCTGCGCCGTGCAGTGCCGCAAGCCGGCTGGGGGAGGAGCTACCGATTCAGCGGTGCGGACCCGATGGGACTCGCAGACGCCGCAGCAGCAGCGCGCCGGATCGGCGAGATGGACCGTCTCGCCGAATTCCTGCGCTCGGCATCCTCGCCCGGTGCGCTGGCCGAGGTCGACCTCGAGCAGGTGGAGAAGTACCTGGGGGAGGACGCCGCGCGTTCGCTCGACAGCCTCGCGAGGCTCGCCAAGGAGCTCGAGGAGGCTGGCCTGATCGAGCAGCGAGAGGGTCGCTACGAACTGACCGCTTTGGGCATCCGCCGCATAGGACAGCGTGCGTTGACGGACCTGTTCTCGAAGCTCGCCAAGGATCGTCTCGGCGGCCACAGCAACATGTGGGTCGGGACGGGGCACGAGCTCGAGGGCCAGACCAAGCCATACGAGTTCGGGGACCCGTTCGTGCTCGACATCCAGCGAACGGTGCACAACGCGGTGAGGAGATCAGGGGGCGGGACACCCGTGCGCCTGGCGCCCGAGGACTTCGAGATATCGCGTACCGAGCACCTCACCCGTGCATCGACCGTGCTCATGGTCGACCTTTCACTGTCCATGCCCATGCGTGACAACTTCCTCGCCGCGAAGAAGGTCGCCATCGCGCTGCACACGCTGATCTCCACGCGTTTCCCACGCGACTTCCTCGGGCTCGTAGGGTTCTCCGAGGTCGCTCGGGAGATCCGCGCTGAGGACCTTCCGGAGGTCTCGTGGGACTTCGTCTACGGGACCAACATGCAGCACGGTCTAATGCTGAGCCGGCGGATGCTGGCCCACCGCGCCGGGACGAAGCAGATCATCATGATCACCGACGGTGAGCCCACCGCGCACCTCGTCCCCGCCCACGGGGGTGACGGCTACGAGGTCTCGTTCAGCTACCCGCCGGTCCCCGAGACCGTGAGGGCGACGCTCTCGGAGGTCGCCCGGTGCACCCGCGCCGGCATCACCATCAACACCTTCATGCTCGACGCCAACCGCTCCCTTCAGGGATTCGTGGAGCAGATGACGAGGCTCAACCGCGGAAGGGCGTTCTTCACGACTCCAGAGACTCTCGGCGACTACGTGCTCGTCGACTTCCTCGAGCACCGCCGAAGCGCCCGGTCTTCTTCGAGGCGAGGCGCCTGAATCGAGGAGCCGGGCGACCCGCCGCTCCTGGAGCGCTGCACGCGTCAAGCTCCCTCTTCGTGCCTGTCGGGGGGTCGATCGGCACGTTCAGTGGCATTCTGGCCCGAGATCGCGAGATTTCCCCTTGCGCATCACCGCGAGATGGGACAGGATGACACAGCTGTAATTACAAAGGTGCCACTCGGTGGCCCGAAAGAGGCGAGGGGAGGGCGTACCGGTGGACATCGTCTCACTGCTGTACGGCCGCCAGGAACGGGACTGGCAATCTCGAGCGAACTGTATGGGGGTCGACCCAGACCTCTTCTTCCCCGAGCGCGGTGCTTCGACGCGCGAGGCGAAGGAGGTGTGCCGCGGCTGCGTGGTGCGCGAGGACTGCCTCGAGTACGCGTTGGCGAACGGCGAGAAGTTCGGCATCTGGGGAGGACTCTCCGAGCGTGAGCGCCGTCGGGTCCGCCGCATGCGCGCCATGAGCAGGCGCGCCGCTTCGGCCGCTTCTTAAGCCGCCGCCTCCACCTCCGTTTACTCCAACGCCGCCTCGAGGCGTGCCTCGATCGTCCGGTCGGGGTCCAGGTCGAGTTGGCCGCGGCGCTCGGGTGGGGTGGACACGAAGACGCCGGCTGGAACGAGGCCGACCAACTCGGCTCGGGTGACTTCGACCGCGTAAGCAGCCGAGAGCCTCTCGACTGCGTCGTAGCACTCGGCTGGGCCGAATTGCATCGGCCGCAGCAGGTTGCACGACACCTGCGTGGCATCGCCGACCACGAGACCCAGAGCACGAACGCTGTCCCCGCGAAGCTGTCTCGCGATCGAGGCGGCCACCTCCCGATCAGCTGTGGAGAGCCACAGGTTGTAGGCGACGAGCGGGAAGCGGGCGCCTACCGCGCACGCCCCCGCAGTCGGGTGCGGGCTCTTCGGGCCGCGGTCGGGTGCAAGATCCACGAACGCGCGCCTGCGCACCTCCGGCAATTCCCTCTCTGGCCCGTAGAGGAAGCAGGGCAGCCCCAAGTCGGAGGCCGCCCAGTTTGCGAAGTCGTCTCGCGCACGCAGGGCGGGAGCCAGGTCGCCGTCCACCGGAGCCGATCCTCGGGGACCCAGAGGCACGAAAGGGACGACGTCGAGCACCCCGATCCTCGGGTGCACCCCGCTGTGGTGGCTGAAGTCGATCAGGTCGACCGTGCGCCGGGCCACCTCACGTGCAGCCTGCTCCGTGGCGGCGCCCCCCAGGGTTATGACCGATCGGTGATGGTCCGGGTCGCTGTGGACGTCCAGTACCTGGTCGCCTCCCGCCGACGCGATGGCCGAGATCACGGAGCTGTCGCGACCCTCGCTCACGTTGACGACGCATTCGAGCAACTGGTCCCCCGTCGAGCGAGGCACTGAGGGACCTCAGCCAGTCAGTTGTGACTGGCTTGCAACCTCGCCATACGACGCTTGCGCAGGATGCGACGGCGCTCGCGCTCGGAGGCACCGCCCCACACACCGTGATCCACCCTGTTCACCAAGGCGTACTCGAGGCAGGCGAGCTTGACAGGGCAGTCGGCGCAGATTCGCTGGGCGGCCTGCACCCCGATCCCGTCGTTTGGGAAGAACACCGCGGGGTCCATGTCCTTGCACTTCCCACGCGCCATCCAGTCGCTGTCCACAAGGCCTCCCAGGTCGAATCCACCCTACCAGCCGGGTACGCTGAACCAGCTTGAGATGTTCATCGTGCGCCGGCACGTCGCCGACGTTTTGGCACGTCGGTGCCGTGATGCGCCTTACAAAGTCATTGTGCACGTGCGACCTGTGCGTCACCTGTGAAGTCCCTGGCGAAGGGCAAAGAACTCGAGGAGGCAGGACGTGGTGGTCGACCAGCCCATGGAGCCCGAAGAGCCGCAACCGCCGCGCGGTCATGTGCGCGTCGTGTACCTGGGGCCGGTCGCGCCGCACTGGGAGGTGCAGTCCACATACGGAGACCAGGCGGTGATCGAGCCGTTCCGCGACAGGACCCTCGCGAGGCTCACGCTCCTCCCGCCTCATGACCCCCAATACCGGCGCAACCGCGAGCGCGTTGCCCGAGACGCAGAGCGCGAACACCTGGAGCTCGAGTGGGATCTAGGTATGCCCGAGGAGCAGGTTGTGGCCGCGGAGGACGAAGAGCCGGCGGACGCTTGACGAGCGTGCCGGAGCCGTCGCTCTAGGTACCTTCGCTCTCTTCTTCGGTCTTCTCCTCGGTCATTCGAACGCGCTCGAGCCAGAGCCCGGGGGCTTCGATCTCCGACGGTGTGGGCAGCGCACTCCCGGCGGACCAGAGCATCGAAAGGCCGTCCTCTCCCGCGCGCGCGAGGACCCCTGAGACGAAGGCCACTCCGCGGTCCACCTGGGCCGGGCCCAGATCGAGCCCGAAGAGAAGCTCCGCGGCGCGCTCGGTGGTCTCGCGTTCGTGTTGACGTCTGCGCCAAGCTTCGGTGAGAGCCGTCCTGCCACCGAGCAGCCGCGAAGCCGCCGCGTCGAGAACGTGCTCGACGTAACCGAGAAGCGCCGCCGTCGCGGCAGCGAGCTCCTCACGGGCGCGCAGCTGCGCGGGTGAAGGCTCGGTGGTGCCGAAAAGCGCCTCTGGATCGGCCATGAGGCCCTGGAGCGCCTCGGGGTCGGTTGGGTCGAGGGTGCCGAGGCGGTCCATGATGCCTGCCGAGTCCGCTGCGAACGCCGCGACGACGCCGGCGAGCAGGTCACGGAAGCGAGATGCGACTTGCGCCCTCGTGAGCACGGAGTGGGTGGTGAGCTCGCGCAGACATATCCAGAGGCGCACCTGGTCCAGCGGAAGGCTCCAGTCCGTCGCGAATCGATCGAGGTTCTGCGGAACCATGAGGAGCCGGGTGCCCTGACGCGGGATCGGGACTTCGTATGGGCCGAGAGCGGTCCTCGCTAAGTGCCCGACCGCAGATCCGAGCTGCATTGCGACGAGCATCGGCCCCATGGTCGACATGAACCTGGCGACCAGGTCCGCCGCGCCCTGCGGTCCCGTCTCGTCGAGCGATCGAGCCTCCGGCCCGAGGTCGACCAGACCCAGTCCGGGCTCGGGTTTGGGCTCGGGCTGAGGGGCATCCTCCTTTGACGAGAGCGGAGGCGTGCGTCGGCCGGCGTCGGGATCCGGAGACATCGCCTCGAGCAGGAAACGCCAGTCCTCGAGCGTGTGCCAGGCCCATGCGCCCGGGCCGACCGCGAGTATCTCGACGGGGGTCCCGTCCGGCGTTACGGGAAATCCGGTCAGCTCCGCAATGTGAAGCTCGGCCACCCGTGCGATCTGCTCGAGCTCCATCCGCGCGACCGGTTCGACGTTGGGTTCGGGCTGACCGCCGGTGGCGACTGACTGCGCGAGCGTGCGCGCAAGCTCGATCTGGCTGGCGCCTCCGGCTGCCGAGCTTCCCATCAGCCCGAGGAGATCACCCAGCAGGTGCTCGAGGAAGTCACCGCCACCACCAGGCCCGGGCATGCCCATGCCGTCAGCCTCCGGGCTGCGGAGCCAGTTCCATGGAGGCGACGCTAGTGGTACCGGATCTCTCCAACGTGAGTGTCACGGGTGACCCTGGGGGCAACGTGTAGAGCCGAGCCTGGAGGTCGGCGTGGGAGGAGATTGGATGGGAGTCGATCGCCGTGACGAGGTCCCCCGGTTCGATGCCGGCAATGGCGGCGGGACTGCTCTGGAACACGCTCGACACCAGGGCTCCAGCGCCTGCAGGCGCGTCGTTGACGCTCACGCCGATCCAACCGTGCTCGACCTTCTGAAGCGACTCGAGCTCTTCGGCGACCCCCAGAGCGAGTGACGAAGGAACGAAGAGCCCGACGGTGCCGGCTCCCGAGCTTTGCTCGCCACCGAGGATCCCGACAACGTCGCCGCGCCCGTCGAGAAGCACTCCACCCCAGCTTTCTTGAAGCGGCGTGTCAGCGGCGATCGTGTCCATCAGCCCGCTTCCGTCGGCCGACGACTCCGTGACCCCGACACCCTGGACGGTGCTCACGCTCGCGTCCGTAGTCGGACGCGCCCGAGAAGTGCCGCCGTCGCTCAGGCAAGCCGTGACGGCGAGATCGCCGGGAACGAGGTCGGCATCGGAGAACGAAGCCGGAACAAGGCCACCGCTCGTGCTCACGACAGCGACACCCGAGTTCTTGTCCGAGGCGAGGACCTTTCCGCTCATGCGCTTGCCGCTCGAAGTGACCACGACCATGCGCGTCACCCCCGCTGCAGCGGACGCAGCGGTGATCACCATGTCGCCTCCGGGAAGCACGACCCCCGTCATAGGAAGATGCCCGCTCACGCCGGTTGGCTCGAGCTCGACCAACGACGGGCGTAGCGACGAGATGAGCTCCGAGATGCTCGCGGCGGCCGAGACGGGGGCTGCCGGCACTGTCACGAGGCTCGTCTCCGCCGCGCGCAGAGCAGGGGTCGCGCCGGTGGTTGCAGAAGGAGCGTCGGTGAGGGCCAGGACCACAACGGCAGCGGCAACGACAGCAGCGGCACCGAGGGTGCCGGCCGCGATCGCAGCGCGGCGCTCGCGCCATTGGTCGCGTGTGCCCGCACTCCCCGCCAGGGTGGACCTGAGACCGTGCTCGAGATCCGAAACCTCCGAGGGATGACGCCACAACCTGTCCTCCGGCGCGATCCAGCCCCTCGGGTCGAAGTCTCCCTCGTCGGGAGCATCGTCGTCGGGAAGGTCCCCGTAATCGAACGGCCCTGCGCTGTCCATCTGTGTCGAGGCTACTTGCGAGCACCCGTCTGGGGGCGTCGCGCAAAGGCGTCAGGACGCCAGCTTACGAGCGTCATGCAGAGCGATTCGAGGAACGCGGCCACCGGCGCACTGCTTCTGTGGCCGTCCCCTACGATGGCCGGGTGGGAGCGACGGGAAGTGGCTAGGGACCTCGCCATCGACCTCGGCACCGCGAACACGCTGGTGTACGCCCGGGGCCGGGGAATCGTCTTCAACGAGCCCACCGTGATCGCCCTCAACACGAGGACGCACGAGGTTCTTGCTGTGGGCCAGGACGCCTGGCAGATGATCGGAAGGACGCCCGGGTACATCGTCGCGGTCCGGCCGCTGCGCCAAGGTGCCATCACCGACTTCGACATCACCGAGCGCCTCATTCGTCTGCTCCTGCACCGGTGCGGAGTCTCGCGTCTGAACCGCCCCCGCGTCCTCATCTGCGTCCCTTCCGCGATCACATCGGTCGAGCGCCGCGCGGTCAAAGAAGCGTCGCATCGTGCCGGCGCCTCTGCCGCGTATCTCATCGAGCAGCCGATGGCCGCTGCGATCGGCGCAGGGCTCTCGATCCACGAGCCGGTCGGGAACATGGTGGTGGACGTCGGTGGCGGAACCTCCGAGACTGCGGTGATCTCACTCGGCGGAGTCGTGTCCTCGAAGGCGATCCGTTGTGGTGGGTTCGACATCGACTCGGCGATACAGACGTTCATCAGGCGCGAATACGGAGTGGCGATCGGCGAGCGAACAGCGGAGGAGATCAAGTTCGCGATCGGGTCGGCAGCTCCTTACGACGGAGAGGTCAAAGCAGAGGTGAGAGGACGCGAGCTGCTGACCGGCATGCCGAAGACCGTCGTGATCTCACCTGCCGAGCTGCGCGCGGCTGTGGAAGACAACGTGAGACAGATCATCGACGCAGCAGTCGAGTGTCTCGGCAATGCCCCTCCCGAGCTGGCCCAGGACATCATCATGCAGGGGATCCACCTCGTGGGTGGGGGAGCGCTCCTGCGGGGGTTGGCGCGGCGCCTCGCCGACGAAACGGTCGTCCCCGTTCACCTCGTCGCCACGCCCTTGGAGTGTGTCGCTCTCGGGGCGGGCAAGTGCCTCGAGTCCTTCAATACTCTTCGCGAGCTTTTCGTCGCCTCTGACGCCTGAGTCGAGCGTCGAACTGAGTCACGAGCCGGACCTGAGTCAAGAGCCGGAGTCGTCCCGGCTCGGCTCGTCCCGGAGGTCTTCGGCGGCTTGACGGACCTGCCAGTCACGGTCGTCCAGGCACTCTCGGAGCGCTCTATCGGCGAGCGGATCGTCGAAAGCCGACAGCGCGATCACTGCGCGGCGGCGGACCGGCGCCTTGTCGTGGAGCGCGTCGAGGACCGCCGTTAGCGAGCGCGGAGCCCCGATCGCCCCGAGGGCGGCCACAGCGGACTCCCGGCAGCGCTGGTCGGTGTGGCGCCCAACCATTCGGCTCAATGCCTCCACCGCGGGTCCGTCGGCTCGCGCGCCCCACTCGCCGAGAGCCCACGCCGCGCTCTCGGCCACAAGGGGTTCGGGGTCCGAGAGCATCTCGGTGAGCGCCCCAAAGAGAGCCGACTCTTCGGGACGCGGGCTCTCGGGCGACGGGTCGCCCAGAGCGAGCTGTCCTGCGATCGTCGCGGCCCTTCGGCGAACGGTCCAGTCCGGGTCGGCCAGCGCCTCGCCGAGACGTCCTGGAGTCAATGCGCCCAGCTTTGCCAAAGCGCCGAGCGCAGCGGCCCGAACCGAGGGCTCGTGATCGTCGCTGAGCGCCTCGGCGGTCTTGGCGTCCGACGCGAGGCCCGCGAGCACAGCTCGTCTACGTCTTCCGACGCAGTCTGCACCGGTCACGATGCTCGATTCTTCTTCCTTTCGTGGAGTTCTCGGCACGCTCAGGCCAGTGCGGCTCGACCCTCCGGGGGTGCCGAGGAGCCCACGAACTTCCGTGGCAGGCTGTAGTGCGCCCGCCGGGGCCCTTGCCATGTCGACCTTCGAGAACACGCTATCCGTGCCCCCGGCGCCCCCGGCGCCCCCGGCGCCCCCGGCGCCCCCGGCGCCCCCGGCGCCCCCGGCGCATCGCCGGCGCCGCTGGCCCTATGTGGTCGGCGTCTTCGTCGTGCTCCTCGCTGTGTTCGCGATCGTCGCCTCACGCATCACTGTTTCCTATTACGCCCTCGTCCCGGGCGACGCAATGGACGTATCGAGCCTGATCACCCTCCCGAAGGCACAGACGCACACGCTTCACGGGCATGTGTTTCTCACCGACGTCGGGGTCAACAACGTCACGCTGCTGGGGCTGCTCCCTGCCTGGCTCGACTCCGACACCACGCTCGTGAGCCGCGGGGCCTTGACCCTCAATCTCCCGCTCAGTGAGTTCGACGCCCAAGGCACCGTCGACATGCAGGAGTCGGAGCTGACAGCAGAGGCTGTAGCGCTTCGCCAACTCGGTTACCCGGTGCCCGAGCGCGACGTCGGGGTGACCGTCTACGTGATCGATCCCAGCTCGCCGGCGTGGCGCTCTCTCAAGGTTGGGGATGTGATCACGTCGTTCGACGGAGCACCGACACCCAATCCCCAAGCGCTTCAATCGGCGGTTCGTGCGCAAAAGCCCGGCGACACGGTCACCCTCCAGGTCGGCTCGATCGCCGATCCGACTCCGGGCCGCACGGTCACGCTGCGACTCTCGAGCACCGTCGAGAACCACCAAACCGTTCCGTTCATCGGGATCGGGGATCCCTCGGTTCCCCTGGCCGGCCTCGGGACCCAGGGCGTGTACCAGCTGCCGTTCGGAGTCAGCATAAACAGTGACCAGATCGGAGGGCCTTCTGCGGGCCTCGCGTGGACTCTCGGCATCATCGACAGCCTCACGGGAGGAGAGCTCACCGGGGGCAAGTCGATCGCGGCCACGGGCACCATCCACCCGGACGGGACGGTCGGGGACGTCGGGGGAGTGGAGCAGAAGACGGTCGCCGTGGAGAGGGCCGGAGCGACGGTGTTCTTCGTGCCGCCCGAGGAGCTCCAGGCGGCCCAGTCCAAGGCGACCTCGAACCTGAAGGTCTTCGCTGTCTCGTCGGTGCAGCAGGCGCTCGACGACCTCGAGAAACTGGGTGGGAAGCTCGGCAGTGCAGCCGCGGGTCCCCCGCCCGGACCAGCGGGCCACCAGGTGCCCTACGACTGGGAGGACTCACCTTGGACCTGAGGGAGCCGTAGTCTTTGGCGGTGACTTCCCCGAGGGGCGAGAACTCCCGCATCTCCTGATGGTCGACGAACGCCGGCTCACTATCTCCTCCTCGTCACACCTGCACCCCGACGAGGTGGCCCGACGCACCTTCGCCACGGCGCGGCGCGGATTCGAACCCGCGGAGGTTCGGGCCTACCTCGAGCAGCTGGCGCGCGAAATGGTTGCGGCGATCGAGCGCGAGAACCAGCTTCGAGAGCTCCTGGCCGATGCGGAACGCCGAGCTCAGAACCCTGTCCTCGACGAAGCCACGCTCACCACTGCTCTCGGGCAGGAGACGGCGAGGGTGCTCCGCTCGGCTCACGAGGCAGCCGCCGAGCTCGTCGGGCGGGCCGAGGCAGACGCCAACCGAATGCTCACCGAAGCCCAGGAAGAGGCGGGCAAGCTCCACACGCGCGCCCAGGAGCATGCTTCGGAACGAGCGGCCCATTCCGAGGCCGCCGCAGCGGAGATACGTCAGCGCGCCCAGGAAGAGGCCGCGACCAAGGTCGACGCAGCCCATTCCGAGGCCGAGTCGCTCGTCGAGCAAGCCCGGGCCGAATGCCGGGCAATGCTCTCAGAAGCACAGGAGCTTCGAGCGCGCGTCCTCGGTGACCTGACGCGCCGGCGGCGCGTGCTGCACAGCCAGATCGAGCAGCTTCGCGCCGGGCGCGACCGGCTTGCCGAGACCATCGGGGGGGTCAGGCACGCTGTCGACCGGGTCACCGACGAGTTGTTCAGAGCAGAGGACGAGGCCCGGATCGCTGCAGAGACCGCGGGACGCCAACTCGCGCTCCAAGCCGACATCTCCGACGGTGCTCGCGAAAGCGCGCAAGACGACGCGGGCGAGCCGGCCCCGCCGGATGAAGCTGTGCCGGGCGCTGAAACGGTGGAGGTCTCGCCGCCTGTTGCTGTTGCGGAGACGACGCCGGCGTCTGCACCCGAGGAGATGGGAACGCCGGCATTCGAGCAGGCCGTCCGGGTGATCTCCCCTCCGACCACTCCTGCGCCGGCCACTCCGGTCCCCGCTCCTCTGCCTGGCCCCGAGGAGATCGGGACAGTCGCACCGTCCGACGAGCCGAACGGCGCCAGCTCCAAGCGCAGTGTCGAAGAGCTCTTCGCCAGGCTGCGCGCAGAGCGAACTGCCGGCACGAGCGCGTCCAGCGCCCCCCCTGCTGCGCCGCCGACCGAGGCGGACCGACCACAGCGAACTGAGCCTCGCCCGCCGGCCGAGGCGGATGTCCCCGGCAGCCATGCACAAGAGGAAGCGCCGGCAGCGCCCGAAGGACCGGGCGAGGTCGTCGAATCGGCTGCCGACGAGAAGACGCCTTCCGAAGAAGAGCGCGAGCCGATTCTCGTCGAGCGCGACGAGGTGCTCGGCCCGGTCGTCGCCACCCTCGCTCGTCGGCTCAAGCGCGCACTGTCCGACGACCAGAACGACATCCTCGATCGCCTGCGCGCTCGAAAGGGATGGGGCCCCGAAGTTCTGCCGGATGAGGCGGGGCACGTCGAACGCTACGCACGCGCGGGGTGGGAACAGCTCGTCGAGGCGGCTCGCACTGGGGCGACGTTCCTCGGCGGTAAGTCGGACGATGCCCCGGGAGTCGAGGACATCGCCTCGGACTTGGCAGAGGCGATCGTCCTCCCCCTTCGCCGCCGGCTCGAAGGTGACGGGTCCGGCGTCGAGACCGGTGACGAAGCTGCTCTGGTCGAACAGGTCGGCGCGGCTTTTCGCGACTGGAAGGGAGCTCGCGTGGAGCGCCTCGCCGGCGACGAAGCCGTGGCGGCTTTCTCGCGTGCAGCGTTAGGCGTCACGAAGCCCGGAGTTTCCCTCAGGTGGGTGGTCGACGACGAGGGCGCGGAATGCCCCGACTGTGACGACAATGCCCTGGCAGGCCCCGTGCCTCGGGGTGACGTGTTCCCGACCGGCCACCCACATCCCCCGGCGCACGCAGGCTGCCGTTGCTTGCTCACGCCTGTGGACGCGTAGGCTCCGCCCTCGTGCGACGCCCCGACGACATGCCGGCGCGGCCGCCGCGCGCTCCCAGGCGGCCCAATGTCCCCACTCGGCCCCGTGTCCCGAGACGGCGCAGGTTGTGGATCCTGCTCGCGATCGTCATCCTGATCGTGATCATCGTGTCGTTGCGGTCGATCGCGACCTTCTACACCGATTACCTGTGGTTCGGTTCGGTGCACCTAAGCGGTGTCTGGCGTCATCTGCTGGCCGTGAAGCTGGCGCTGTTCTTCGGCTTTGCCGCGATCTTCTTCGTGGCCCTGTGGGTCAGCCTCGCAGTCGTGGACCGAGTCGCGGCCACCCAGCTGGCGGCCGGACCAGAGGACGAACTGGTTCGCAGGTATCAGCAACACGTCGCCCCGAGAGCGCTTCTTGTCCGGAGCATCGTGGCGCTGGTGGTGGCCCTCATCGCCGCCTCGAGCGCCGTGGGGCAGTGGAGCAACTACCTCCTTTTCGTCGACGGCGTCTCCTTCACGGGTCAGGGGTCGACCGATCCGCAGTTCCATAAGAACGTCGGCTTCTTCGTCTTCAAGCTGCCGTTCCTCTCGTTCCTCGTGAGTTGGGCATTCGTGTCGCTGATCGTGATCGCGATCCTCACGGTGATATCCCACTACCTGAACGGCGGGATCCGGATTCAACAGGGACGGCCCGTCGTGAGCGCGCAGGTCAAGGTGCACGTTTCGGTGCTGCTTGCATGCATGGCGCTCGTGAAGGCGGTCGGCTACTACCTCGGCCGGTACAACTTGGACCTTTCGACCAACGGGTACGTGCAGGGAGCGGGTTACACCGACGTTCATGCGCGCATCCCCGCGTACACGTTGCTGATGGTGATCTCGCTCTTGGCGATCGTGATCCTCGTCGTCAACATCTGGCAGCGCGGCTGGGCCCTTCCGATCCTGGCGGTGGGCCTCTGGGCGTTCGTCGCGATCGTGGTCGGGGCGATATACCCGGCGATAGTCCAGGCCCTCAAGGTCGGTCCGGCCCAGAACCAGCTCGAAAAGCCCTACATACAGCGAAATATCGCCGCGACGAGAAACGCCATGGCGTTGAACGGGATAAAGACCCAATCCTTCGCCGCCGATGCCTCGGCGACTTCTGCTTCCCTCGAGGCGGACGCTACGAGCCTCGACGACACGCGTCTGTGGGACCCCGAGTGGACGGGCGCTACCTTCACCAAGCAGCAGGCGCTCTACTCCTACTACTCGTTCAACACCCTCACCATGGACCGCTACAACGTCGACGGCACATTGGTTCCAATGGTCGTCGGAGTGCGCCAGGTCAACACCAGCGACCTACCCGCCCAGGGTTGGGTGAACACGCACCTCCAGTACACGCACGGTTACGGCATGGTGCTCTCGCCGGCAAATGCCTCATCGAACGGCCAGCCCGTCTTCGACATTGGTTCCCTCCCTCCGGTATCCGCGCCGGGCCTGGCCGATCTGAGCCAGCCATCGGTCTATTTCGGGTTGAGCAACCCCAATGGCGGGGACGCCAACTACGTGATCGCCAACACCCGCCAGCCCGAGGTTGACTACCCGGTACAGAACGGCAGCAACGTCGAATCGCACTACGGCGGTTCTGGGGCTACGGGGGGAGTCGAGCTCAACAACTTCATCACGCGCGCAGCATTCGCCCTCAGGTACGGCGACCTCAACCTCCTGATCTCCGATCGACTCACCCCTCACTCACGCATCATGTTCGTGCGCGACGTCGTCCAGATGGCTCAGAAGGCGGCACCGTTCCTGAGCTACGACTCCGATCCCTATCCGGTGCTGGTCGGCGGGCACATCGACTGGGTGATCGACGCGTACACCACCACCGACCATTACCCCTACGCGCAGAATGCCGACACATCGGCTGTAGCTTCGAACGGCGGGTTGTCCGGCCAGAACTTCAACTACGTTCGCAACTCGGTCAAGGTCGTCGTGAACGCTTACTCGGGGGCGATGACCTTCTACGACGTGACCTCGTTGACGAAGACGACTGACCCGATCCTCGAGACCTGGGAGAAGGTCTTCCCCGGGATGTTCCACCCCGTCTCACAGATGCCGAAGACCCTCATTGATCACTTGCGCTATCCCGAGGACCTATTCACCGTTCAGGCCGCTGCCTATGGCCGCTACCACCTGACCCAGGTGCAGTCCTTCTACAACTCCAGTGGCGCCTGGAACATCTCCCAGAGCCCGGGTGCAGGACCCCCCGAGAACGCCCTGCCGATCACCATCACCACGAACGCACAGGGCCAGGTGGTCTCGACCGGGCAGGTTCAGCGAATGGCGCCCCTTTACGAGACCTTCGCTCTTCCAGGGCAGTCGAATGTGACGTTCAATCTGATCGATGCTTACGTGCCCTATTCGGCCAGCAACGAGAGACAGACCCTTTCTGGGTTCCTGGACGCGGGCAGCGACCCAGGTAGCTACGGGAAGATCACCGCGTACGTCGCGCCCACCGGTCAGGGCACCGATGGTCCCGCTCTTATCGACGCGCGCATAACACAGAACCCTGCGATCTCCCAGAAGATTAGCCTCTTGAACACGAACGGCTCTCAGGTGATCCTCGGCAACGTGCTCATGCTTCCGGTCGGCCAGTCGATGCTCTACTTCCGTCCGTTCTATGTCCAGTCGTCTCGAAATCCGGTGCCCCAGCTCCAATACGTGATCGCGGTCTACAGCGGACCGGGGGGCAACAGCGAGGTCACCTTCGACACCACCTTGCCGGCCGCACTGGCCGACGTGTTCCAAGGGCTGGCGATTCCCAGTCCGAACTCCAACGGCTCCATCCCTGCACAGGGTGGCCCAGTGGCGTCGGCGCTCATCCAGAACCTCATCGCCCAGGCGAACCAGGACTACCAACAGGCCCAGACCGACTTGAAGGCGGGCAACTTCGCCGCGTACGGCACCGACCTCACGAACTTGCAGAACGTTCTTCAGCAACTCCAGCAAGCCTCGGGCAGCTCCTCCAACGCTGCACCTGGGGCGAGCCCTTCGAGCACGACCACCACGACGACTACTACCACGGCTCCCGGTGGTGTGGCCGCGCGCTCGGGCCGGCAGTCCTCGAGGGAACCGTCGGCTGCGATCGGGGCGGGACACTGACCGTCGGCGTCTCGCGGAACCGAGGGATTCGGCGCTCCCGACTCGCCGGATCTGAGGTCACTACCAGCTGGTATCTTTGAGGGTACGACGCGGGGTGGAGCAGTCTGGTAGCTCGTCGGGCTCATAACCCGAAGGTCGGAGGTTCAAATCCTCCCCCCGCCACCACCAGTCGATCGGGAAAGTACCCCGGTCGCGTTTGGATACGTCCGAAAGGCCGCCCTCCGGGGCGGTCTTCGGCGCGTTCGGGGCGAAACACGCAAGTCCCAGTCGCGTAGCGGTGAGTTGAGAAATACCCGTCCCTCACTTCACCGCGAAAGACGAGAGTTCCAACGCAGCGGTGTTGCTCCACTCGCTGACCTCCGGAACACGACCAACGACCGGCAACCACTCGGTCTCAGCGTGGCTATGGAGGAACCGTCGATGAAGGGCCGCTCGTGTTTGCCAGTTCGGCGCTCGCTCGGTGAGATACCCCGCTCGCCTGCCGAGGAGCCGGCTGAACCTTCCCGCCGTTATCAAGGTACACCAGGGTGGGGGTCTTGTTGCAAGGACCACAGGTGTGTTGACAATGCACACCACAAGCCGGACCACAGGCGTCTGCGCGATCGACAGGAATGAGAGAAGTCCGAGGGCTGAAGGGGAAAGAGGACGGATGGGCGGCTACGTGCTGGGTTTCCAGGAGATCGACCGGACGCAGGTCGCTGTCGCTGGCGGGAAGGGCGCGCACCTAGGGGAGCTTTCGCGGATCGAAGGCATCCGCGTGCCAGCTGGCTTCTGCGTGACGACGGATGCCTTTCTGCGGATCATGGCCGAAGCACCGTCGATCGACGAACGGCTCGATCGGCTGTCGCGCCTGGACCCGGATGACCGGGAGGTGATCCGCACGCTCAGCGCGGAGATCCGTCGGACCCTCGAAGGGATCGCCATCCCCGACGATCTGGCGGCCGGGATCACCCGCTCGCTCGCCCGGCTCGGCGAGCGAGCCGCCTGCGCCGTCCGATCAAGCGCGACGGCGGAGGACTTGCCCACGGCCTCCTTCGCGGGTCAGCAGGACACGTACCTGAACGTCGTGGGGTCGCCTGCGATCCTCCAGCACATCAGCCGGTGCTGGGCCTCCTTGTTCACCGAGCGGGCTGTGGCCTACCGACTGCGTAACGGCTTCGACCACCGGAAGGTCCAGATGGCCGTGGTCGTGCAGCAGATGGTCTTCCCGCAGGCGGCCGGCGTCCTGTTCACGGCCGACCCCGTTACGTCGAACCGGAAGGTCGTCTCAGTGGAGGCCAGCTTCGGCCTCGGGGAGGCTCTGGTCTCAGGCCGGGTGAACGCTGACGTCTACAAAGTGCGTGATGGCGAGGTCGTTGCCAAGGTGGTCGCCACCAAGCAGCTGGCCATCCACGCCTCGCCGACAGGCGGAACGCAGGAACTGCCGATCGAGCCGGAGCGTCAGGAGCAGCCGGCACTGACGGATGCGCAGGTCGTGCATCTCGCGCAGCTGGGACGCCGGATCGAAGGGCACTTCGGCCTCCCCCAGGATATCGAATGGTGCCTGGTCGATGACAGCTTCCAGATCGTCCAGAGCCGGCCGATCACCACACTGTTCCCTATCCCTGCGGCGGGCGACCAAGAGAATCATGTGTACGTGTCCGTCGGTCATGCACAGATGATGACCGACGCTATGAAGCCCCTGGGGATCTCCTTTTGGCAGCTGACCACACCTCGGCCGATGTACGTCGCCGGTGGGAGGCTGTTCGTCGATGTCGCCTCGGACTTGGCGTCGCCGGCGAGCCGCGCCGGTCTCCTGGAGGTCTTTGGGAGATCCGATCCCCTGATGGGGGACGCGCTGGAGACCATCCTCGAACGCGACGGCTTCATCCCTTCCCTCGGGGACGAAGGTCCAGGTTCCGCGCCGGGTGGCGTGCCCGCCCCCATCGAGACCGATCCGGCCATCGTCACTGGGCTGATCGAGCGCAGTGAGGCTTCCATTTCCAAGTTGAAGAGCGACATCCGTGGGAAGTCCGGCTCCGTGCTGCTCGACTTCCTCCTTGCGGACATCCAGGAGCTGAGGCGGATCCTGTTCGACCCGCAGGGCCGTCAGGTGTTCATGTCGGCCATGGAGGCCACGTGGTGGCTGAACGAGCACATCGAGGCGAGGCTGGGCGAGAAGAACGCTGCCGACACGCTTACACAATCCGTCCCCCATAACGTCACGTCGGAGATGGGGCTGGCGCTCCTGGACGTCGCGGATGTTATCCGTCCGTATCCCGAGGTGGTGGCTCTCCTGCAGCACCCCGAGGACGAGGACTTCTTGGACGAGCTCGCCAAGCTTACGGGCGGACGGGAAGCCCGAGACGCCATCTGGGCCTACCTCGACAAGTACGGCATGCGCTGCGTCGGTGAGATCGACATCACGAGGCCACGTTGGAGCGAACGCCCCACCACGCTCGTGCCCCTGCTCCTCGGCAACATCAAGAACTTCGAGCCGGGCGCCGCCGAGCGGCGCTTCGAGCAAGGCCGGCGGGAGGCCTGGGAGAAGGAACAGGAGCTGCTGGCGCGCTTGGGGGACTTGCCGGACGGGGAGCGTAAGGCCCATGAGACCAAGCGGATGATCGACCGCGTCCGGACCTTCATCGGGTACAGGGAGTACCCGAAGTACGGCATGGTCAGCCGCTACTTCGTGTACAAGCAAGCCTTGCTGGAAGAGGCCGGGCGTCTCGTGCGGGCCCGCGTGCTTCGTGAGAAGGAGGACATCTTCTACCTCACGTTCCAGGAGCTCCACGACGTCGTGCGCACGAACCACGCGGATGATCAGCTCGTCTCCCAGCGCAAGGACACGTTCAGGTCGTATCAAGCGCTGACGCCGCCCCGGGTGTTCACGTCGGATGGCGAGGTCGTCGCCGGGGCATACAGACGCGACGACGTGCCGACCGGTGCGCTAGTTGGTTTACCGGTTTCTGCCGGGACCGTCGAGGGGCGGGCCCGCGTCATCCTGGACATGGCGGAGGCCGATCTCGAGCCGGGCGACATCCTGGTCACCGCCTACACGGATCCCAGCTGGTCGCCCGCGTTCGTCGCGATCACGGGCCTGGTGACGGAGGTCGGTGGCCTGATGACCCATGGCGCAGTCATTGCGCGGGAGTACGGCTTGCCGGCCGTCGTGGGGGTGGAGCATGCAACCCGGCTGATCCTGGATGGGCAGCGGATCCGCGTGTCTGGAACCGACGGGTACGTCGAGATCCTGCTCTAGGAAGATTGCCGATGCGGAGACTGCAAAGCTCTCTTGAGGCCGGCGCGCACCTCTCCAATGGGGCACAGCCTCTCTGTTCCGGCGTGCACGATGTCCATGCAACCTGGGCTAGCCCGCAAACGCGTCGACAATGGGTTCAGGCGGTCCCAGGCACAGACCTTGAGTTCCCGGTCGCCGAACCACCAGCTACTGATGGGAGGCTGATCCCATGCGTGCGGTCGAACTCATCTTCGCCATCGGGTGGGCGGCCTTCTGGATCTACTGGCTCGTCGTGGCCTTCTCCATGAAGAGGGGGCGCATCTCTTGGTCCCGCGAACTGCGCATCAGGGCGGTGATCCTCGTGCTTGCGCTCCTCTTGGTCCGTTTCGGGGCCTTCGGAGGCCACGGCCTCAACTCCGACCCGTGGCGTGCTGGTCTAGGGCTCGTCCTCTTCGCGGCCGGGCTCGGGCTCGCCATTTGGGCCCGCGTAAACATCGGACGCAACTGGGGCACCCCGATGTCACAGAAGAACGACCCGGAGCTCGTGACGAGCGGCCCCTACCACCTGGTCCGCCACCCCATCTACTCCGGAATCCTTCTCGCCAGTGTCGGAACCGCGGTGGCGCTTAGCTGGCCGTGGCTCATCGCAGTGTTGCTCGCCGGGGTCTACTTCGTCTACAGCGCGACTGTCGAGGAGCGATACCTGATCGAACAGTTCCCCGATGCCTACCCTGCGTACCAGCGCTCGACCAAGATGCTCGTGCCCTTCGTCTTCTGAGCGAATTGGCTCGGGTGGCTGATTACACCGACCGATGGGTGATTCTCATGCGGGTCACCCCACACGGCGGGATGTAGCTGACCCTCGGGGAGCTCCACCGCCATGCGAGCGGGACGAGGAAGTCCGTTTCACCGAGGCTTCATGACTTTCGGCGAGGGCGCCTTGGAGCACAACCCAGAGGATTCTCGCACTGACCTCGCCTGCCTTTTGCGAGCTGTAGGTCGCCATGGCATTGCTGGCGAAGCCTGAGAGCTGAAGGACGAACGCGTCGACAACCCATTCCGGCGGTAGGCCTTTCCCGCCAAGCGGCTCCCACGCCGCGGCGGCGAGGCGGGTGACATATCGCCGACGGAACGACGGAACGTCCGAAAGGGCAGAAACCACCTCTGGCGGCGTTCCGGGCCTCTCGATATGGATGTCCCAGAATGCGCGACCGACCAGCTCCCTGTAGAGCTCGTGCATCGTCACGGCGGTGTCGATCAGCCATTTTTCGATGTCATCTCCAGGAGGTGGGGGGCCTGGCATGCGGGCCTCGAGAACCTGAATACCCTCGGCGATAGCAGCCGCGAAGAGCTCGCCGTGGGTTGCGAAGTGCCGGAACACCGTGCGGCGGCTCACCCCCGCCGCCTCGGCAACCTCGTCGACTGTGGCGTCCAGTCCGCTCACAGCCAGGGAGGCCAAGGCGCCCTGGACTATGCGTGTCCGGGCAAGGGCACGGGATTCCTCGCCAAGTGAGGGGCGGCGAAGCGTGGAGATTCCATCCTTCGCCTGCTCTCCCACGCCCCCTTGCGGACCTCGACGCACTGTCCCGTGGCTAGCCATCGCTTGACATCCTACTATGCATATGTGACACTTACAAGTGTCAGATTGACATTAAGCAGGGCCAGAGAAGGCCAGTTTGTGAAATCGGTTGTGAAGCAAAAGTGGACCTCAGCTCCCGTCAGAAACCCGTCGGACCTCGGCTCACTCAGGTCGAGTCCTATGCTGCACTGCGAGAGTTGATCATCGCGGCACGATGGAGAGGCTCGTGTTAGAGGGGCACGTTCCGTCATTTGCTGTTGACGTGCAGTACTTGGTCGCGGGGTTGGCCTTGGCCCTTGCCCTCCAGCATTTGCTTCTTGGCTTGCGGGGTAGTCGAAGTTCGACCCCCGTGTGGTTCGCTGTTTCAAGTGCTGCCCTGGCGGGAGCACTCGGCGCCAACGTGTGGCTGTTCGAGGCGCCTCAGTCCCAGCTGGGAGTCGCGATCTTCGTCCGCTCGGTGTTGCTCTCCCTGGCCGTCTTGGTTCAGGTACCGACGATCGCGTCCTTCGCAAACAAGCCTTTGCCGAAATGGGGTCTGAGTGCGTTGGCGCTACTCGCATTCACCCGTCTGCTGCTGTGGCAAACCACGAGTCTGGTGTACGAGCATCGTGTCGGCTCCAACGGCTCTCCGGTCTACGGGCATCTTCTGCTGGTATTCACCGCCCCTGAATTGCTTCTTCTCGTCGGTTTGGTCGTATACCTAGCGCGCGGCTGGGCAGACGTCGTCGAACGCTCCATATTTCTCACCGGATTCGCTATGGGTCTTGGGGTGATCGTGGCATCGCTTGCGACGGGGAACACCCCTGTTTCCGAACTTCTTACCGGCTATTGGATCATCCCCTGGGTCGCGGGGCTTCAGATCTTGTTCGTCCGCAGGGTTCTCACGATGGACTCGACAGCCCGGACGGCGGAGCAAATGCTGCGGGCGAGACAGGAACGCTTCATGGCCTTGGTGGCAGGCTCGAGTGACCTGATTGCTCTCCTCAACGATCGGGCGGAGTTGGACTATGCCAACCCCGCCGGGCAGCGCTTGCTCGGTCTCGTCCCTGAAGACCTTGTCGGTCGCAACATGCTCGAACTCGTTCATCCCGACGACCTCGAGGCTGTTACGACGGCGTTCAGCCGCGACGTATCAGAGTCGGGCATCCAACCTCCTGCTGTCTACCGGTTCCAAGCCGCTTCAGGGGAGTGGCGCAATCTCGAAGTCATTGCGACCAACTGCCTGGACGACCCGGCGATCGCCGGCATCGTGATCAACGCCCGCGACGTGACAGAGCAGACGAACCTCACTCGAGCCCTTCGTACGCTCGGTCAGGCGAATCAGGCCCTCGTGCACGCCTCTGATGAGACTTCGTTGCTCGTCGATACCTGCAAGACCATCGTCGATGCAGGTGGCTACAGGCTGGCTTGGGTTGGCTACGCCGAACACGACGAGGGCCGCACCGTGCGGCCGATGGCCTCTTCGGGACAGTTGAAATACCTCAACGAGATCCACGTCAGTTGGGGCGAAAACGAATACGGGCACGGTCCGATCGGAATGGCGATTCGCACACGCAGCGTGCAAGTGGCCGAAGACCTGCTCCACTCGCGAGCCTCTCCTGAGACTCTGGTCGCCATCGCCAAGTATGGGCTTCGCACCAGTTGCGTTCTGCCTCTTCAGGTGGGCGGCGATGTGATCGGGGTGCTCTCGATCTACGCAGTCGAACCCGAAGCCTTCGGACCCTCCGAGGTTCGCCTCCTGAGCGAGCTGGGCGACGCCCTCGCATATGGCATCGGCCGGCTCCGTGATGCTGACGCGCTCCATGCGAGCGAGAAACGCTTCCGGACCCTGGCCGACTCTGCGCCGATCGGCATCAGCGAGTCCCCATCGGTCACCTTGGTTCAGTATGCCAATCCCCGTCTCGCCGAGATCTGCGGTTTGGATCTCGACGCCCTCTTGGATAACGGTTGGATGGAAGCCGTGCATCCCGACGATAGGTCAGAACTCCTCGCGTGGATCGGGCTCAACCGTCCCGCGCTGACGAGGGCGGTAACGCGTTTCAGGATCCAGCGTCCCGACGGTGAGGTGCGTCATGTCCGCATGTCTTCGGCACCAATAAGCCAGGACCGCGACGAAGGCTACGTGTCGACCATCGAGGACATCACGGAGGAAGTGCAAGCCCAGGAGGAGCTTGCTCACCAGGCTTTCTACGACACCCTCACCGGCTTGCCGAACCGCGCGCTGTTCATCGACCGCCTGAACCAGGAATTGGCGCGGCACCGGCGAGGCGGCCCGAAGATCGCAGTGCTCTTCCTCGACCTCGACCGATTCAAGATCGTCAATGACAGCCTCGGACACGAGATGGGGGATGCCGTGCTCAAAGAGCTGGGCGAGCGTTTCGACCATCTAGTCCGGGCAGGAGAGACAGCTGCACGCTTCAGCGGCGACGCGTTCATCTTCATCATCCGAGATGTCCGAGGCGTCCAGGACTCAGTCATCGCGGCGAAACGACTTCTCGCCCTGTTGGAGCAACCCATTCACCACGAGGGTCAGGACCTCAGCGTGACCGGAAGCATCGGCATCGTCATCCCCACGGCCGGTGCGGATGCCGGGATCATCCTGCGCGACGCCGACACCGCGATGTACGAGGCCAAGGAGGCGGGCCGCAATACCTATGCACTCTTCGACGAAGACCTGCATCATCGTTCAGTCGCGCGCCTCACGATGGAGGGCGAGCTGCGCCAGGCGCTGGCGCGCAACGAACTCGAGGTGTACTACCAGCCGGCCATCGAACCCGCGAGTGGGCGGCCTCTTGCCGCAGAGGCGCTGATCCGCTGGAACCATCCGACGCGTGGGTTGGTTCCCCCCTTGGAGTTCATTCCGGTTGCAGAGGACTCGGGGCTCATCAAGCCAATCGGGAACTGGGTATTCGAGCAGAGCATGTCCCAGCTTGCTTCGTGGGATGCGCAGGACGATGGACCGCACCTCCATGTGCTCGCAGTCAATCTCTCTGTCCGGCAACTCGAGGACCCGGAGACACCCAACATGGTCCGCGAGGTTCTCGAACGCTACGGCATTGCCCCGAATCGCTCGGCTCTCGAGATCACCGAATCTGTGGTGATGGCAGACAACGGATCCACTCGGAGCTCACTCAAAGCCTTCAAGGATCTGGGGTTGCAGATTGCAATCGACGACTTCGGGACCGGGTACTCCTCGCTTGCCTATCTTCACACCCTGCCGGTCACCACGGTAAAGGTAGACCGCTCGTTCATTGGTCGCCTTGGAGGTGTTGACGATTCCACGCCCGTGGTCCATGCCATCGTGGAGATGAGCCATGCCATGGGTCTGGGCGTTGTGGCTGAAGGAGTCGAAGACGCGCACCAGAGGTCTCAGGTCGCGGAGCTGGGTTGCAACCTGGCACAAGGCTTCTACTGGGCCCGGCCGATGCCTGCTGCAGACTTCGCCGACTGGTGGCGAGAGGCCGAACGACGGAGTCGGCCCCGCGTCGAGGGGAGCGCGGACGTCTTGTGAGAGTCACGCGGCCGAACTGCTGAGCAACGGGTGGGTGCGCCGCGTCTTCGCTGATCGCAAGCCACCGTCGATGATGCCGTTGTCCATTCGGCAAGGATCGAGGCTCTTGCCGCTCTGATTGGCATGAGGCGCAACGGAGCACCGTGGGGGGGATGCTCACACAGAGTCTTCAGGAAGGGCGGCGGCGCGATGTTGCGCTCTACCAGTGCAGGAAAGAAGCACTCAATTCGGCACTTGGCGCATGCAAGCGCACTCGTGCTCGGCGCATCGATCGTCGTCACTCCACTGACCGCCACAGCCGCGGGAGCATCGACACCAGCACCCTCCTTCAGCGCCGTCGGGAGCGCCGAGCAGGTCTACGTCACCGGTCTCGCGCCGTCTGCAAAGATGTCGCTCATCTCCCCGAGGGGGCGGACCGTCTCCACACAGAATGCCGATTCGCTCGGTGGCCTGCTCTTTCGCAACGTGCAGGCGGGTAGCGGCTACCGGGTACTCCTGGACCCGGGCGGTCCAGAGTCGGGTCCGATCACAGTGCACAGCGACCAAGCGGTGCCTTGGGATCCGGGCATCTACGACCAACCGATTTCAGACAACGGCTACTCGTACCTGACCACCCGCGACGGGACGAAGCTCGCCATCGACGTGCACCCGCCGACGAGCCCGGCAGGCGAGCCCGGGCTGCCTGCGGGCACGCCCCTTCCCAATGGTCCTGACTACCTTCCGCCGTACCCCACCCTGATCGAGTACTCCGGATACGGGTACGCCGATCCCGCCGGACCCGTGAACGGCATTGCGGTCATCGCGAACCTCATGGGTTTCGCAGTGGTCGACGTGAACATGCGCGGGACCGGCTGCTCGGGCGGCGCGTTCGACTTCTTCGAGCCCCTGCAGAACCTCGACGGTTACGACGTCATCGAAGCCATCGCGCATCAGCCGTGGGTGCTCGACCACAAGGTCGGGATGATGGGCATCTCGTACGGCGCGATAAGCCAGCTCTTCACCGCGCAGCTCGATCCGCCGGACCTCGAGGCGATCTCGCCGCTCTCCACCATCGACGCCACCGCTTCGACGCTTTATCCGGGCGGCATCCTGAACACCGGCTTTGCCGTCGCATGGGCGCAGCAGCGCCAGGAGGAGGCAGAGCCCGCCGGGCCCAACAGCGGGCAGCCCTGGGCGTACCAGCGGATCCAAAAAGGGGACAAGACCTGTGTGGCAAATCAGGTGCTTCATGGCGAGGCAGCCGACCTGAGCTCGAAGATCGCCGCCAACGCGTATTACAACCCCCCGGTCGCCGACCCGCTGGACCCGGTCACCTTCGTCGACAAGATCGACGTGCCCGTTTTCATGGCGTGTCAGTGGGAAGACGAGCAGACCGGCGGTCACTGCCCGGACATGGTCCAGCAATTCACCGGAACGAATCAGAAGTGGTTCACCTTTACCAACGGCGCCCACGTTGACTCGCTGGATCCATATACATTGGACCGCTGGTACGACTTCCTCGACTTGTTCGTTGCCCACCGAGCTCCCATCTTCAACTCGGTGGTCATACACGCCGCTGCGCCAATCCTCTACCAGCAGGCCATGGGACTGCCGAAGTCGGACCTCGTCACTCTGCCGCTGGACCCGATCCAGTTGCTTCCGACCTACCAATCGGCCCTCGCGGCTTTCGAGAAGCTTCCAGAAGTGGAGGTGGCTTTCGACGACGGAGCTGGAACGTCACCCACAGGGGCGTCGACTCCGGGCGATCCGTATCCCGGTTTCGAGCAAGGCTTCTCGACGTTTCCTGTCCCGGGCACGGTCGGCCAAACCTGGTACTTCGGGCCGACGGGCTCCCTGGGCGACCAGCCGCCGGCGAGCGGGGGCGTCAACTGGTACACCTCGGACGCGAACGCGCTTCCTCTCACCGACTACGGGAGCAACACCGGTACCGGAGGCCTGTGGGGCAATGCGTCTCAGTGGCAATGGAACTGGAAGCAGAATCCCGCTGGAACGGCCCTCTCGTACGTTTCTGCGCCACTGACGGCGAACACCACGGTCATCGGTTCCGGCGCTGTCGACATCTGGGTGCGGTCGTCGACGCCCGATGTCGACCTGCAGGCCACGATCAGCGAAATCCGTCCCGATGGGAAGGAGTCGTTCGTCCAGAACGGCTGGATCCGCGCCAGCGAGCGGACGCTCGCAACAGACACGGACAACATCTTCGATGAGCCGAGCACGACCCTCGATCCCATTCCCACTTTCACTGGGTCCGACGCCGTTCCGTTGCCGAGCGGGAGGTTCGTCGAGGTGGTGATCCCTCTCTATTACGAAGGTCACGTGTACCGCGCGGGGTCGCGCATACGCGTGACGATCGCCGCGCCGAACGGCACTCAGCCCGTGTGGTCGTTCGGTCAGCCCGTTCCCGACGGCACGGCCAGGGTCTCGATCGCGTCCTCTCAGTCCATGCCGTCGAGCCTTACGCTGCCGGTTGTCCCCGGCGTAAAGGTCCCGACGCCGCCGCCGCCGTGTCCGAGTCTGCGCAACGAGCCCTGCCGGCAGTACCAGCCGATCACGAACGCTGTGGAGAATGCCTAGCGGCAGGTCCGCCCGCCGCTCGCTCGGTCGTTCGGTCTGTTCAGGCCCCGCCTCGAAGCTCTCGCTTGAGGACCTTCCCGGACGGATTGCGCGGAAGCGCGTCGAGGAAGGTGATCGCCTTGGGAACCTTGAAGCGAGCGAGCCGGGCGCGGCAGTGATCGATGAGCTCGTCGGGACTCACCTTCTGATCCTGGCGCAAGACGACGAAGGCTACCGGGACCTCGCCCCATCGGTCGTCAGGACGGGCCACGACGGCCGCTTCGAGCACCGAACCGTGTTCGTAGAGCACACGCTCGACTTCGGAGCTAGCGATGTTCTCGCCACCCGAGACGATCATGTCCTTGGTTCGATCGACGATGTACAGGTAACCATCGTCGTCGCGCACGCCGATGTCCCCGGTGTGGAACCATCCACCCGCGAACGCGGCGGCCGTCGTGTCGGGGTCGCGCCAGTAGCCTTTGAAGGCCTTCGGTCCACGCAAGACGATCTCCCCGCGTTCCCCAGAGGGCATCGACCTCCGATGTTCGTCCCAGATGTCGAGCTCTAGGTATAGGCACGGTCGGCCGACGCTGCCCAGCTTGCTAACGATGCTGTCGCGGTCGAGAAACGTGTCGCCGGAAACCGTCTCCGTGAGGCCGTAGGCATCGGCGAACCACGCCGATGGGAACACCCGCTGGATCCGCTCGATGAGCGGGATCGGCATCTTCTCACCTCCGTTTATGACCACGCGCACCGAAGCCAGGTCGCGCTCCTCGATACCCGGCAAAGCCATGATCGCGTTGACCATGGCGGGTGCGAGCCAGACGGTGGTCACCTGGGATCGCTCGAGCTCGTCGATTACTGCAGATGCTTCGAACGAGCGATGGATGATCGTCGTAGCTCCCGTTGCTATCAGTGACGTAGTCGTGAGGTCGAGCGCGCCCACATGGTAGAGAGGACCGCAGGCCAGCCCGAGGTCGGTGTTCGTGAAGCCGAACTCGACGATGTGCGCGAGGTTCTTCCACGTGAGGTTGCCGTGCGTGATCATGACGCCTTTTGGTCTCCCCGTGGTACCCGACGTGTACATCAGACGGTGGACGTCGTCGGCTGCCGCCGGAACGCTCGCTGTTCTGGTCGGCGTTGCGCGCAGGTCCGCAAGAGTCGTCCATCCGCTCGCTCCCGGTGAAACGCACGCACGGATGAGAGCGTCTTCGATACCCCGTGTGGCCTCGTCTGCAAGTTCCACGAGAGATTCATCGCACACGAGGGCGCGAGCTCCGGAGTGCTCGAGTATGTACCGCACCTCGGGGGCGGCCAGCCGCCAATTGATGGGCATCGCGATCGCTCCGAGGTAGTTGGCCGCGAAGATCGTCTCCAGGAACTCCGGACGGTTGTACGAGAGGAGGGCCACGACGTCGCCGCGACCGACTCCGCGTTCGGACAGGCCCCCGGCCAACGCTGCCACGCGTCCGGCCATCTCCCCATATGTCGTCGCCGCGCCTTCGAACACGGTCATCGCCTTGTCCGGTGCACGGGTGGCGTGGTGGGCGAGAACCGCAAACCAGTTCATGTCTGCCTGTCGAGCCCCCTCTTCGGTCACCGAGAATCCTCCTTCCCAGGGGGCGGCCAGCTAACGTCGCTGCAATGCCGGCGGCGCAAGCGAGCGGTGACACTCGACGAAGTGCCAACTGGCAGGCGCGTCGCCAAGCGATCATCGACACTTCCGCAAGCGTCTTCGCCCGGCGCGGGTATCACGCCACGGGTATCACAGAGCTCTGCACCGCGAACGATCTCGGCAAAGGAGCGCTCTATCACTACATAGTCTCCAAGGAGGAGCTCCTCGCCGCGATCCACGACCGAGTGATGGACGAAGTGATGCTCGGAGCTGATCGTGTCGCAGAGGCAGGCGGCTCGCCCTCGCAACAGCTCGCCCTGCTCGGTCATGAGCTGCTCGACGTGATCCACCGGTACCCGGATCATGTCTGGGTCTTCCTCCACGAATTCCCGGCACTCACCGGAGAACGCGCTGCGCAGTTCCGCGAGAGGCGGCGACGCTACGAACGAAGAGTCGAGGCGGTTCTCCAGGAAGGCGTCGACTCGGGCGAGTTCCGTGAGCTGGACCCCAGGCTGACCGCCTTGGCATGGCTCGGGATGCACAACTACACCTACCTCTGGCTGAAGGCGGGCGGACGGCTGTCGGCTCGAGATGTGGCCAAGCCGTTCGCCGAGATATTCATGGGGGGGATCGCCAATCCCACCTCCTGAGCACCGATCAGTCGTCCTCAGGGCGCCGAGTAACCGCCGTCGACGACGATCGCCGATCCGGTAGTCCAACGCGAAGAATCGCTCGCCAGATAGGAGTACGCACCCGTCAGATCTGCCGCCGATCCAAGCCCGAGAGGGTGTCGCGCTGCGATGGCGTCGAGCGCCTCGGGCGGAAGATCGGCGTGAATTGCCGATCGAAACGTCCCCGGGCAGACGCAGTTGACTCGGATGCCGTCGCGCGCGTACTCGATCGCAGCGACCTTGGCTAGCTGGATAACGGCGGCCTTGGTCGCGCAATACGGAGCCGCATGTGACCAGGCCGTGAGCCCGGAGACCGATGCCGTTAGCACGATGGAGCCCGATCGCTGCGGGCGCATGACGCCGACCGCGGCACGGATGCCGTTGACAGCACCGAGGAGGTTGACCCTGAACGCGCGCTCCCACTCCTCGGTTGGCAGGTTGTGGATCCGGCCGTTCGGGGACAGCGCACCTGCGTTGCTGATCAACACGTCGAGACGGCCGAAGCGCTCGACCGCCAGCGAGACCACCGACTCGACCTCGCCGAAGTCGCTCACGTCCGCGAGCAGCGTCGCGACCGAAGCGTCGGTCGCGGGGAGGCTCGAGACCGTCGCTTCGAGCGAAGGAGAGCTGACGTCGCTCAACACGAGATCGGTGCAGGGCTCACTGGCGAGCTGCTGGGACACCGCCGCGCCGAGCGCCCCGCCGGCCCCCGTGATGGCGACCACCCGTCGTGCCGGCGTCATACGGCCATCGTCTCCCTCGTTGTACCGATCAGTACAATAACACCGGTGGCAGCCGGCCGACCCGACCCGTCCGCGTTCACGACGACCGACCTCGTCGAGATGCACCGCAGGATGCTCCTGATCCGCGGCTTCGAGCAGCGGGTCGCCGTGCTCTATAGAGATGGCGAGATTCCCGGCTTCGTGCACCTCTCGATCGGGCAGGAGGCGGCGGCCGTGGGCGCGTGCTGGCCGCTGCGCCCGACGGACGTCATAACCTCCACGCATCGCGGCCACGGCCACTGCTTGGCGAAAGGCCTGGACCCGCTCGGGATGTTCGCCGAGCTGATGGCCAAGGACCGGGGCACGAACCGTGGTCGGGGGGGCTCGATGCACATCGCCGACCCGAAGCTCGGGATCTTCGGCGCGAACGGGATCGTGGCAGCGGGACTCCCGATCGCCGTCGGAGCTGCGACGGCTGCGCTGCTGCGGGCCGACGGCAGCGTGGCCGTGGCGTTCTTCGGTGACGGCGCGCCGGCGCAAGGCGCGTTTCACGAGGCGCTCAACCTTGCCGCCGTTTGGCAGCTGCCTGTCGTCTTCTTCTGCGAGAACAACGGCTATGCCGAGTTCTCCCCTTCTTCGACTCAACACGCAGCGTCGCTCGAGCTACGTGCCGCCGGCTACGGGATCCAATACTTCCCGGTCGACGGCAACGACGTCGCTGCGACGGCCGCCGCGATGGAAGACGCAGTCCTCGCAGCACGCGCGGGAGGCGGTCCTTGGGTCGTCGAGGCGACGACATACCGCTGGCACGGCCACTACGAAGGCGATCCGCAGCGCTACCGATCACCGGAGGAAGTCCAAGCTTGGCAGGAGCGTGACCCGCTTCTCGCCCACGATCGCCGTCTTCGGAGCCTCGGAGTCGGAGACGACGAGGTCAAGGCGCTCGAGGCAGCCGTGGCGGACGAGCTCGACGGTGCGCTGCAGGCCGCGCGGAGGCTCGCGAGCCCGTCGCCGGCCACGCTGACCGACTTCGTCACACGTGCGAGGCCGGCACGAGTGGAACCTCCGCTGCCAGGTGAAGATGCCCCGCTCTTCCGCACCATGGACGCGATCCGTGCAGCGCTCGAAGCCGAGCTCTCCGGCGACGACAGCGTGTTCGTCGCAGGCATCGACGTCGGCGCGGGAGGCAATGTCTTCGGACTCACACGAGGTCTCGCCGATCGGTTCGGTGAGCGGGTGCGTGACACGCCGATCTCCGAGACGGCGATCATCGGACTCGGCGTGGGAGCGGCGATGGCAGGGATGCGTCCAGTGGTCGAGCTGATGTATCTCGACTTTCTCGGTGTCTGCTTCGACCAGCTGCTCAACCAGGCGGCAAAGCTCCCGTTCATGACCGGAGGGAGCGCTGAGATGGCGCTTACCGTGCGGACCCAGTTCGGCGCCGGGCGCTCCTCGGGAAGTCAGCACTCACAGAGCCTCGAAGCGCTTCTCGCGCACATTCCGGGACTGAGCGTCGTCATGCCGTCGACGCCTGCCGACACCTACGGCCTGCTGCGCGCAGCGATCCAGGACCCGAACCCCGTGGTCTTCATCGAGAACCGGCTGCTCTACGGCATGCAGGGACCACAGCCCCCGCCCGACTACGTCCTCCCGATCGGCAAGGCCGCGGTCGTGCGTCGTGGAACCCACGTGACGGTCGTGTCGGTCTCACGAATGGTCCACGAGGCGATCGCCGCCGCCGAGCGTCTGGGTGAGGAGGGAATCTCCGTCGAGGTGATCGATCTGAGGGGTGTGGCTCCCCTCGACGTCGAGTCGATCCTCGACTCTGTGCACAAGACGAGCCGGCTCCTGATCGCGCACGAGGCGGTCGTCCCGTTCGGTATCGGCGCTGAGATCGCGGCCACAGTGGCGCGCGAGGGCTTCTGGGATCTCGATGCACCGATCGAACGGATTGGCGCCGCCGCGACTCCGCCGCCGTACGCCCCGGAGCTCGAGCGAGCGTGGCTACCCGATCGCGACGACATCGCCGACGCCATCCGTCACCTCGTCGCTGTCTAGCCGGTCTGGGTCAGCAGCCGAGCGTCCGCGCGATCACCAAGTGCTGGATCTCGTTGGTGCCTTCACCGATCTCGAGGACTTTCGAGTCGCAGTAGAAGCGCGCTACCGGCGTCTCGAGCATGTACCCGAGACCTCCGTGGATCTGAACGGCCTCCGAAGCCGCCCAAGTCGCCAGCCGGCTCGCCTTCAGCTTGGCCATCGCCGCCTCCTTCTGGAACGGCTCGCCGGTGTCGCGCAGGTATGCAGCACGGTAGGTGAGCCAGCGAGCCGCCTCCAGCTCGGTGGCGATGTCGGCCAGCTTGAACTGCACGGCCTGGAACTTCGAGATGGGCTGGCCGAATTGCACTCGCTCTTTCGCATAATGGCCCGCCATGTCCAGCACGGCCTGCGTGAGGCTGAGTGACAGCGCCGCGATCGAGATCCGCCCTACCTCGAGCGTGCTCAGGAACTGGCTGAGGCCCAAGTTCGGGTCACCGAGAAGGTGGTCGTCGGGGACCCAGACGTCGTCGAGGTACAGCTCGCGCGTGTCGAGGCCGCGCCATCCGATCCCGCGCATCTTTGGTCCCATCGTGAAGCCTGGCGTGTCCTTTTCCACCACGAAGCTCGCGAACCTCGCCCTCTCGCCCCCGGCCGGTTCGATGCGCGCAAGGAGCGTCACACCGAACGACATGTCCGTGCCGGCGTTGGAGATGAACGTCTTGCGGCCGTTGATCAGCCAGCCACCGTCACGGCGGTCCGCACGCGTGCGGATCCCGCGAGCGTCGGAGCCCGCTTCGGGCTCGGTGAGCCCGAACGCGCCCAAGGCGCGGCCCTCTGCCAGAGGTCGCAGCCAACGCTCTCGCTGCTCATCGTTGCCGAACAGGTACAGCGGCAAGGAGCCGATCGTCGCATGCGCCTGCCACGCTGCCGCCACGGACTGGTCCGCGACACCGATCTGCTCCATCGCTGCGACGAAGCCGATCGTCGACATGCCTATCCCGCCCCATTCCTCGGGGATGAGGATCCCGAGAAGGCCGAGCTCACCCATCTCTCGGAGCAGATCGGTCGGGCATCGGCCTTCCTCCCACGCCAGTGGCGCACGAGGTGCGATCTCACGCTGGGCGAAGTCGCGGCAAAGGTCGGCGAGCTCCCGTTCCGATTCGCTGAGCGAGAAGTCCACCTCCGGCGGTCCTATGTCTTACGACGCAGCAGGCTTCGCGCCGCTCGGGGCCAGGTGTGCCATGAAAGCGGCTGACCAGGCAGTGAGGTCGGCTGGTACGTAGTAGCCCGTCTCGTCGTTGATCGTGGCCCAGTGCGCGGCCACGTCCTCGATCGTGGGTTCCTCCCCGACTTGGACGTAACCCTCGGTCGAGGCGATGAAGATACGTGCGAACCGACCCGCGCCGGCAGCGTAGATCTCGCCACTGACGGGGCAACCCTCGTGGGCGAGGAAAGCAGCCAACGGTGCGACGAGATCCGGCGACATCTGTGCGGCGCCCTCCTCGGTGGGCCTGCCCGCCATGCGCGTCATCGCGGCAGGCGCGATGAGGTTCACCTTGATGCTGTGCGGCGCGCCGGCGGTCGCCAGACTGCGCGCCAGACCGATCACGGCCCCTTTGGCGGCCGAGTACGAGACGTTGTTCGCCAGCCCGAACAGTCCCGTCGACGTGGTCATGACGATGCGGCCGTAGCCCTGGTCGACCATGTGCTGCCAGGCCGCGCGCGCTGTGTTGAAGGATCCGACGACGTGAACGGCGAGGTGCCTTGCGAGATTCTCCTCGTCGGCCTCCGGGAAGCCTGCCCACTTGATGATGCCGGCGTTGTTGATCAGGATGTCGAGTCGTCCGAACCGTTCGACCGCCGCGTCGACGAGCGCCCGGGCGCCCGCGGGGGTGGCTACGTCGCTGCCGTCGGCGATGGACGTACCGCCTGCAGCAGCGATCTCTTCGGCAACTGCGGCAGCCACGCCGTCGTCTGCCCCGAAACCTGCCATCGAGCCGCCCAGGTCGTTCACGACGACGCTGGCCCCGCGCTCGGCAAGGAGCATCGCATAGGAACGGCCGATACCGCGTCCGGCCCCGGTCACGACGGCGACGCGCCCGTCGAACGAGAGCGGCTTCACCTGGGTGGTCCCTTCGGGCGCTGGTGCGGTCAAGCGGCTACCGGGGCTTCGAAGCCCAGGAGGCCACCCAATGTGCCACCGAGTATGGCGGCCCGTTCCTCGGCCGGAACTCCGGCGAACTGCGTTGCGATGAGCTCCCGGCTCCCGCGGAACGTTCCTTCGGCATGCGGATAGTCGTTGCCCCAAACGATGGTCGACAACCCCGTGATGTGCCGGCAGGCGAGGGCCACCGGATCGTCCTGGAACTGGACGTGGAACTGCCTCTTCACGTACTCGCTTGGCATCAGCGGGTACGGCCACTTCTCGTTCAGGCGAAACAGCTGGGCCATGCCGGGCTGGTCGTCGGCGGGGCGTGCGTCGTCCCAGCAGCCGAGCCACCAGTCGGGATCCTGGCCGATGCCGGTGACCCAGCACTTGTCCATGCCGCCCACCAACGACGCCAGCCAGTGGGCGTTGAACTCGATCAGCGAGAAGTGGAGGTCGGGGTAGCGCTCGGC
>Ga0116219_10000585_pt1 | contig 37652 bp, 32 predicted proteins | sample Sb_taG_4_FD_91019 | JGI IMG/M metagenome (GOLD analysis project Ga0116219, IMG submission 91019) | Peat soil microbial communities from Weissenstadt, Germany - Sb_50d_6_BS metaG | ecosystem: Environmental > Terrestrial > Soil > Wetlands > Peat | place: Germany: Weissenstadt | collected 2010-09-21 | reverse complement strand
GACGCAGCGAGCCGGATGTCCATGCCGACCAGCTCGCCATGGATCCGCCGGTAGCCCCAGGTCGGGTTCTCCCTGGCCAAGCGAACCACCAGGCGGGCGGTGCCGACAGGGATCGACGGTCGCCCTAGCCGATGGGGATAGGTCCAGCGCCGACGCACCAGGACCCGGTGCCAACGCAGCAAGGTCTCGGGCTGGACGAAGAGTCTGCGACGTCGGGAACGTGAGAGTAGGCGGCTCAGGGCTCCGAGAAGGGCCCGATCGGCTGGTCGAAGCGCCGGCCGGGTTATCTGCCGACGCAAGACAGCCACCTCGTGACGGAGGACGATGACCTCGATGGCCAGATCGGCGGCGTCGCACCTCTGCAAGCGCAGCAGCTCGAGCACTCGGACGAAGGCGAGGTAGAGGAAGGACAGAGCCATCGCCAACCGTCATCGCTTGAGCGCTCGGCCGCAACTTCCCTGTTCAGGGATGTATGGATGACATTCTCGGCACCCACACCCCCAAATTGGCGTTCGGCCCGTGAAGTCCGGCACAAACGACAGGACGTTCGACCCTGGTTTCGCCTCTTGGCCGGGCGTAAACATCTGCCTAGCGGCATCTCACGCCAGGCGCGGGGCGTCGCTTTGGGGAGGGGCTGGGCTGTCGCACCGCCCGGGAAACGGTGGAGGCCCGCCGACGCGGGAGAACAGAATGGCCGAGATCATCACACTGCCGGTAAGACCTAAGGCCGAGACCTGGGCGAACACACTCCGGACCCGTCGACTGCACAGCTATCCCTCGAACGCGGTCCGCTACTGGTACCTGGCGCAGGTGGTGCTCATAGCCGTCGTTCTCTACTACGTGTACTGGGAGGAGGGAGCAACGCTTCCGCTCCTCTTGCCCTACTACCACATGACGTTCCGCTATTTCTTGCTGTTGGTGGTCGTATCCAACGGGCTCGGGGCGTTCGCCGCCATCCTCGGCGGGCTGGCCGACAAGATCGGCCGTGTCAACCTGTGTCTGATCGGGACGTTCATCATCGGCATCCTGCAGTTCGCGGCGATTCCGAACATCCACGGCAAGGTGATGTTCTCGGTCGCCTACAGCATCATCGGCATCGTCGAAGGGGTCATCCTGGTCGTCACCCCGGCGCTTATTCGAGACTTCTCTGCCCAGGTCGGCCGGGCCACTGCGATGGGCTTCTGGACGGTGGGGCCCACTCTCGGGTATGTAGTGGCCAGCCTGGTGGCGACACACACGCTCACCCACCTCAAGCCCTGGCAGGACCAGTTCATGATTTCGGGCGCGATCACCCTCTGCGTGTTCGTAGTCGCCTTCCTGGGGCTGCGCGAGCTCTCACCGCAACTGCGTGATCAGTTGATGGTGACCGAGCGCGAGCGCGTTCTGGTCGAGGCTCGGGCGAAGGGCGTCGACGTCGAGAAGGCCACCGCCAACCCGTGGCGCACCATGCTGAAATGGGACCTCATCGTCTCGTCGTTCGGCATCTCGACGTTTCTACTCATCTTCTACGCGGCGGTGACGATCTTCACCCTGTACTGGGTGGTGGTGTTCAACGAGACGACTTCCAGTGCCAACGGCATCAACCTGTGGTTCGGCATCGCTAATGCCGCCACCGTCGTCGTCATCGGGTTCGCGTCCGACGCCCTGCGGGTGCGCAAGCCGTTCATGCTGGTCGGCTGCATCGGCACCATCATCGTGACCATCGCGCTTCTCAGCCGCACGAGCCATCCCCACACGAGCTACTACACCAACGCCCTGATCGTGATGGCGCTTGGCGTCACCCTCGGCACCGCCTACCCGGCATGGATGGCGAAGTACAGCGAGGCGGTCGAGGACAAGAACCCCGCACTGGCCGCCACCGGGCTTGCCCTGTGGGGGTGGGTGCTGCGCCTCGTGGTGGCGGCTTCGTTCCTCGTTCTGCCTTATGTGATCACGACCTCGAACCCGATCGTGGACAACGTCCAGGCGGCGTCGGCCCTGCAGGCCTTTCAGGCCGCACAGCCCTACGTTCCCACTGCCACGAGCACCAATTTGCCAAAGGCTCCCCAGAGCGTCATTACCCAGCTCGAACAGAGCGCCGGGCCTCCGGGCCTGGCCCTGGCTGCCATCCTGACGGGCACGAACAAGGGCGAAGGGCTGTTCACCGCCCTCGGGCACATCCCCGCCGCGCTCAAACCACAGGCGGCCGCGCTCTTGTTGTTCAACCCGTTGGCCAGTGACATCCAGCACGGGAAAACGGTGACAGCCGCCCAGATTGCCACCCTCGCCCACGGCTCTCCCGAACTCGCCAGCGACCTCGTGGCCGAGAAGACGGTGGTGCCCGCCCAGAAGGCCGCCCCAAACGAGTGGAAGCGGTGGTGGTGGGTGTGCGTGGGCGGTCAGGTGATGCTCCTCGTGATCATCTTCTCCATTCCGGGCCATTGGAACCCGGCCATGGCCAAGCGCGAGGAGGAAGAGCGCGAGCGTTACGTCGACGCCGAGTTGGAGAAGCTCAGCCTCGAGCACTCCGAGGACGGCGCGCTGGGCCTGTGGGTGGCCTGTCCGCCATCGGCTATTGCCGGCCATGTGCGGGGCGGCTGGGATGTCATCCCGCGCTGACCCATCTGGGATCAATTGGCGGAGGCTGTTGCACGAATCAGTTAGGCGCCACGCGAACGCACGTTCGTCAACTCGTTGCCGTCTCCGCCCCTGAATACCTTGCCATGACGGAAATAACCTCGAGAAGCCTCCAGGATTCTGGCGAAAGGGATTGTGCGACCGTCTGGCCCCATCGATACAGGGTGGGTTGGCGTTGCGGGTATTGTCCCGTGGTAGCGCAACACGGCAACTTACCGCCCGCGCCAGTCGAATACACACGGCCGCCGCCTGGTACTGCCCGGAGTATGCGGGGCCCTGTCCCCCAAGACCGACCGGGACCGCTTGGGATCGCTGGGGGTGGTCGAACCCGGATGGTCCGCCACCGGGGCCCAGTTCGCTCAGTAGAGTAACACGGCACTTTGGCAAGACATTTGTGGTCGCGTCGACAAACGAGGCAGCCCGAGCCGGATCAGGCGGTCTTCGCGATGAGCACGTGACAGGGGCCGCGGTGGGCGATCGTGTTGGGAATGGATCCGATCACGCGCCGGGCGCCACGCATGCCCTTGCTGCCCACGACGATGAGGTCGGCACCAACCTGCTCGGCCACGCTGATCACGACATCGGCCGCTGCGCCCACCACGGCGTGGGTTTCTACCTTGGCCCCATCCGTCGACTGCGCAGCCTCGGCTAGGAGCTGCTTGCTGACAGCTTTAAGCACCTCTGCGCTCACCCCACTGTCGGCGGCCATGGCGCCAGCTTGCACCACGGCGACGCCGCGCGTTGGCACGTTGTAGGCGTTGACGATGTGAAGCATGCCGTTGTGGTGCTTGGCGAGATCGGCGGCCAGCGACACAGCCAGTCCGGCTGTCTCGGAGCCGTCGGTCCCGACGACGATGTTCGAGAACACAGCTACCCCCTTCTGGCGGGACTCGACCGACAGCCACATGCCGGTCGGCCCCCCCTGCGACGGTTTCCGGGCCCTGCACCCGACGCCTCAACCTGCTCGGGTGGACGAAATCGCCCTCAGTCTTGCCAGCGATATCACCGATGGCAATAGGCCTTCGGTAAACGCCACGCCCGGGCAGTCTCGCTCGCACAATCATGACGTTCCGGATCGCCCTTCGGCACGCGTTCGCAGGGAGCCAAAGAGCGCCCAACGCCCGCCCGATCACCTGCCCCCGGTCGACCGATCCATGGGGCCAGACCGTCCGAACATGCCGGTGTGAGTGCGGGGACTCGAAGGCTCGTCGGGAGGCGGGCCATCCGCAATCGCTCCGGGAGCCGCGAATACTGCTCGGGCAGGCCTCAGCCTTGACCGCTCGCACACGGCACGTATGTGGCGGTTCGCCTTGCCTTCGATCGTCACAGTCCAGGGCAACAACCCCCTTTTGCTCTAGAGGCTTGACTCGGCGCCGTTCGACTGTCCAAAGGCCCCTTCGACGGACGAACGGCGGCGTATGACTGTCGGGCTGACCGTCAGTTCGTGGCCGGTGGGGGACGGTTGCTCTCAGCTGTGCCAGGAAAAAGCGTTGGTGTCGCCGTCGACGGCCATGGCGCCAGTGCTACGGCGCACCGTCCAATCGAACCTCAGCAGGTAACGATCAAGGATGCAACGATGAGAGTCATCGCCACTACCCGAGAGACACACCCTCACTCGATGCTTGCTTCTACTCAATCGAGCCGGAGACACTCACGATCTGGTGACGACATCAGATACTTCGACTGAGGAACGGTCACCATTGCAGTGGGCAATGCGTTCGATCCATTCAGCTGCAAACGGGCGAGCGTCAGCGACCAAGGGAAAAAATGCGGGCCGGGTTCATAACCGCGAGCAGCACCAGTAGACGTCGGATCTCGCAGATATCAGCTCGTTGATCGCGACGACGTCTACGTCGCGTCAGATCGCGCCGGACTGACATCGAGACGGAGTGAAATGTCACATACTCCCTCGCATGTTGTAGCGGTGCACACGTTCACAATCAACGATCGGCACTGCCTTGACGTCGAGGAATAGCGCGAAGGACGAAGCGGCCCTGTCTTCTGTTACTTGTGGAGTCTTGTCATGTGACATGGCGCTTTCGTCGGTCATCCACTGGTAGCCAATGTCCGTTAAGTAGCAGCAAGTTCTGCTCGTTGCATTCTTGATCGTTACCTGCTGAGGTTCGATTGGACGGTGCGCCGTCGCATGGCACTGAGCCCGACGGCCCACGACCCGACTGCCAGACGGCGAGGGCGGGGAGGTACCGCAGTCGAGATACACCCCCCGGGGGGCTCCAACTTGCGGGCACATCAGCGGGGACCGGGGTCACCGACACTTTCTCTCCCCGAGGCTCAAAGGTCGACCGTTTCCCGGTAATAATCCAGGCCAGAGTGCCCAAAAGTGGTTCCGGATTTGGGCCTCGAACGAGGCCGCTCGGCCGGCATTGTCCGTCGCACCTACGAGGGTTGATCCGCCGGGCCCGGGGGGCGGGGTCACCTTGACCAGGGCACTCGCCACCACCGCCATAGCCCAACTTTTGTTTGTACGCGTTGGGAGATTTGGACGAGTACGGGACGCCAGGCGAACGCCCAGGTGAGAGCCACATTTGGATCCCTACTAGTTCGATAGAGATTCCCTGACCTGGGAGAACGCATACACGCAAGCGCCTGAGGCCCCATCGCGCTGGGCGGCGTCGAGCCCGATGAGGCTCTGACGCCGGTGGCCGCCGACGAAGCCACCACCGCCCAAGGCGGACGTGACACCCATCGACCCGGACCTCTCTCCGGCTGATCGTGACACCGGAGAATTGCATACGGTTGCTATGACAACTGTTGTCTACAGCAAGCATCGACACCCCGATGCAGGGGACCCCCTCGGCTCAGCCGCACGATCATTGCGGTGTCAGAAACAGGTTGTTGGAACTCGAGGAGGTCCCCGTGGGAATCGTAGGTGGGTTCGACATTCATCGCCGGCAGATCACATTCGACTACATAGACACCGACACCGGCGAGGTCAGCCGGGGCAAGATCGCCCCCGCGGATCGCGCCCAGGTGCGGTCGTGGCTGGGGCGCTTCGCCGGGCGCCACGACGTCTCCTTCGCCCTCGAGGGATGCACGGGATGGCGATTCGTCGTCGAGGAGTTCCAGCGGGTGGGGGCCGAGGCCCATCTGGCCGAGCCGGCCGACACCGCCAAGGAGCGGGGCCGCAAGGAACGGGCCAAGACCGACCGGACCGATGCCCGCCTCCAGCGGGAGCTGCTCCGGACCGGTCGACTGCCCGAGTCGTGGATCCCTCCCGACCACGTGCTCGAAGTCCGGTCCCGGGTGCGGCTCTACAAGGCCCTGGCCGACGAGCGCCGGGGCTGGATGCAGCGCATCCGTGCCACCCTGTTCCACCACGGCGTCCCCGCCCTCGCCTGTCACCTGCTCGACGTCGATGGACTGGCTCATCTCGAGGAGGCGGACCTCAGCTCCTCGGGGCGTCTGGTCGTCGAGGTCGCTTTGCGCCAGATCGACCATCTCGAGGTCGAGCTCAGCGCGCTGCGCCGGGAGCTGGTCGCCTTCGGCCACCACCAGATCGGCTGCCGGGCTCTCCAGGGACACTTCGGGGTCGGTGCTCTGCTATCGGTGGCCATCTGGGAGGAGCTCGGCGACTGCCGGCGCTTCAGCTCCTCGTCCGACGCCGTGCGCCATAGCGGTCTGGACGTGACGGTGTGGGCCTCGGACTCCCAGCGCGCCCGGGGGCATCTGGCTCGGCAAGGCCCCGAGATCCTCCGGTGGGCGCTGTATGAGGCGGGGATGTCGGCGGCCAAACGCACCTCGCCCGACCACGGCTACTACCTCCAGGTCCGGGATCGCCTGGGCCCAAATCGGGCCGCCCTATCGGTCGGGAGAAAGTTGGGGCGGCGCTGCTACCACACGCTTCGGGAATTGGGCGACCACGCCCTGGCGCCGGTCGCCTGACCAAGACTCCCCCCCCGTGTGGCCGCCTCGCCTGTCTTCGATGTTGCTGCCGGCTCCCGAGGTGCTACTGCCGCCGGGACTCATGTCCCGGACGGCCCGAACAGAATGAGCGGCTGCAACCCCCCTCTTCGGGGTACACCATCCATCATCATGTGACCGGAGCTCCGTCTCCGTGCACCGAGATAAGTCTGGGCGCCCGGTGGCCACGCGGAACGAAGAGCGGCTCGTCCGCTCCATCTGCCCGGAGGTAAAGGCCGTGGGCTAACCCATGGGGCCGCTTCCCGGACGCGCGGCTGCGCCCTCGCCGGACGCCACCTCTCTGCTGGGGTGCTCCACAGATAAGTAGCAGCAGGACTGGGAGGCACGGACTGACGGCGCGCTCAAAGTAGGAGCAACAGGATAAGTCGGACGAATGCCGGGCAGAGGAACGACAGCGACGGAGTGCAGTTTCGTTACCGGTCTCACGCCGACGAAAGTCCAGCTGAACAGGACCGGATGAGGTATTCAGCACCCACATGGGTGACTCCCGCAACTCACCTCGTTACAGTTCCTAGCGGCCGATTTCATGCCCGCCGGCGCTGAAGAATGCACCCGCTTCAGACATCGGAAGATCCTTGGGCATGAGCCCCAGAGCGACCACGTCCCCGATCAGCTCCTCTGGGCTCTTCGGCCTCCTGACATGACTTTCAGGCGTTGGAAAGGTCCAGGTCAACGGCTTGGACGAGATCTGCGGCACCCGCACCTACGAAACCAGCGAGCCTGGGCGTAGCTTGAGGCAGACGACGCGGCACAGCAGTCGGGCAAGGGGGTCGAGATGCAGGCCAAGGACGCAAGCAGGAAGGTGCCCGTGACGGTGCCAGCCGACCGCAGCCTGGCGGAGGTGGCGAAGCTCATGGACGAGGCGGCAGTGGGCGCCGTCGTCATTGCCGATGACGATGAGAAGCCGGTTGGGATCGTGACCGACCGCGATCTGGCGGTGCGGGCACTCGCCCGGAGGCTCCCTTCAGACAGCCGGGTGGATGCCGTGATGTCGACCGGGGTCGTGACTCTCGGTGCGACCGCGGACCTTCGGGAAGCCGTGCGGATTTTCGCCGCGCACGCCTTCCGGCGGCTGCCCTTGGTGGAGGAGGGTCGCATGGTCGGGATGCTGACGCTCGACGATCTCCTCATGGACGTCGTGTCGGACCTGGCGAACCTCGTGCGGCCGATCACCGGCGAAGTAATTTTCGGTCACCCCGAGCCGACCGTGCCGGCGGAGACGTCCTAACGGCACCCGCTCGACATGGGCCCATTGACATCAGCCTGAGAGATACCGTCGACCAGACTCGCCCGGTGTCAAGGACGCGATGGGTCTTGAGCGGGGTGACGACGCCGGGCGCCTCCACAACCCGCGATGTGCCTCCCCAGAGGGCCGAAGGTCGGCCCCGGCGCCCTCCCAGTGAAGTCGCTCGCCTCAGAGCCGCCGAACCTGACGTGTGCGGTCAACCGGCGCGCGGCGTGGCGTCCGCTGGGGGGTGGCCGGGAGCGGGTCGAAGCAGGCCGGGTCGCTTAAGTACTCGCGAAAGACCTTGGCCATGGCTGCCGCCTGGTAGCCGTCGACGAAGCGGTGGTCGATCACGAAGGCCAGCGGGAGCACAGGCCGGACCGCTGGCTCCCCATCGACGGCCAGCACCTTGTCGGCGACGGTTCCCACCAGGATCGTCACCGGCGGATGGGCGAAGGGCGGGATCGGGGCGAAGACCGCATCGAGCCCGTAGGTGCCGACGTTACTGACGAGGAACGACCCGTAGGGACGGGCCTCGAGGCCCATGAACGGGATCGGCAGCTGGATACTCTCGGTGACGAACCCGATGAGGTCGGTCACCAGGCGAAGCGTCATCGGCGGCAAGTTCTTCACCATCATCTTGGTCTGCTTGAACAGCGGGTCCTCGTCGCTACGAATGAGATCAGCCCGCTCGGCCAGCTCGGTGGCGATCTGCCACGGGGTCTTCTCGTCCACCCGCCGCACGACCGTGCCCGACAGGTCGGTGGCAGCCGCGTCGCTGCCCATTGCCAAGTCGGTACGCAGCGATACGACGAAAAAGCCGTCGACGGTAGGAGACGGCAGGAAACGGCCGAACACGACGCGGCCGTTCAGTCCGGGCATCGCCGAGAAGACCTTGGCCGACGCCCGCCCGACAAGGTGCATCGGAGTAACGTGCACGCCGGTGGCCCTCCGGGCGGCAACCAAGTACTCGAGCAGGCGCCCGGCGTCTTGGTCGATGGTCGCGAGAATCGCCGGGTCCTTTCTGGGCCGCCAGCTCGCCATGGCGATCTTCCGCCACACCGAGAACGGCAGCGGGTCCTGTCTGACAGCCATCGGTCCGTCCTCCTTCCCCGGGTCGCGCCCGTCGTTACCTTCTCTGCTATCACCGGGCCGGATCCTGGAGCAGAGGCTTTGGTCAGGACAATGGTCCGGTCGACTGACGACCCAGACCGAAGGCCCAGTTCGGCGTCGGCGGCGCGGCCTGAAGCAACCCTTGAGCGGCCCCACCCCGACATGGCATCGGCACCCCGGTCAGGGCTGGCAGGGGGTCTGAAGGCGGCGGCGACCGGCCCTATATAGACGGCTCCGGCTGGTGCCGGAGAGATGGCCTTACGAGATCCCCCCAACCGCACAAACCGGGTAATGGTTCGTGGGTTCCGCTTTGCGGCTGCTGCGGACGGGGCGGCTGCAGCCTCACCCCCCGTCAGAATGCGGACACTTCGCCCTGTCAGCGGGTCACGGCGCCACCGCAGCGTTGTCGTGGTCCAGGCTCTGTCGACCCCGATATCGGGGACGGCCACTTCTAGTTGCCGCTTCTCCAAAGGACCATGCCATGGGCGCAAGGCTCATGACCGATCCTGGGCGTGCCTGCTCGCCGTTCCTCAGGGTCTTTTCCAAGTGACCTTCTCCTCTTGCCTCGGACGACGCAGGTCGGAAAGCTTGAAAAAAACCATCGACAATGGGGTAAGCCGGAGTCGGATGACCCTGGCGGAAGAGGTGACGGTGATGCGCGAGACGTCGGGCCACCCTATGGATCCGCTTCCGCCAGATACCAATCTGCTCCAACCGGTGATTCAGCGTGCCGAGAAGGAACCCGGCCGGGTCATGGCCGCCTACCGGGACGGCGACCACTTCGTCGACGTGACCGCGGGTGCTTTCTACGAACGCTGCCGGGCCATAGCGAAGGGCATCGTCGCCGGTGGGCTCGAGCCCGGCAGTCGCGTTGCCCTCATGTCGCGGACGAGGCTGGAGTGGCTGCTGCTCGACTACGCCATCCTCGCCAGTGGCGGTGTGACCGTTCCGATCTATGAGACGTCGTCGGCGGAGCAGATGCAGTGGATCGTCCATGACGGCGACGTCCAGGTGCTCGTTGTCGAGACGCCGGCGATGCGGGAGTTGTACGAGGGGGCCGCGAGCCAGGAGGATCGGCGTCCCGAGATCCTCGTCATTGACGACGGGGCTTTGGATGAGCTTGCCCGCCGCGGGGAGGTTGTGGCCGACTCCACACTCGACGAGCGCATCCACTGCCTCGGGGCCGCCAACGTCGCCACGATCATCTACACATCCGGTACGACCGGCCGGCCCAAGGGCTGCGTCCTCACCCACGGGAACCTCCGCGTCAACGTGTGGCAGACCATCGACGCGATCGGGTCGATGCTCCAACCCGACGAGGTCAGCCTGCTGTTCCTGCCGCTCGCCCACGTGCTTACCAAGATCATCACTCTTGTCGGTGTGGAATGGGGAACCAAGGGGGCCTTCGCTACCGACATGGGTGCGCTCCTCGAAGAGTTCGCCACGGTGCAGCCCACGATGATTGCCGCCGTGCCCCGCATCTTCGAGAAGGTGTTCAACGGTGCCCAGCAGAAGGCACACGCCGAGGGCCACGGGGCGATCTTCGACAAGGCCGCCGATGTCGCGGTGCAGTGGTCCCGGCACCATGGAGACCACGTTCCGCACCCGCTCACCTCGGCGGAACATGTGCTGTTCGATCGGCTGGTCTACAAGCAGGTCGAGGCAGCATTCGGTGGCCGCCTGCGGTTCGCCTTCAGTGGTGGAGGTCCGCTAGGCGAGCGGCTCACGCACTTCTTCAACGGTGTGGGCGTCATGGTGCTCGAGGGTTATGGGCTCACGGAGACCAGCCCGACCCTGACGGTCAACCGTCTCGGCGCATGGAAACCGGGCACCGTGGGGCAGGCACTGATGGGCACGAGCATCCGTATCGCCCCTGACGGCGAGATCCTTGCCAAGGGACCGCAGGTCTTCCAGGGATACTGGCGCAACCAGCAAGCCACGGCGGAGGCCTTCGATGCGGATGGATGGTTCAAGACTGGCGACATCGGTGACCTCGACGACGAAGGCTACCTGCGTATCACCGGACGAAAGAAGGAGCTGATCGTGACCGCCGCTGGGAAGAACGTAGCGCCGGCGCCGCTGGAGGATCGGATTCGCGCGCACCCCCTGATCAGTCAGGCGGTCGTGGTCGGCGACGCCCGTCCGTTCGTTGCGGCGCTGATCACCATCGACGAGGACGCGTTCGCGACCTGGGCCACCCAGGGCGCCCTGGGTGGGATCGCAGTCTCCCAAGCCACGGATCACCCGGAGTTGTTGGCCGAGGTCCAGGCAGTGATCGACGATGCCAACCAGTCAGTGTCAAGAGCGGAGTCGATCCGCAAGTTCGCCGTCCTGCCCCACGACCTGACGGTCGTGAACGGTGAGCTGACCCCGACGCTCAAGGTGCGGCGCGCCGTCGTAGAGAAAGCCTACGGACCAGTCATCGATGACCTTTACGGGAACTGAGCAGACACGGGTGTCTGCCTCGGCCATGCAGAGCGCGTGATGTTCGAGTCACCCCCGACTTCCGTGCCTGGGGCGACGGGCTCTATCCACGAGCTGGCCGACCATACCCGGGTGTTCGTGCGGCCGCTTCTGCCCAGCGATCGGCACGAGCTAGCGATCGGCTACGAGCACCTGTCCGCGCAAGCCCGCCGCCTCCGGTTCTTCACCGCACCCTCACGGCTCTCGGACGCCGATCTGGAGTACCTCACCAATCTCGACTACCACGATCACTTCGCGTGGGCGGCATTCGCGATCGACGAGCCCGGCCAGCCAGGCATCGGGGTCGCCCGCTACATCCGAGACCCCACCCATCCCAGCCACGCCGAGGTGGCGGTGACGGTGCTCGACGATTACCAGCATCGGGGTCTCGGCACCCTCCTTTTGGAGATGCTCGCCGATCACGCCCGCCGCAACGGGATCACGACCTTCGTGAGCCACATCCTCTGGGATAACCGGGAGATCCTCGAGACGCTGGCCGCGGCCGGTGCCCGCATCGAACCAGAAGAGCCAGGAGTCGCACGGGTAGCCATAGAGATCCCGGCACCCGAGAGCCCGACCCTTCTCCGCCTGGTCCGGGCCGTCCTGCAGGCTTTCGGGCGAGCAACCCGGGAGGTCCTGGAGTCAGGGGCCGAGCAGAGGGCCGAGGGCGACGAGGTCCAGCCTGAGTAGCCAGGCTGGCTGCCCTATACGTGGCGAGCAATCGCTCGATGAGCGAGGCGTACTGCAACAGATGGCGGTCGCCGACAAACTCGTCCAGGACGTGGCGGCGGGCGTTTTGGCCGAGTCGGACGATCTCAGCGGGCTGGTCCAGCAGGGGGCGAGGCCGTCACTGTAGGCGTCGTGATCGGCCGGCTCGGCGGGTCGCCGTCGTGTGGAGTGCCGACAACTCTCGATCTTTACCAGGCCGTGCACAACCCCGGAACTGGTCTCGGGACAATCGCTTCAACTTGGAGTGCTTGCTGGGGTTGGAGGTTGTATCGCCTCACAGGGACGGTGCGGCGGAAGACGGCGCATGCCTTGCGGTGAACGGTATCTGGGAAGCCGTGTGCGGGAGAACCGCACGCACGCTTTGACAAGGGGCCCCTGGCGAAGCGGGACCGGGACTGGCCGAGACGGGCGAGCTACCCCAATGCCCAGCGCCCGACGTCGGTCAACGAACGAACAGCCAGCGGACTACTTCCAGTCAACCTGGCACCGCCATGCATAGAACCCCGGGATATGGGGCGTTATCTGGACGCAGGATCGACCAGACTCCAACGCTCCGGAACGCCGGATCAGGCGCCGATCGGTGAAACGGCGTGAGGCCCAATCGAAGTTCGGCGATGGTCGGCCTGCCCATGGCCGGCTTGATCAAGGCGCCTTTAGCCGTTCCATCAGCTTGCCGTAATGCAAGAGATGCTTGTCACCTATAAAACCCTCCAAGACGTGGCGTCTCGCGTGCTCCCCGAGCCGCACGATGTCGTCGGGCCGGTCCAGGAGTGACGACAACGTGTCACCGAACCCGTCGAGGTCACTGGGATCGTCGAGCAACACGCCTGTCCCCGGAGCCACCTGGTCGACGATTCCGCCAACGGCGGAGGCCACTACGGCCTTGGCTTTCCACATGCCTTCGGCGACCGTCAAACCGAAACCTTCGGCTAGGCTCTTCTGCACAATGACAGTAGCATGACGCTGTAAAGCGTTGACCATCACTGCGTTCTCATCCACGTCGTCCATGGGGAGGCTCAGGAGTAGGACCCGACGACGCTGTAGGGACGGCAAGAGACTCCACGCCTCGATGCACTGCTCGAGAACCTCACGACCCTCCGGGTCGTCACTAACATCATCTACAACGGGGCCCACTAGTGCGAGCTGGGCATCGTTGCGCCCCGCGATGTGTGCCGCGAAGCCGGCCATGACTCCGGCCATGTCCTTCAGGTGGTCCCATCGCGAAACTTGGATCACGAGAGGTACAGCGAGGTCGAGGGCCCCGTCGGCCACGACCGACACCTGCCGAGTGACGTGGCCGGCCGAGCCGTCCAGGCGGGTAAAACTTGCCAACCCTCGCGGCGGCCCGTTGACCACCCCCATGGTGGCAAGGATGCGCAGGCATTCGACCTCGGACAGCTCCTGGTTCTTGGGCGAGAACGGATCAATCGAGGGCGGAATGATTGACACCCGATCCCCGGGGATCCAGCCTGGCACGTACGCCTGGCGCGTGAAGACGAACCCGTCGCAGGCCGCCAGGTACGGTCGTAGAAACGCCCACGCCTCCTCGGTCCACGAGTTCGTCAACTGGGTACCCACGTGGCAGCGCCACAGCACCACTGCCCCGGCGGCTTTCAGCGCAGCGGCCAGCCCGGCTGTCTGAGGATCGTGCAGGAGGACGATGTCGCCGGGCCGGATCTGGGCGACGATCGCCGTGGCGTTGGCCGCCTGCACGGCCTCGTAGGTGGCAGCCTCGAGGTCTCTGAGAGCGCCGCCGCCACCGGGAACGCCGTGAAGGCGGTTGTGAATGCGCTTGGTGACCGAGAAGAACTCGCGGTCACCGGCGATGACGAGCCAACGGACGTCCACCCCGACACCGAGGATGTAGCCGACGAGCACCTGCAGCATCTCGGCGACCCCACCGCCGGCGGCCGTCGAGTTGACGTTCCACACGGTGCAGCCCCGGAGCGCGGCCCGGGTGCGAGATGCTTCCTCCACGAGATCCGCATAGCGCTGTTCCCCGATAAGCGGACGTAACCGGGCCGGGTCCAGCAAGGGGACATTGATCTCGCGGGGCGACAGAAGGGGTGGCACGGCTCGATCCTGGTCCGGCCAGCCCCTCAGGGCAACCGAGGACGTCGACGGCACGAAGCGGGACGCTCAGGCGTCCTCGGCGTACATGTCCTCGATGAGCTTGCGGTTGGCCTCGCCCACCACGGCCCGCTTGACCTTGAGCGTCGGGTTGAGCTCGCGGGCGGCGACCGGCAGCTCCTGAGCCAGGATCCGGTGCTTGCGGATCCCTTCCACCCCAGAACGGCGGGTGTTCACCTCGGCCACGAGGGCATCGATCTGCTCGCGAAGATCGGGGTCGCCGGCCAAGATCTTGTAGTCCGTCACCTTGCCCCGCTCATGTGCCCACCCCCAGAGCCTCGGCGTCGAGCGCCAGCAGCGCTGTCACGTAGCGGCGGCCCTCGCAAGACGACAACGGCCTCGGAGACCAGCGGATGACTCTTCAGGTCCATCTCGATCTCCTGCGGAGCGATGTTCTGCCCGGAGGTCCTTTTTCCGGCCCGTGATGCGGAGGTAGCCGTCGGTGAGGACCACGATCGCGAGAATAGGCCATCCGGGTGGCGGTCCTCGGATAGCTGGTGAGCTGGCGCTTCCACAGGGCGTCGTACAGCGGGCTGTGGGTCCGACTCCTGATCGGCAGCGTGGTGATCGCCATCGACACTACCCTCCTCCTCTCGAGTTCGGTCCTCGACGGGAACCCGCCCCCTGGTTCGGATGCCGAAACCCGAACTCTTTTTCATGATGCTTGCAACCCCTGCATCTGGTCACTACGGCCGAAGGCCCTAATCTTCCACGCCAAGTGCACGTGCTCCCAGGCACGCGTGCCCTTCGAGCCGAGCCCTAACGGCACCGGGACTTTGGCCACCTGGGCCAAAGGTCTTACCTGCGGAGTAAGGGAGCTAGGCCAGCCAGCGCGGTCTTGGGGCGTGAGGTGGACCTATGCCACATCGGTCAAGGATCCGACGCCAGGTGTCGACAATTCCCCAGAGTCATGTCACGCACCTGCCCAACTCCGCACGGTGGCGACAACCAGCACGCCGAAGAGAGGTCGAGTTCCGGATCGGCATTCGACCGGTCGGTACGCGGCCCGACGGGACAGGTCCGATGGCATCCAGGGGTGCGACTCCTTCTCATCCTGGTTGTACTGCTTCCGATCCTGGCCACGGGGATCCTCACTGCGTCAGGAGCCGACTCGGGCTGGACGTTTCGTCAGAACGCGCAGGTAGTGGCAAACGACGCCGCTCAACTACAGACCGTCGCGTCCGCCAGGGCGCAACTGAACCCCTTACAGGTACCGCTGTTGGCGGTGTCGTACGCAGCCCAGATCGGTATCAGTGAAAGCGTTCTCGACACTCTCCTCAAACCGGCCGTCCCCTTCAGGGACCAGCTGGCGCAAGGCACGGCCGAGATCGCCGGCTTCCCCACGTTTTCGTCGACGCCGGCTCTTCGGAGAGACGTGGCCCAGTTGCAGGTCATGATCGCCAAGGTCGCAGCCAACACCATCTCGTTCACCAACGCCAGGGCGTTCATGGTGACGATGGCTTCTGACATCGACAACATTTGGTACCGGAACTACAACCGCCTGCAGGCGGACATCACCACGTGGCAGCCGCCCGGCTCGTTCGAGGTCCATGCCGCGGCACTGCGTCAGGCCTACGAAGCGTTCCTGAGCGGTGGCCATGAGATCGAGGGGGCCATCTATGTGCTGGAAGGCATCGGTCCCGCTGACGCCAAACAGGAACTGATCCAGTCCGCCGGGGAATTCGATACCGCGACCACTGAATTCGCCGGTCACCTGAGCCCCAAGGCACAAACAGCGTGGACCGACCTGCAAGACAACCCCGCCGATCAGCGCTTCGAGGCGACGATCCAGCAGGGACTGACCGTCGCCCTCGATGGCCTCCCTGCACCGTTTGTCGGCAATACAACGTTCGCGGGCAGCTCCATGACACCTGGGCTACAGTATCTGGCTGACCTCAACAAGCTCGTGACGGCGGCGTCACAGGATCTTCACGACACGGCGCTGGCGCAGGCATCGCACGCCGCCAACCGATTCATCGACGAGATCGTGTACCTGGTAGTGCTAATCCTTTTCAGCGTCGGCGGGGTCATTGTCGTCGGTCGCGTGCTCACCCGTCCACTCAAGAGGCTTGCAAGCACGGCCTTGCAGGTACACAGCGGCGACTTCGACATCGCGCGGCTTCCCGAGACCGGCCCCGAGGAAGTGGTGACTACCACCGTGGCATTCAACGATATGGCCTCCACCTTGAAGGCGGTTGAAGCCGAGGCCGTCGCGCTGGCTGCCGAGGACCTCTCGCATCTTGAACTACTCACCCCGTTGCCCGGTCGGACGGGCCGAGCTTTGCAAGCCTCGGTCGACACACTCGCCGCCAGGATTCGCGAGCGCGACCTGCAGCGTCAGCAGTTGCACGCGGCCGCCACTCACGACTCACTCACCGGTCTGTTGAATCGCGCCGCGGTGTTTGACTATCTCACCAATGACGTGAGCCGGCGCAGGCAGGAAGGTCAAACGGTAGCAGTGCTCTTCATCGACCTCGACGGGTTGAAACCACTCAACGACGCCTACGGGCACGAGGCCGGCGACACCGCGATTCTGATCACGGGCCGAGCACTGCTGGAGGCCACCGGCGGGTGCGATGTGGTCGGCCGCCTTGGTGGCGACGAGTTCCTGATCGTGTTGTGTCACGACCACAGCTGCGACGGAGATGCGGCCGCAGAACGGGTCCGCCAGAGTGTGGCCCGATGTTCCATCCCTGTACGGGACTTCGTCGTTCCACTGGAGGCCAGCGTGGGCGTCGCGCTCGCTCATTGTGATTCCGACACCGACCCGATGAAGCTTGTACACCAAGCCGACGAGGCCATGTACGAGGCTAAGAAGGCGGCTCGTGCTATGCGCGACCGGACGGACGCGGCAAGGATCTGAACTGACTGCCGCGCAAGGAGACATAGCGCTCGTGGCGCTCAGGCGCACCACCGGGGCCTTGCTCCGTGACAGGCCGGTATGTGCAGCAGTAGTAGTGCGGTCCGGTCAGCCGGGCACCCGAGACATTGGCCATCCGACACTCCTATCTCCTGTCAAGGCGATTCTGGGTTCGAGCGCAACAGACAGCAGTGCAGACCAATCAGGAGCCACTCGGAGTCGAGGGCAAGCTCTTATCAGGCCATGCATCGAGTGCTCGAAACAACGGACCCGAGCGGCAGTTCGGCAGATCGGATGAAAGGCAGTCCCTCTGGACGGCAGGTATTCACTGAGCCAGGTCCGCCGCTCGGAGATCTAACCGCGAGGAAGATGCTTGAAGATCTCGCGGTCGACAGTAGCGCTTCAGGATCCTGATGACCTCGCGCATGGAGGCGGCCTTCCGAAGTTCGACGCTTCATGTAGGCACGGATGCGCGGGTGGACGGAGAGGCGGGTCATGACGATGCGCCGCAGGGCCTGGTTGGCGTTGCGGTCGCCGCCACGGTCGAGACGGTGGCGTGTGAACTTGCCAGAGGAGGCCTCGATGGGGGCGAAGCCACGGAGATAGGCCCCAGGTGGCTTCCGAGCGGAGGCTTTCATCGATTACTACAGCGGCCATCGACCACACCGGTCCCTTGGCCAGACACCTCCGATCTCGATACTCCCAGCGGCCCCGCCGACCTCGTGTCCCACCCGGCGTAACGCAGCTGCGAAGACCGGACTGGCTCGGTGGTCTCCTCCTCGAGTACAACCCGGCTGCGTGGGCCCTCGGAGGTTCTCGGCACCCACACCCTGGCCGTCGCCCGGACTGGGGTCAATACTGGAGTCTCATGGTCCCCTTGGTAACTCGTAAACGTGTGTGGAAGTCACTCGAAGCGATCGTGGTCGGGCTCCTCCTCGCCGCCTGCACTAACCACTCCACCGGCCCCGGCGGCCTCGGCTCCGCCGGCGGAGGAGTGGGGGCGAACGTGGCGCTGGTCGACGCCGCCAAGGTGGCCTGCCCCGCGGCCGTCACCGCCACCTGCGTCACCGTGGGGAACGTCTCCACCCTCGGCGGCCTCCTCCCCGGCCTGTTCCTCGGCGCCGAGGTGGGCACGGACGCCTACCTGTCCTACATCGACAGCACCCGAGATGGCGTGGGTGGCCGCATGATCCGCCTGGCGTCTGCCGACGACGCCCTTACCGGGGACGCCAACCGCGCCGCCACCCAGTCGCTCGTCTCGAGGGTGCTCGCCTTCGTGGGCTCGTTCTCGCTCTTCGACCAGAACGGCGGGCAGGTGCTCGAGGCGCACCCGTCCGTGGCCAATGTGTCCGTGTCGCTCTCAAGGTTCACCAACGCCCTGCCCAACACCTTCAGCATCGACCCGCTGGCCGACGGCTGGGACCTCGGCCAGCTCGAGTACTTCAAGCAGCACTTCCCCCAGGCAGTGAAACACGTGGGCATGCTCGTAGTACAGGAGGCCTCGGCGCAGCAGCAGGCCTCCGGTCTCGAGGCGGCGATGCGCCACGAGGGCTACCAGATCGTCTACAACGGGTCGTTCGGCATATTCCAGTCGGACTTCACCGCCGACGTCCTGCGCATGCGCTCGGCCGGTGTGCAGATGGTCGACATGACCGCCCTCGACTCCACGATCGCCACCCACATCGTGCAGGCTATGAACCAGCAGGGCTTCCACCCCGCGCTGATCGAAGGGCAGAGCGTCATTTACACAGACGACTTCGTGCAGCAGGCCGGCGGGTCGTCGGTCGCGGCCGGCATTTACCTCACCCAGAACGAGGCCCTCTACCTCGGCGGCGACGCCCCCCACATCCCGGCGATCAGGACCTTCCTCACCTGGGTCCAGCGGGTCCACCCCGGGTTCAAGCCGGACCTGTTCACCTTCTACGGTTGGGCTTCGGCGCAACTGTTCGTCCAGGCGCTCGGGCAGGCGGGCTCTAGTCCCACGCCGGCAGGCGTCGAGGCGCAGCTGCGCACGATCCACCACTTCGACGCCGACGGCATGATGGCGCCGGGCGACCCGGCGGACCGCAAGCCGCTCACCTGCTGGATACTCGCCAGGATCAACGGCGCCGGCAAGTTCGTGCGCGTCTCGCCCACACCTCCGACGGGGTTCATGTGCAACGCTGGCTATTACTATGCCCGGAGCTGACGGTGCTGACGCCCGAGGGTGACGTTGCGTTGGGCCGGGGGGGCTGAGCGGCGTGTGGAACTTCCTGAGCTATACCCTGATCGGGATCGTGGTGGGCGGCGGGCTGGCCGTCTCCGCCTCGGGCGTGGTGGTGACATACTCGACCACCGGGGTGTTCAACCTGGCCCACGGGGCGGTCGGCATGGTGGCCGCCTTCACCATGTGGGAGCTGTCGTACAACCCGGCCCATGCCGACCTGCCGGTGCTTGTGGGCATCGCCATCGTTCTGCTGGTGGAGGCTCCGCTGATCGGCCTGCTGGTCGAGGCCCTGTTCATGCGCCGGCTCCACGGCGCCTCCACCGAGCGCGTCCTCATGGTCACCATCGGGCTGCTCTTGGTACTGCTCGGCGTCACCCAGGCGGTGTGGGGCGGCCAGACGTCGCGCGTCGTCACCGCCTTCTTTCCCGGGACGAGCGTCCACGTCGGGCCGGTCGGTGGCGGTGTGTCGATCACCGGCCAGCAACTGCTCACCTTGGGGGTCGCCGCCGCCGTGGCCGCGGGGCTGTTCGCGCTGCTGCGGTGGCTGCGCATCGGCATGGCCATGCGCGCCGTAGTGGACGATCCCGAGCTCCTCGCCATGGCAGGTGCCCGGCCAGTCGCCGTCGCTCGGGCGGGCTGGGTTCTCGGCTGCTTCCTCGCCGCGCTTGCGGGGGTGCTGCTCGCCTCGGCGCTGACCCCTCTCCAGCCGTTCCAGATGTCCCTCCTCGTTGTGAACGGGTTCGCCGCCGCAGCGTTCGGCCGGCTGCGCAGCCTCCCGCTCACCTTCCTCGGTGCGTTGCTGTTGGGGCTGCTCGAGAGCTACGCCGTCGGCTACCTGCCGCAGTGGTCGTTTCTGCAGTACGCCCCCGAGTGGCTGCCGATGGCCCTGCTGTTCGTCGTGCTCCTCGTCCTCCCCCAGGACCGGCTGCGCGCCGTTGGGCGACCGGTTGTCGCCGTGGTCCCGAAGGTGGCCGGGCTGCGCGCTTCGCTCTTCGGCGCGGCAGCGCTGGTGGCGGCCTCGTTGGCGGCCGGCGCCGTGCTCAGCGGGACCTGGCTCACGACGGCCGAGGTGGGCGTCGTCTACGGGCTGGTGGCGCTGTCGCTCGTGCTTCTGACCGGCTATGCCGGTCAGGTGTCGCTGGCCCAACTCACCTTCGCCGGGGTCGGCGCCTACATGATGGGCAGGGTGGCGGGCGGCGGCTCGTGGCTGGGGGTACTGGCCGCGGTCGGGGTGTCCGCCGCGCTCGGCGCGGTGGTAGCGATCCCGACGCTCCGGCTCAGCGGCTTGTATCTGGCGCTCGCCACATTGGCGCTGGCGCAGGTGGCGACATTCGCCTTCTTCGTCCCGGAGATCGACCAAAAGGCGCCCGTCACCATCCACCGCCTTGGCCTTCCCGGCCTGCCGCTCGACACCGACGGGCGCCAGGAGGTCCTTGGCGCAGTGGCCTTCGCCTTGGCCGGGGTGCTTGTCCTCGCGATGCGGCGGGGCACGTTCGGGCGCCGCCTGGTGGCGCTCTCGGACTCGCCCGTGGCGTACGCAACGGTCGGCCTTGACGTGAAACTGACCCGTATGGGTGTGTTCGCCCTCTCCGCCGGCGTCGCCGGCCTGGCGGGAGCGCTGCGCGCCCAGCAGGTCATACTGAATTCGAGCTACTTCGACCTGACGACCGGCCTGGTGTTGCTGCTGCTACTCGCCATCTGGGGAGTTCGCACGGTGAGCGGTGCGCTGCTCGCTGGCCTGAGCCTGGCGGCGCTCGACATCCTCTCCTCTCATGCCGGCTGGGCGGGGCAGATCCCGGGGCTCGCTGTCGGGGCCGGCATCGTGCTGCTCGGGCGTGCGCCCAATGGGGTGCTCGGCCTCCGCCTCGACCAGGCCGTAGCGCGGGCCCTGCGGGGGCGCACGCCGGACGGCCGCGAGCGGATCGCCGAAGCCGCGGCCAGAGGCGGCGCCGATGCCGCCTGAGGCAATGTGGATGCCGCCTGAGGCAATGTGGATGCCGCCTGAGGCAATGCCGATGCCGTCCGAGGCGCTGTGGTGGGGGGGGCCGCCCTCCGGCTGCCCGCCGGCGCTCGCGGCGCGCCACGTCTCGGTGCGCTTCGGAGGCGTGCAGGCCCTCCACGACGTGTCGCTCGAAGTGCAGGCTGGGCAGGTGACCGGACTCATCGGCCCCAACGGAGCAGGCAAGACCACACTGTTCGACGTGATGACGGGCCTCCAGCGTCCCGACTCGGGCCAGGTCGTCCTCGACGGCCGGGACGTCACCGGCCTCGGCCCCCACCGCCGGGCGCGCCTGGGTGTCGGGCGCACCTTCCAGCGCCTCGAGTTGTTCTGGTCGTTATCGGTGGCCGACAACGTGCGCGTTGGCGCCGAATCGAGCGTGCAGTGGTGGGGCTGGGATTCGGTGCGCCGGAGCGTCCGCCGCTTCGGCGCAAACCGCGCCGGAGACCCGGGGTCGCTGGCGTTCGGCGCGGCGGCGGTGAACGCCCTGCTCGACCGGGTGGGGCTGACCGGGTTTGGCGACGCCAGGACGGACGCCCTCTCGACCGGCTCGGCCCGCCGGGTCGAGCTGGCACGCGCCCTCGCCATCGGCCCTTCAGTCCTATTGCTTGACGAGCCCTGCTCAGGCCTCGACGACGCTGAGAGCTCGGCGCTTGGTGACCTTCTGACCGACCTGGCGCGTGACGGCATGGCCGTGCTGCTCGTGGAGCACGACATGGACCTGCTCATGCGTGTGTGCGACAACGTAACCGTGATCGACGCCGGCACCGTCATCGGCCGGGGCACGGCCACCGAGGTGCGCGATGACTCGGCGGTGCAGGCGGCCTACCTCGGTGTGGCCGCCGGCGCCGCCCGCTCCGGCGGGGGTGGCCGGTGACCGCCGGCCTGCCCGGGCCGCCGGTGCTCGAACTCTTGTCCGTCCGGGCGGCGTATGGCCGGATCCCGGTGCTCCACGGGGTCGACCTGGCGGTGCCGACGGGGAGCGTGTTCGCACTGTTCGGCCCGAACGGCGCCGGGAAGTCGACAATCCTGAAGGTGGCCGGGGGCCGCCTCCGCCCGACCGCCGGGGAGGTTCGCCTCGAGGGCAAGCCCCTCGGCCGGACCTCCGCCGACGCGCTGGCCAGGCGCGGGGTGTGCACCGTGCCCGAGGGGCGGGGGGTGTTCCCCAACCTGGCGGTGCACGAAAACCTTCGGATGTGGACCTACCGCGGCGACGTGGGGATCGCCGAGGCCGAGCAGCGCGCATACGACACGTTCCCGGTTCTGAAGCTCCGCCGCCGCCAGCTGGCAGGGACCCTGTCGGGCGGCGAGCAGCAAATGCTCGCCGTCGCCCGGGCCCTAGTCGGCCGGCCCATGTTGCTGCTGCTCGACGAGGTTTCCATGGGGCTCGCCCCAGTCGTCGTGGACCAGCTTTACGAGGTCGTCACGGCGCTCGCGGCGGGGGGCATGACGATCGTGCTCGTCGAGCAGTTCGTCCACACCGCGCAGGCGGTCGCCACGCGCGCCGCCATCGTGGTGCAGGGACGGGTGTACCGCGTGGGGGAGCCCGCCGAGATCGCCGCGCTTGCCGCCGGTGCGTACCTCTCGGGAGCGGCCGGTACGACCAACGACACGTTCCGAGAGCCTTGATGTGACGCGCCGTCACGCCTGCTTGCTGCCCTCAGCAGTGGCTGCCGACCCGCTCGCAAGGGGCTGAGTGCCGAGGATCGGAGTATTGCTCGCGAATCTAAGGTTTAGGTCTGAGCCGAGCGCGCCGTCCTCGCTGTGCCGGTCACGGAGCGGTGCTGGCGTCCGTGGTCGTGGCGACCAGGGGGTCGCGCAGCGTGACCGCGATGGCTACGGCCACCACTGCTAGTGCAGCAGCGAACAGGATGGCACCCGAATAGTTGCCCTCAGCGTCCTTGATCACACCCATGATCACCACCACCAGCGCCCCTCCGAGGTTACCTGCCATCAGGATCACGCCCACCCCCGTGCTCGCCACCTGCGCCCCGAGCGACGCTTCCTCCGAGACCCACGCGATGGACACGGGCAGCGCCGCGAGCAGGAAGAACCCCAGCACGAAGGCCACGATCAAGAGCGCCACAAACGATCCCAGGTGGCCCAGGAGGAGCAATGTGGGGACTGACACGAGCCCGGCGGCGATGATGAATGGTTTGCGCCGCCGGATGTGGTCGCTGGCCGCGCCGAGCGCAACCGAGCCCGCGATACCACCGACGGTAATCGCCCCGGCGACCAGTCCCGCCAGGGTGTTGCCGATGCCGTGGGGCTTGAGGATGTCGCTCAACCACGTGGTCATGCCCAGGTAGAAGCCGAAGCCGCAGAACAGGATCGCCGCCAGCCGCCACAGCGCGCGCGAGTGCAGCACCCTGGCGATCGCGGCGCGCATGTCGAGCTCTTCGGGGGCGCGCAGGCGTTCAGGTACTGTGCGCGGCGCGACAATCCAGAACGCTGCTAACGAGAGGGCCGCGACACCCGCGTAGACAAATTGGGCGCCTCGCACGCCGAGGACCGACACCAAGCCCGGCGTTACTGCCAAGCCGACGGTGATCCCGAGGAAGATGGCCATGGTGCCGAGTCCGGTGGCCGTGGCGGACTCCTCGTCGGAGAAATGCCGGTTGACGAGGTCAGCCACGGCGTTGATGAGGAATGGCTGGGGAATAAGCAGCGCCACCGTGAGCAGGAGCAGTGGTGGGAAGCTCCCAGCCAGCGGGCGCAGGAAGGCGAAGACGACGGTGGCGAGGCCCGCCCACAACAGCGGTCTTCGGTAGCCGAAGCGGTCGGGCAGCGCGCCGGCGGGGATCGAGAAGATCGCCGAGCAGATGGGCCCTACCGACACCAGGAGGCCGATGGAAAGCGACGTCGTGTGGAAGGTGCGGGCCGCGTTGTCGGTCACCGACGCGAACGAGATCCACAGGATGTGGCTCGAGGTGACCAACGCGATGTAGACGCCGAGAACCACCCAGGCCCCGAAGGCGCCCGTCCCTCGACGGTGCCCCGGCATTGCCTTGGCTGTCACGGTCCGGGCACTTCGTGCGGAGTGCCTTCCCCTGCCACGCTCAACGCCACGCCGGCCTTTTCCCCGGTCTTCGTCGTTAAGGCCATCGACGGCTCGCAGCCGTTGGCGAGGGGGTCCTCGACCAGCCGGCGCAGCAGGCGCTCGGCGTGGCCCGCGTACATGCCGTCGTCGATCCGCTCGTCGTAGCTGAAGCGCAGCCGGGCGACGCGCCCGATGACAACATTGCTGTCACGCACGACGGGTTCCTCGGTGGCCTGGCCGATGGTGCAGAACACGGCAGCATTGCCGTACTCGTAGAGGTGGTGGAAGACAGGGTCCATGTTGAGGCTGCCGAGATTCGCCACCCAGACGCTTGTGAACATGGGATCGGGGTCGATGAAGGCACGGGGCAGCAGGCTGAGCCGGTCGGCAAGGCGCACGATCGCCACGGCGGCTCTCAGGCCCGAGCCAGGAAGGCGCAGCAGGATGGAGAGCTCCTTGTCGACGGACGTCCTCGCGGTGGAGCGAGCCGCGTCTACCTCCCGGTGCACGTCATCCACGAGCTCGAGAAAGGGCTGGTTGGGGTCGAAGAGCTTCTTGACGGTCACGAGTGGCGCGTCCTCCACGAGCTCCTGCTTTGCGGCGAACGAGATCCAGATCCCGTGTCGCTGGTAGATCCGGCCGCCGGCCACGAAGCGGTTGAGGTGGGGAAACTCGCCGAGGGTGCGGGCAAGTGCCCACAGCACCATATGGAAGAGGGTTGCCCGGCCGTCGGGGCGGCGCCGGTTGAACTCGTCCAGGAACTCCTCGGTGCGCGTGACGTCGACCGCCGACTCGAAAAAGGCGATCGACTCATTCCGCCCCCGCATGATGTAGGGCATGATTCGCCGATCGGGGTCGAGACCTCGCACGAGGTCCCCGTCGCAACGGTTCCACCACATGGAGAATTGCCTCCTTCCCCGGCGACGCCTCAGGCGTGCCGCTTCCACGTTGCAATATTCCGCCCTATACGGCATTCGGCGCCGTCCATCGGGTACAGTCCCATTCGACGCCTCGGCCCGGGGCCGGGCCAGGGGCGAACGGCTCGAAAGCGGTCAGGGATCAACCATTGGGTGCAGTGGTCCCGGTTCTGCGCCCAGCCCTAGGTCGCACCTCGGGTTTAGCCCGAGACCGTGCCTTGGACGTCGGCGTGGATCGCGCCACGGATCTCGGCGTGGATCGCGCCTCGGTTCGAGCCTGGCGCCAGCCAGCGTCGACGCTCGCTGACAGGAAGCGCTCGATCCTGTCGTTCAACTCATCAGGGAATTCGAGCGGGACATAGTGCGTTGCCCCCTCGATGATGAACGCCTCGCCATCGCATACGCCTGCCGCGATGGCGCTTGCCACCGAGGCCGGAGTGATCATGTCATGGGTGCCTCCCACCGCCAACACCGGCACCCGGATCTCTCCTAGACGGTCCCAGGCGTCGTGGCACCCCATGGCACGGATAGACCGCGCGTAGAGCCGCCAGTCCAACCCGGCCAAGTCGCGGGCGAGCACGCGCAGAAGGGCCACGTCGCAGCTGCCCGCCACCATGCCGCTCCGCCGGAGCAGGGCTGGGGTGGCCGGGAACGCCGCCAGGCCCCGCACGAGCGCGCCGAAGGGCCGCGGCCCGGCTTCGACCAGCCGGCACAGCGCCGGGACCCAGTGCCGGCTCGACGCCGTGCCGAAGATGCCGGCGAACGGGTCGCCAGGGGCACCGCATACCAAGACGAGGCCCGCCACTGGGTCGGGGTGGTCGAGCGTGTACTGCACCGAGACCTGCACACCCATGCTCCAGCCGACGAGCACGGCGGGCCCGCCTCCGACTTGTTCGATGACGACGCCGAGGTCCTCGCAGTGATCCTCGACCCGTACGGCCCCCGGGTCAGCTGGCCGACCTGAGCGGTACAGACCCCGGTAGTCCCACGACACCAGCCGATGGGCCGGCGCCAAGCTCTTGACGAGGGATGGCCACGCTCGTATGGAGCCGCCCAGCCCGTTTACCAGGACGATGAGCGGTCCGCGATCGCCGATGTGCTGGACGTCCAACTCGGTGCCATCGTGCGACTGCAGCCTGGCATGGCGCAGCGGGGTGCGTGCCAGGATCTCGCCCCACTCGGCATCACCAGGCCTGTCCGGGCGCCCGCGATGGACATGCTCTACGTTAGCCGCAACGACGGACGACTCCACGAGTCCACCATGTCGGGGAGTGGTGCGGCCCAGTAGAGCCGAAGGTCACCAAGCGAAACGGCCTCGAGACCGCATCCTGCTGGCAACGACTCGCCGGTCCCCACGCGACCGAGTGGGGACAGTGCCCGATCACCACGCCCCTCCCCTGCGCAGTGGCTCGGGCTCAGCCGGAGCTTGGGCGAGCGTGGGGCCGTCGACGACGTGAGCTTCAGCCTGGCCCCTGGCGAGATCTACGGGCTGCTCGGCCCGGACCGGCGCCGGCAGCTGCGGGTCGACTCCTTCCGGGGCGCAGGGTTTGCTTCTCTCACTCCCGGAGCAAGGGCGGAGAGCGTCGTCTTCGATGACACTCGTGCGCTGTGCTGCTGTCGCGAGCGCGATTGCAGTTTGCAAGTGGCTGTGCCGCCATCCCTAACTGCCTCCGGGAGTAGTGCGGACCCCCGGGCGCCTACTTGTCGCACGGTTCTCCCTTTCCACTAGCCACGCGATCCTCAAGGCGCGATCCGGGGTTCAGTCCCGGGGCACGGTGTTGGGCGCTCAAGCCGATCTCTGGTATTTCGGTGTTGGCCCATCGCTGGCGCTAACGGGTAGCTTATCTGGCCTCGCGGTGGCAGGGCTCTCAGACGACCCTCCCAAAGCCCGTTGCTAGCTTCTGGCTGGCAACGGCAACCCGACATTGCTGCCTGGCGTCGCCTACGCGGTCAGCCCCAACCGCAATGCGCAGTCGATTACCACTCAGCGACTCTTTGCCGACAATGGACACGGGCGTATGCTCGAAGTGATGAACACTCGAGTCGCCTTGGCGGCTGGCGTCTTGATGGTTGGCTTGGTTCTGACGGGTTGCGGGTCGGGGGGCAGCAGTTATACCGCCAGCCCGACGTCCACACCGACGAGCGCCGCGTCAGCGACCACAGCGCCACCCGGGTCTACTGCGACCACGGTGGCTGTGTCGGCGGGCGCTCCCACCTGCCCGACGATGGCCCAAGCTGATGCTGCGCTCGGAGTCGCATACAGCGGCCCGATCCGCACCCCGACAGAGGGCGGCGGGATCGCCTGCGAGTACACAGCTGCCGCCGGAGGTGGAAATGCTGGTGTCACGATATTTGCGCACGAAACCTCGGCAACCTTCGCCGGGCAGGTCGCCCACGCGGATGAAGCGACGGGAATGCAGAAGATCTCCGGCCTCGGCGACGGCGCCTATGGCCTGACCGCGGGGGGCCGTTCCGTCGTGAACGCCTATTCCGATCAGAGCCGGACCATCGCGGCGGCCCAAGCCCCAGGCGCCCTGGCTCCGGTCGAAGCTCTGGCCCGGGTCGCTCTCGCCGACAACTGACAGGCGAAGATCTTCCAAGACTCTGAATCACCCTGGGTCTAATGGAGCCTGAACATTTCCGTAATTCCGCTGGAGACCGAGTTGTCCGGTGGACGGAACGGGGTCCTCTGTAGTTGCCCTGGCCAACCCGCGCTCGCCCGCCCTGGACCATACATAATTAGGCACTGGCGCTGATTGAAGAGCTACGCGCCGCTGAGCGCCGTCTGGAGGCGCTCCAGAACGGCCTTCGGCGCCTGCTGGCCCGACCTCTAGTCTAAATGGAACGTGCTGTGGACATAAAGGAGCAACGCACATCGGTTTCCATGATTCAGCTTGCTTCAGCCTCCACACCCGCCACCTTCTTGGCGTCTGCCGTAGCGTACGCGGCAGTGCTGGCAGCTGAAGCATGGCCCATGCGTTGCTGCGTCAGCTGAAGGTCGCGACGCTTCAAGTGGTCGTCAAAGCCGGATCGGTGCCTGATGCTTGTAAGCGTCTCGCGGATGTCTATGCCGTGTAGGTACCTGTTCCCCTCATGAGCAATGTTGTGCGCCCTGGGCCGATTACCGTTCTTGAGCGTGAATAGATACCCCTGTCGATTAGGAAGGTCCTGCGCGACAGACTCCCGAAGAGGGATAATCCGGTCTTTGCGGCCAGGTACGTGTAACTGTCCTTTCGCGTGATCGACATCACTTCCTTTGAGCAAGGCGATCTCTCCAGGTGTGAGGCCTTCATAGGCGAGCAAGAGGATTGCCCGGATGCGAGGGGATGCCTTCTGGATCGCTTTAGCCAGATCCTCGGCAGATATGGCGCGAATGCTCGCCTTATGTGGTTTGTCCAACTCGATCCCAAGAGTCGGATCGACGCGGGTGTATTTCTCGACAACCGCCCACTCGAAGAAACTGTGGATCTGAGATAAGTAGTTGCGCTTCGTCGCCAATCTCACCTTGCCGACTTTGCCGCTGAACAAGTATCGCTCGATGTCCTCACGCCTCAAGTCCACTATCGGTTTCGGGTCGGACCAGTCGATGAGCTCCTGCACCCGACGACGTCTGGCCGAGATGGAACCCGGAGTCTTGTGTCGTCGCCCCATATACTCCTCGTGTTTGTCGAGAAGTTCGCCGACGGACGAGAACGGTCTGGCAGGCACCATCAACTCGGCGATCAGCGAGTCGAGTTTGGCCAACACCCCGGGAGCCGCGTGTTCTGCTAGTTCTTGACGGATGGAGTGATAACGCTCTTCGGGTGTCATGGTCCTGCCCTCTTGGCTCAGGGGACTCCGGCCAAAAGTGTACCGGCGAACATCTGTTCGGGGCGCGGCGCCTTAGGGACCTGACAATCCCAACATCTCGGTCACGCCGTGGTCGCGTCCGGCGGTGTAGCCGCCGTCGACCACCAGTGCGTGCCCGGTGATGAACGAGGCATCGGCAGAGAGCAAGAAAGCCGCCGCCGAGGCGATCTCCGAAGGCTGCCCGAAACGACCCAGCTTGTGCTCTCGGATGATGTCGTCTCGGACGTGGGCCATGTCGGGGGTTCCGAAAAGTACCCGACTAGTCATCGGCGTGTCGATGAACCCGGGGCAGATCGTGTTCACGCGGATGCCCAGCCGCGCGTAGTCGATGGCCATGTTCTTGGTGAGGATGACGACGCCCCCTTTCGACGCGCTGTAGGCGCTGCCGCCGGCGGTCCCCTCGATGCCCTCGATGCTGGCGATCGTGACCACCGCGCCCCGCTCGCCTTCGACCCGGGGCTGCTCCACCATGCGGGCGATGGCGTACTTGGCGGTCAGGAAGGTGCCGTAGAGGTTCACGCCCACGACGCGGTTCCATTCCGGGGTGTCGACCATGTGCACGGCCCCGCCTCCGGCCACCCCGGCCGCGTTGACCAGTCCGTCGACGCGCCCGAAGGCCCGGTGCGCCTCGTCCACGAGGGTGGTGACGGAGGCCTCGTCGGTGACGTCGACCGTGGTGAAGGCCCACGCTGCAGCACCGGAGGGCACCCCGGGGGCGTCACCGGCGGGGGTGAGGTCCGCGCCCATGACGCTGGCACCCTCTTGGAGGAGGCGGGCCGCGCACGCCCGGCCGATCCCCGAGGCCGCCCCGGTGACGATCACGTTCTTGCCCGCCAGCCCTCGCATGGCACCCCCTCGATGTCGGTTCGCGGCCGGCGGTTTGTCGCCGGGTGGGCTGGATGATAGGACCCTGCTCCGTGCAGTTCGCCTTGTTCTACGAGATCCCCGTCCCCGAGCCGTGGGGGCCTGACAGCGAGCACACCGCCTACAAGAACGTCCTCGCCCAGGCGGTGGCGGGTGAGCGCTACGGGTGGGACGCGTTCTGGACCGTCGAGCACCACTTCCTCTCGGAGTTCTCGCACTGCTCGAATCCCGAGGTCCTGTACGGAGCCGTCGCCGCGCTCACCGAGCGCATCCGGATCGGGTACGGCGTGCGGCTCATGCCCCAGCCCTACAACCACCCCGTGCGCACGGCCGAGTCCGTGGCCGTGCTGGACCTGCTCTCCGACGGCCGGGTGGACCTCGGGACGGGTCGCTCCTCGACCAGGGCCGAGCTCGAGGGATTCGGGGTCGACCCGGCCGAGACCCGCGCCATGTGGCAGGAGGCCATCGGCCATGTCGTGGGGTGCTGGACCAACGACGAGTACGAGCTCGCCGGCAAGTACTGGCAGATGCCCAAGCGGCGCGTCCACCCCAAGCCGCGCCAGGACCCCCACCCGCCCATCTGGGGGGCGACCAGCTCCGAGGACGGCCACCGCCAGGTCGGCGCGTTGGGCCTGGGCCTGTGCTCGTTCGCCGTCGGAGTCTCCCCGCAGGAGGTGAAGGCCAAGGTCGACATCTACCGGGAAGCGGTCGATGGCTGCACCAATCCCATCGGGGCCTTCGTGAACAACCGCGCCGCCACCTTCACCATGGCCCTGTGCGCGCCCGACCGCGCCCGCGCCCACGAGGTAGCCCGCGAGTCCTTCGAGTGGTACCCCAAGACCGGTGCCCGCCAGATCGCCTCGATGACGGACTGGATGATCGAGCGGAACCAGGACCTGGGCTCGTACGCCTACGCCGCGGACATGAAGAAGATCGACGACGAGGGCGCGCTCGACCTGCTTTCCCTCGAATACCTCGTGGAGGCCAACGCCTGCGTGCTCGGCACGCCCGAAGACTGCATCAAGACGGTCCGCCTCTACGAGGAGGCGGGCATCGACCTGCTCCTGTGCCTGGTGAACCCGTACAACATCCCGCACGAAGCGGTGATGCAGACCATCGAGCTCATGGGGAAAGAGGTCATCCCCCACTTCCACCGCTGACCATGGCCCACTTCCACCGCTGACCATGGCACAGACACCGCCCCTGGACCCAGAGCTCGTCGAAGCCCTCGCCGCTTTCCCCGGAGGGGTCGACCCCGGCGCCCACCTCCAGGACATCAACGTCGTCAAGATGTTGCGCTCCACCCTCGACCTGCTCCAGGCCACCGGGGGCACCCTGCCCACCGACGACCGGGTGGCGGTGGAGGACCGCTCGATCCCCGGCCCCGACGCGGGCATGGAGATCCCCGTGCGCGTCTACGTGCCTGCCACGCGACACAGCGCGAGCACGCCCGCCCTGGTGTTCTTCCACGGCGGCGCCTTCGTCCTCGGCGACCGCTTCACCGAGGAGCTCCGCTGCCTGCGCTACGCGGCCGAGGTCCCGTGCGTGGTGGTGTCGGTCGACTACCGCCTCGCCCCCGAGCACCCCTACCCCGCCGCCGTCGAGGACTGCTTCGCCGGGCTCGAGTGGACGATGGCGCACGCCGACGACCTGGGCGTCGACCCCGGCCGCGTGGGGGTCGGCGGGAGCAGTGCCGGCGGTGCGCTGGCGGCCTCGGTGGCCCTCATGGCGCGTGACCGGGGCGGACCACCGCTGGTGTTCCAGCTCCTCAACTACCCGGTGATCGACGACAGGATGCAGACGTCGTCGATGCGCGCCTTCGACGCCACTCCGCTGTGGACGAGCGGGGCCACCGCCGACATGTGGCGGTACTACCTGGGCGACCCCGAGGGGCGGGGCGAGGTGTCCCCGTACGCGGCTCCGGGGCGTTGCGCCGACCTGAGCGGTCTTCCTCCGGCCTACGTGCTCACCGCCGAGCTCGACCCGCTCCGGGACGAGGGCATCGGGTACGCGAGCAGGCTCATGGAATCCGGCGTGCCCACGGAGCTGCACGCGGTGGCGGGCGCGTGCCATGGATTCGACATCATCGCCGCACAGGGCGCGCTCGGTCGGCGCGCCATCGAGGAACAGGTGCGCGCCCTGGTGCGGGGGCTCGGACCCGCTACCGGCTGACCTTCGGCCCGGGCCGCCCCGTCACGAGCCCGTCGAGCAGGATCCGCGTCGACGCCGCGATGTCGTCGACGGCACGCTCGAAGGTGGCTCGATTGGCCTCCGAGGGAGCGCGGTAGCCGCTCACCTTCCTGACGTACTGCAGGGCGGCGGCCCGCACGTCCTCGTCGGGAACGGCCTCGGGGCTCCGCAGGGTCACGATGCTTCTGCACATGCCGACACCGTGCCACACGGTGGGCTATCCCGTCCCGCCACCGGCCCGGCACCCCTCTCCCGGGCCCGAGGCAGGACCTTTGGCCCTGCACACTGCCCCCGAACGGCTCTCCAACCGAGGCCCTGGTGAGGTCCATTGTGAGGTGACGGCATGAACAAGTGAGTGACCAATGACCCCAGCGCAACGGTGTGACGAGATCATCAGGCTCATCGACGAAGTGCTCCGGGCCGACGTGAGCCCCGAGCCTGTCACCAGGCGGAATCACTCCCAGGACCCGTGGCTCGAGCGGCGATTCGTCCTGGCACGACCGGAGAACCGGCACTGATGGTCCGGCGCGTCCACCACCGCGGGTACGCGTTCTTCTGGGACTTGCTCGACCTCTGGAGGTCGGCCTTCCTCCACACCTCTCGCTGAGACCACCCACAGCGTCGGCCCGGTGTGCCTGAGCGGGATGGCCCCTCGTCCTCCGGGGCCTGCTGGGTCATGATGGGGCCGTGGAGCTCAGTCTCGTCCTCGACAGTCGCGATCCCGACGTGCTGGCGAGCTTCTGGGCCGCTGCCCTCGGGTACGCCGTGGTCGGCTCGGTCGACAACTACGTCCTGCTGGTGCCCGACGGTGCCGAGGGCCCGAAGCTGCTGCTGCAGCGGGTCCCGGAGCTCAAGGCCGGCAAGAACCGCGTGCACTTCGACCTCGAGGTGCCCGACATCGAAAGCCTGGCCTCGCGACTCGAGCGGCTGGGAGCCACCCGCCTGAGCGGGCAGGCCGTGGTGGAGCACGACAACCGCTGGGTCGTCATGGCCGATCCGGAAGGCAACGAGTTCTGTGTGTGCCAAGCCGCAGAGTCGTGACGCACCGGCCACGGAGAGCCCCGCATGGAGAGCCCCGCCATGGAGACTGAGGACATCCTCGCCATCCACGACCTGCTGGCCCGCTACGGGCACGTCGTCGACGACGCCGACTGGAGCGCCCTGTCCGACGTGTTCGCCGACGAGGCGGTGTTCGACCTCGAGGCCGTGGGCCGAGGGAGCGCTCACGGGACGGAGGAGCTGCGCGCCTGTTTCGCCCGACTCGACCACCCGCTCGCCCACCACACCACCAATGTGACGATCGAGCCCGACGGGACGCAGCAGGCGCGGGTGCGCTGCAAGTACCTCGTGGTCTCCGACGACGGCGGGACGCGCACCGGTGAGTACCACGACGAGGTGGTGCACACCGCCCAGGGGTGGCGGCTGCTGCGCCGCACCGTGGTCCCGCGCCGGGCGCGCCCGCGTCGGGCGTAGACCCGGTCCGACGCGCTACGGTCCGGGCCGGTGAGCGCGGACACGGGGGGAACGGTCGAGGTCACGTGGGGTCTGGTCGACCCGCAGACGCTGGCTCGAATCGTGGTGGTGTCGCCGCATTTCGACGATGCCGTTCTCGGGGCCTCGCACCTCATCGCCGGGTACCCGGGCACGACGGTGATCACCGTGCTCGGCGGATGGCCCCCCGCCTACCCCGACGAGCCCACGTCGTGGGACGCATGCGGAGGCTTCGGCCCCGGGGACGACGTGGTCGCCATCCGGCGGGAAGAGGACCGCTCCGCCATGGCGTTCCTCGAGGCGACGCCCGTATGGCTCGACTTCCCCGACCACCAGTACCTCGCCAAGGAGCAACGGCCCCGCCCTCCCGACGTGGCGCCGGTGCTCGAGGAGGCTATCGCGGCGACGTCACCCACGGCTGTGTTCCTGCCCATGGGCCTCGCCAACCCTGACCACACCCTCACCCACGACGCCGGGCTGTTGGCACGGGCCGCGCTGGCCCAGTCAGGAGATGCGCCGGCATGGTTCTGCTACGAGGACCACGGGTACAAGCACATCCCCGGCATCCTGGCGTGGCGGATCGCCAAGTTGTTCAAGAGCGGGCTGTGGCCGACGCCCGCGGTCGTCCCCATCGAGCCCGACATGGTCACCAAGCGCGCCGCCATCGACCATTACAAGAGCCAGCTGCCACCGCTGCAGCGCGATCACGTGCTCGACGAGCGCCTCGACGCCAACGTTCCCGAGCAGTACTGGCGGCTCGAACCTCCCCCCACGGGGTGGGAGCGGCTGGCGGACACGGTCTAGGCGGGACACGGTCTAGGCGGGACACGGTTCTACGCGGTTTACGCGGACGCGGGTCAATGAGCACACGGTCTACAGGAGGGGTCGGACGATGAAGGGACTGCTCTACGGCATCCGGCCCGACAAGTGGGACGCGCCTGACGAGTCCAACCCGCTCCTGGTGGGCTTGGCGCGCACTCCCATGAAGCTCGTCGACCTCGACGAACCCCGTCCGGCCCGGCCGGGGTGGGTCATGGCCAAGACCCGGATGACCGGCATCTGCGGATCCGAGGCCAAGCAGGTGTTCATGGACTTCGGCGAGGCCAACACCGACAGCCCGCTGGCGAACCTGTTCACGTTCCCCACCATCCTCGGCCACGAAGTCGTGGCCGATGTGGCCGACGTGGGCCCGGGGGTGCCGGGACTGGAGGTCGGCCAACGCGTGGTGCTCAATCCGTGGCTGTCGTGCGCGCCGCGCGGCATCGACCCCATGTGCCCCTCGTGCCAGGACGGCGACTACAGCCTGTGCTGGCACTTCACCGAAGGGCCTCTGGCCGCCGGCATCCACACCGGGACGTGCAAGGACGCGCCCGGCGGTTTCGCCGACTACTTCCCGGCTCATCACACCATGCTCTTCCCCGTGCCCGACGGTGTGCCCGACGAGATGGCGGTCTTCGCCGATCCCTTCGCCGTGTCCCTGCACTCGGTGACGCGCCATCCACCGCCCCCCGGCGGGCGGGCGCTGGTGTACGGCGCCGGAGCCCTGGGCACGACGGCGACGGCCATCCTGCGGGCGCTGTACCCCGACGTCGAGGTCATGGTGGTTGCCCGCTTCCCGGCACAGGCCGCCCTGGCACGTCGGCTCGGCGCCACGGTGGTCGCACCCGAACCGCGCGCCGCGCTCATCGAACAGGCTGCGGCGTGGTCCGGAGGGGTGTTGCAGCCGGTGCGCGAGGGACTGCCCATGGCCCATCCGGGCAAGATCGACGTGGTGTACGACACCATCGGGAAGCCCGAGACCTTCGAGGTCGGCGTCCGCCTCTTGAAGGCGCGCGGCACGCTCGTGAAGAGCGGGGTCCACGGGCCCGGCCGCTGGGAGTACTCGCCGCTCTACTTCAAGGAGATCACCTGGGTGGGGTCCAACGCCTTCGGGGTGGAAGAGGTCGAGGGCGTGCGCAAGCACGGCATCGCCCACTTCCTGGACCTGGCCGACGAGGGACGGGTCGACCTCGACGGGATGCTCACCCACACCTTCCGGCTCGAGGAGTGGCGCGAGGCGTTCACGGTCCTCGCCGAACAGGAGAGCAGCGGCGCCATCAAGGTGGCATTCGACTTCCGCTGAACCGGCGCCCGCTCGCAGGGATATCCGCACCCCATCCACAGCTCTGTGGATGGGGTGCGTGAACGAACGGGCGAGGCGCGTGCCTAGAGGTGAAATTCCGCTGAACGTTGCGTGACGGTCTTGGCGGCGCCTGTGCACCGCCCCGCGCCGCTCGGTGCCGCTCTTATGCGGCCACCGAGCTGGCGCCGACACCACTCCCGGCCCCGACTTCCAGCGCGGCGGTGAGCACGTCGTCGACGGTCTCGGCGAGATGGAACGTCATCTCCTCGCGCACGCTCTCGGGCACGTCCTCGAGATCCGGTCCGTTGCGGGCCGGAAGGACCACGTCACGGAGCCCGGCCCTGTGCGCAGCGAGCACCTTCTGCTTCACACCGCCGATGGGCAGCACGCGACCCTGGAGTGTGACCTCACCGGTCATGCCGACGACAGGTCGCACCGCACGGTCACGCAACAGGCTCACCAGTGCCGTGGTCATGGTCACGCCGGCCGAAGGCCCGTCCTTGGGGACCGCGCCGGCCGGGACGTGCAGATGGAACCGCTTCCCTGCGAACGCACCCGGATCGATGCCGAGCTCGGCCGCGTGCGACCGCACGAAGGAGAGAGCGATCTCCGCTGACTCCTTCATGACGTCGCCGAGCTGTCCCGTCAGCGTGAGGCCTTCGGGGCCGTCCATCACAGTGGCCTCCACGAACAGCACGTCACCACCGGTGCCGGTCACCGCCAGCCCGGTCGCCACACCCGGGACGCTCGTCCGGTCGGCCGCCTCGAAGAAGAAGCGCGGCCGTCCGAGCCAGCTCCGCACGTCGTCTGCGCCCACCGTGACGGGGGCGACAACGGCTCCCGACGCCAGCTTGGTCGCGACCTTGCGCAACAGCCGCCCGATTTCGCGCTCGAGGTTCCGCACGCCCGCTTCGCGCGTGTAGTCGGCGGAGATGGCGCGCAGCGCCTCGTCGGAGACCTCCACCTCGTCAGACCACAATCCGGTCCGCTCGAGCTGGCGACGCAGCAGATGGTGCCTGGCGATGGTGACCTTCTCGTCCTCGGTGTACCCGTCGATCCGGATGACCTCCATGCGGTCGAGAAGCGGGCCGGGGATGGTCTCGGCCACGTTCGCGGTCGCCAGGAACAGCACTTTCGACAGGTCGAGCTCCACCTCGAGGTAGTGGTCCCGGAATGTGTGGTTCTGGGCCGGGTCGAGCACCTCGAGCAGCGCCGATGAAGGGTCGCCCCGGTAGTCCGCGCCCAGCTTGTCCACCTCGTCCAGCACGATCACGGGATTCATGGTCCCCGCTTCGCGCAGGGCGCGTGCCAGTCGTCCCGGCTGCGCACCGACGTAGGTGCGGCGATGTCCCCGGATCTCGGCCTCGTCGCGCACGCCTCCCAGGGCCACGCGCACGAACTTGCGACCCAGGGCGCGCGCCACCGATTCGCCCAGCGACGTCTTGCCCACACCGGAAGGCCCGACGAGGGCGAGGATGGCGCCCGAGCCGCGCGGTCCCGTGGACACGAGGCCGCGGTCGCTGCGCAGCTTGCGCACCGCCAGATGCTCGAGGATGCGTTCTTTGACGTCGTTGAGCCCGTCGTGGTCCTCGTCGAGGATGCCCGCCGCCGCGCTGACGTCGAGGCTGTCCTCCGACTGCACGCCCCACGGAAGCTCCAGGACGGTGTCGAGCCACGTCCGGATCCAGCCGTGTTCCGGACTCTGTTCGCTGGTGCGCTCGAGCTTGTCGACCTCGCGCAGCACGGCGGTCCGCACTGCATCGGGAAGGTCGCGCCCCTCGGCCTTGGAGCGGTAGTCGTCGACCGATCCCTCGTCGGGGCTCCCGTCGAGCTCGTTGAGCTCCTTGCGGATGGCCTCGAGTTGGCGGCGCAGCAGGAACTCGCGCTGGGTCTTCT